>Ga0105238_10002172_pt1 | contig 19810 bp, 15 predicted proteins | sample KBSC34metaG_FD_81526 | JGI IMG/M metagenome (GOLD analysis project Ga0105238, IMG submission 81526) | Corn rhizosphere microbial communities from Kellogg Biological Station, Michigan, USA - KBS C3-4 metaG | ecosystem: Host-associated > Plants > Roots > Rhizosphere > Soil | place: Michigan, USA... | reverse complement strand
GTGCCGAGCTGCGCCGGCGACACGTTGTCGTCCTTCAGGACGTCGAAGGCCGCTGGGGCTTCGTCTGCCGTCTCCGGTTCGACCGTCCGCGCCGTCGTCAGCACGATCAAGCCGATCACGGCGAGCAGTGTGGCCGCCGCCACGGCTGGCGCGTCGCCCGAGGCGAGCGCCGCGAGTGGCGCGCCGGCGATGACGACACCCGTCGCGACGAGCCCCACCGGCAGGCGGCGGGCGCCGAACGTCAGCGGCACTTTGTAGGGCGTGTCTCTGTGCGTAGCGCGCAGCCGGACGAGCGCGGCGATCTTGATCAAGAGATAGGCGGCGATCGTCACGGCGAACGCGCGTGCCAGCCATTCCACGCGGCCGCCGGCCAGGACCACGACGAACACGGTGCCGGCCGCGGTCGTGTCGATGAGGCGCACCGGCGTGCCAAGCCGGTGATGCAGCTCCACGAGCCCGCCGGGCAACGCGCCTTCGATCGACAGGCGCTGCAGCAGCGCTTCCGCGTCGCCCATCGACAGGTAGATGCCGGGGACGAGCAGTAGCACCGCGGCCACCGCGAGCGCGATGACGAAGATGCCCTGCACCCAGCCTGGCGTCGACAGGTGATAGGCCAGGCCGGCCAGCGGCGTACTGGTCCACGTCGCCACGTCGCGCATCGGAACGAGCAGCACGTAACAGAGCGTCGTCGTGATGCCGAGACTCGCGGTGACCAGCCCGACAAGCGCGCGGGTGCGGCGCAGCGAGGCCAGGCGCGGCGGCGGGAAGTCGTGCGCCACGCGCGACAGCGCGTCGCCGCCGCCGACCGCCTGTAGCGTGAGGATCAGTGCCGACCACCAGAAGACCACCGCATCGAGCGGCGTCAGCGGCGTCCAGTGCGGCATGGCCGGCGGCTGCAGGAGCGCCGTCGGCGGTACCACGGCATGTCGCAGGCTCGCGAGGGCGAAGCCGGCGAGCGTGATCAGGATGGCCACGGCCACCCACACGCCGCGCGCGACGAGGTCGCGCGGCCAGCCGAGGCCGATGCGGGTGCGCATCCACAGCAGCCCGATGATCGCGAGGCCGATCACCGTGGAGAGCTCCTGGCCGGCCACGTCGCCTGCTACGGTGCCGCGCAGGCGCGGCGCCAGCACCAGCGCGACGTACTGGCCGGTGACCACCGCCGCGAGCGCGGCGAATACCGTGCGATCGACCACCGCAACGGCGGCGGCCACGCGGCCGGCGCGCGGGCCGAACGCCTCGTGGACACGCGATGACGTGCCGCCCGGAATGAGGAGCGCCCAGCTTTCGATGTCGATCGCGCGCGCGAACCAGCCCAGGGTGGCCGTGGCGAGCACGGCCCATAGCGTGGCGGGGCCGAGGACTGGCGCGGCTACGCCTGCGACGAAGAACAGGCCGGCTCCGAGCTGGGCGATGGCGAGCGCCGCCGCCTTCCACACCGACACGAACGACAGGACAGCCGGCGTGGAAAGCACCACGCGGACCGGTCGAGGCGTCCGGAGTCTTGGCGTCAGCGGCATCGTTCGTGGCTGCGGGCCTTCAGGCCCGCCTCAGCGTCAGTGCGTAGAGGCGACCTTCAGGTTCGCCCTGGATCCGTCTAAGAGTAATTCAGTGCTGTGACGATGGAGCACCGAGCGGCACGACCTGGATAGTGGCGTCGCGCACTTCCTCGAGGAACCGGTTCAACGTGGATCCCTTGAAGAGGATTTCCCAGCGGCTGCGCGCGCTCTGTCCGAACACGACGTGCGTGATCCCCTCGCGCTTGGCAAAGGCGATCAAGCCGTCGGCGGGACGGTCGGCCTTCACCCGTACCACCGTGGCACCAAGCTGCTCGGCCAGCTCGATGTTCTTCTGCAGGGCGTCACGATCCGCCGTCTTGATCTGGCCAGGCGCTTCGCGCGGGGTCTCGACGAATACGGCATACCAGCGCGCTCCAAGCCGGCCGGCGATGCGGGCGCCGATGCGGAGTACTCGCGGCGCTTCGGCGTTCGAACTCATGCACACCATCACCCGTTCGGGTATGAGCGCCGGCTCCAGCCCTTCGCGTTGCCGGCGCGACGCCGCCTTGTCGCCGATCTCGTCGGCCACCGCGCGCAGCGCCAGTTCACGCAGCGTCGCCAGGTTGGTCTCACGAAAGAAATTCGAGAGCGCCTGCTCGACCTTCTCGGCGGTGTAGATCTTGCCCTGCCGCAGCCGGCTGCGCAGCTCCTCGACGGTCACGTCCACGTTCACGACCTCGTCGGCGCGATCGAGGAACGTGTCGGGCACCGTCTCGCGGACGCGGACGCCGGTGACGCGCCCGACGGCGTCGTTGAGCGTCTCGAGGTGCTGGATGTTGACCGCGGTCAGAACGGCGATCCCGGCATTCAAGATCTCGAGGACGTCTTCGTAGCGCTTGGCGTGGCGGCTCCCTGGCACGTTCGTGTGGGCGAGCTCGTCAACCACGCAGAACGCCGGCTTGCGCGCCAGGACCGCATCGAGATCCATTTCTTCGAGCACGACGCCGCGATAGTCGACCCGCCGTCGCGGCACGATTTCCAGATCGGCGAGCGTGGCCTCGGTTTCGGCGCGGCCGTGCGTTTCGACGAAGCCCACCACGACGTCGTGGCCGTCGCGGCGCATCGCGTGCGCGTCTTCGATCATCGAATAGGTCTTGCCGACGCCGGGCGCCGCCCCGATGTAGATGCGCAGCCGCGCATGTGTCGGTTCGGGCTGGAGCTTGGCCAGCACCTGTTCCGCCGACGGTCGAGCGGGCTCGGCCATTGGCTCATCCTAACGTGCGCGAATTGAACGAGATCGCGTCTTTACGAACTCCTTATGAATTCTTGACGCTCCCGTTGGGCCGGTCGGACCGATCGTTGAGGCATGTTCGACATTGCTTACGTCGCCGTCACCGTCGTGTTCTTCGCCGTCAGCATCGGCTACGTCGCCGTGTGCGATCGGCTCATGAAATGAGGTGAGTCGTGGCGGCTGATTCGCTGATTGGATTGGTCGTGAGCGTGGCGCTGCTCGGCTATCTGGTGGTGGCCATGCTGAGACCGGAGAAGTTCTGACATGACGCTCAACGGCTGGCTTCAGATCCTGTTCTTCTTGCTGGCGATTTTCGCGGTGACGAAGCCGCTCGGCGCCTTCATGGCACGGGTGTTCGCCCGTGAGCGCACGTTCCTCGATCCGGTCATGCGGCCGGTCGAGCGGCTCGTGTATCGCCTCACCGGAGTCGACGAGCAGCGCGAGATGCGGTGGACCGAGTACAGCGTGGCGCTGCTGCTCTTCAGCGTCGTATCACTGGTTGTGCTCTACGGCATGCAGCGGCTGCAGGCGATGCTGCCGCTCAACCCGCAGGGGTTCGCGGGGGTGGCGCCGGACCTCGCGTTCAACACCGCCGTCTCGTTCACGACCAACACCAACTGGCAGGCCTATAGCGGTGAATCGACGATGAGCTACTTCACCCAGATGGCCGGCCTGGCGTACCACAACTTCGTGTCGGCGGCCGTCGGCATCTCGGTGGCCATCGCGTTCATCCGCGGCATCGCGCAGAAAGAGAAGGAGACCATCGGCAACTTCTGGGTCGACATGGTTCGAGCCACGCTGTGGGTGCTGCTGCCGATCTCGATCGTCGGGGCGCTCGTCCTCGTGTCGCAGGGCGTGGTGCAGAACCTGAAGCCGTACGACATGGTGAAGACTGTAGAGGGCGCGGCGCAGACGATCGCTCAGGGGCCGGTCGCGTCGCAGGAGATCATCAAGCAGTTCGGCACCAACGGTGGCGGCTTCTTCAATGCCAACAGCGCGCATCCGTTCGAGAACCCGACGCCGCTGTCGAACTTCCTGGCGATGTTCGGCATCTTCGCGATCTCGTCCGGTCTGACGTACACGCTCGGACGCATGACCGGCTCGCCGCGTCATGGCTGGGCCGTCTGGGCGGCGATGGCGTTTCTGTTCCTGTGCGGAGTGACCACGGCGTACTGGGCAGAAGCGCGCGGCAATCCGCTGCTGACCGCGGCTGGCGCCGATCAGACGGTGAGCCCTCTCGCGCCGGGCGGCAACGTGGAAGGCAAGGAAGTGCGGTTCGGTATCGCCAACACCGCGCTCTTCGCCACGGTTACCACGGACGCGAGCTGCGGCGCCATCAACGGCTGGCACGACTCGTTCACGCCGCTCGGCGGCCTGGTCCCGCTCGCCAACATCCAACTCAGTGAGGTGGTGTTCGGCGGCGTCGGCGCTGGGATGTACGGCGTCCTCGTCTACATCATCCTGGCGGTATTCATCGCCGGCTTGATGGTCGGCCGCACGCCGGAGTACCTCGGCAAGAAGGTCCAGGCCTTCGAGGTGCAGATGGCGATGCTGACGGTGCTGATCTTCTCGCTGCTGATTCTGACGTTCGCCGGCATCTCGTCGGTGTCTCCGGATTTCGGTACGTCGAGCATTGCGAATTCAGGGCCGCACGGGTTGTCGGAGATTCTCTACGCCTACTCGTCGGCGGCCGCCAACAACGGGTCGGCGTTCGGCGGCATCAGCGTGAACACCAGGTGGTACAACACCACGCTCGGCCTGACGATGCTCTTCGGCCGGTTCTTCATGATCATTCCGCCGCTGGCGATTGCCGGCAGCTTGAGCCGCAAGAAGCTGATTCCGCCGTCGCTCGGCACGTTCCCTGTGACGACGCCACTCTTTACGGGCCTCCTCGTCGGCGTGATCGTCATCGTCGGCGCGCTCACGTTCTTCCCCGCGCTGAGTCTCGGCCCCGTCGTCGAGCACTTCATGATGCACAACGGACAGGTGTTCTGATGGCCACCACGACGCGTTCCATCTGGGATTCGCAGATCGTCACGCGGGCGATCGGCGACTCGCTCCGCAAGCTCCACCCGCGCACCACGGCCAGGAACCCGGTCATGTTCGTCGTCGAGATCGGCAGCGTGCTCACGACCTGGCGCCTGATCCAGGATGCGTTGACCGGCTCGGGCAACCTGGCCTTCGAGTTCCAGATCACGTTCTGGCTCTGGCTGACGGTGCTGTTTGCGAACTTCGCCGAGGCGATGGCCGAAGGGCGCGGCAAGGCGCAGGCGGACACCCTGCGGAAGGCGAAGACCGAGACGACGGCCCAGCGCGAGCGGGTTGACGGTGGCTACGAGACGGTGGCCGCGCCGATGCTGCGCAAGGGGGACGTCGTCCGCGTCGCCGCCGGCGAGGTGATTCCCGCCGACGGCGACATCATCGAAGGCGTGGCATCCGTGGACGAGAGCGCCATCACCGGTGAATCGGCTCCGGTCATTCGAGAGTCGGGCGGGGACCGCTCGGCGGTCACCGGCGGCACGAAAGTGCTCTCGGACTGGATTCGCGTCAAGGTGACGGTCAATCCGGGCGAGACGTTTCTCGACCGCATGATCGCGCTCGTCGAGGGCGCCGAGCGGCAGAAGACGCCGAACGAAATCGCGCTGAACATCCTGCTCGCCGGCCTGACGATCGTGTTCCTGATCGCCGTGGTCACGCTGCAGCCGTTCGCCATCTACTCGTCGGCGCCGCAGTCGCTGTTCGTGCTGATCTCGCTGCTCGTCTGTCTGATCCCGACGACGATCGGCGGGCTGCTGTCGGCGATCGGCATCGCCGGCATGGATCGCCTCGTTCAGCACAACGTGCTCGCGATGTCCGGCCGCGCCGTCGAGGCCGCCGGCGACGTGCACACGCTGCTGCTCGACAAGACAGGCACGATCACGCTCGGCAACCGCCAGGCCGCGGAATTCATCCCGCTGCCAGGCATCAGCGAGGCGTCGCTGGCCGATGCCGCGCAACTCGCCTCGTTGCCGGACGAAACCCCCGAAGGGCGCTCGATCGTGGTCCTCGCGAAGGAAAAGTACGGTCTGCGGGGCCGTGATCTGTCGCCGCATCAGGCGACGTTCGTGCCATTCACCGCGCAGACGCGCATGTCAGGCGTCGACCTGCGCGCCACCCAGCGCGTGCCGGTCGCGGTTGGAGCCGGCGGCGAGCTCGCCGCGGAGGAAGTGCGCGAGATTCGCAAAGGCGCCGCCGATGCGATCGAAGCGTGGGTCAAAGCCAGGGGCGGCATTGTGCCCGACGGGTTGGCGCCGACGGTCCAGCGCATTGCCCGCGCCGGCGGCACTCCACTGGTCGTCGCCGAAGGGCGGCACGTCCTCGGAGTGATCTACCTGAAGGACATCGTCAAGGGCGGCATCCGCGATCGCTTCGCGCACCTGCGGGCGATGGGCATCAAGACCGTGATGATCACCGGCGACAACCCACTGACCGCCGCGGCCATCGCGTCGGAAGCCGGCGTGGACGATTTCCTGGCGCAGGCGACGCCGGAAGACAAGATGGCGCTCATCAAGCGGGAGCAGGCCGACGGCAAGCTCGTGGCGATGACCGGCGACGGCACCAACGACGCGCCGGCGCTGGCGCAGGCCGACGTGGGCGTGGCGATGAATACCGGCACGCAGGCGGCCAAGGAAGCGGGCAATATGGTCGATCTCGACTCGAACCCGACGAAGCTGATCGAGATCGTCGAGATCGGCAAGCAGCTCCTGATCACCCGCGGGGCGCTGACGACGTTTTCCATCGCCAACGACGTGGCGAAGTACTTCGCGATCATTCCGGCGATGTTCCTGGCGACCTTCCCCATGCTCGGTGCGCTCAACATCATGGGGCTGAAGACGCCGCAGTCCGCGATCCTGTCGGCGGTGATCTTCAACGCCGTGATCATCGTGGCGCTCGTGCCGCTGGCGCTGCGCGGCATCGCCTACCGGCCCGAAGGGGCGGCGGCGCTGCTGCGTCGCAACCTGCTCATCTACGGGGTGGGCGGCATCATCGTGCCGTTCATCGGCATCAAGGCGATCGACGTCGTGATCACGGCAGTGGGTTTAGCGTGAGGGCATCATGAATCTCCGACAGAATCTCGCGAGCGCCGTGCTGGTGACCATCGTCACCACGGTCCTGCTCGGCGTCATTTATCCACTCGTGGTCACCGGCCTGGCGCAGGTCATTTTTCCTGACAAGGCCAACGGCCAGCTGATCGAACGCGACGGCAAGGTCATCGGCTCACGCATCATCGGGCAGAAGTTCTCGTCGCCCGGCTACTTCCGCTCGCGGCCGTCGGCGGCGGGCGCCGGCTACGATGCCGCGCATTCCGGCGGCAGCAATTTGGGTCCGACCAACAAGAAGCTGATCGGCGCGGTCAAGGCCAACGTCGAGGCCGCGCGTGCCGACAATCCTGGCGCGGCGGTGCCGGTGGACATGGTGACGACATCGGCTTCCGGGTTCGATCCGCACATCACCCCCGCCAACGCCGAATTCCAGGTGCCGCGCGTGGCGCGCGAGCGCATGATGTCTCCGGAGACGGTGCGGCAGATCGTGGCCGCGCATACCGAGGGCCGTCAGCTCGGGTTCTTCGGCGAGCCGAGAGTCAACGTGCTCGAGCTCAATCTCGATCTCGATCGTCAGCGCCCGATGACGCGATGATACGCCGATGACACGAGGCGCGCGGATCGGCGTTCTGCTCGTTCTCGGCTGGTGCGCCGCCTGCCGCAGCACGCCGCTGCCGGTGATGTTGGAGCAGCAGGTGCGGGCGAGAGCCCTCGCGTCGGACCTCGCTGTCCAGTTCTCGAGAAGCGCCGATGCGTCGAGCCAGGCCGTCATGGCCGAATCCGACGAGGCGTCAGCGGCGTTCGCGCACACGGCCGACGACGCCGCGGGGCGTGCCCAGCAAGGCGTCGAAGCATTGTCACCGCTGCTCGATGGGCTCGGCTACACCCGCGAGGCGGCGCTGCTGAAGGAATTCGCGAGCCGATTCGCACGGTATCGGACCCTCGATCGCGAAATCCTGGACCTCGCGGTCGAGAATACGAACCTCAAAGCGCAGCGGCTGTCGTTCGGGGCCGGGCAGGCCGCGGTTGACGCGATGCGCGAGGCCCTCCGCCGTGCGGTTCCGCCATCGACGGCCCCGGCCACCGCGCAGATGCTGGCAGCGAGCGCCACGGCGGAAGTGCGGGAGATCCAGGTGATTCAGCCCCGCCATATTGCCGAAGCGCGCGACGAGGCAATGACGGCGATGGAAGTACGCATGGCGGATGCCGCAACGCTGGTGCGCCGTGCGTTGGCGTCCCTGGCCGCGGTGCCGGGCACGGAGCGGTCCGGCATCGGTGACGCGGTCAACGCGTTCGACCGCTTCATGCAGATCAACGCCGAGATCGTGAAGCTGTCGCGACGGAACAGCGACGTGCGCTCTCTGGCGCTGTCGCTCGGCGAGAAGCGTATGGCCGCGGCGGCGTGCGAGGAGTCGCTCGACGCGCTACAAGCGGCGTTAGACACGCACTCGCTCGCGGCGACGCGCTAGAGCACGGAGGCCAAAGGCAAGAGGCTGAAGGCGCTCAAAGATCGGCAAACCGGTAGCCGACCCAAGGCTCCGTCAGGATGTACTTTGGCGACGACGGGGTCGGCTCGATTTTCTTGCGCAGCGCTCCGATGAGCACGCGCAGGTGTTCCGTCTGGTCCGCCGCGTGCACGCCCCAGATCGCCTTGAGGATCGTACGGTGCGTCAACACGCGCCCCGGGTGCTGCGCGAGGTAGATCAACAGCTCGAACTCCTTCGGCGTGAGCCGCACCTCCTCGCCGTCGCGTAGGACACGGAATCGTTCACGGTCGATTGTCAGCCCGCCGCGCACGATCGGAGCGCTGGGCGGGACCGGCGTGTCCAGTCGTCGCAGCGTGGCCCGGATGCGTGCCAGCAGCTCCTCGGCGCCGAACGGCTTTGTCACGTAGTCGTCGGCGCCCACGTCGAGCGCACGCACCTTGTCGCCTTCGGCACCCCGCGCCGAGAGCACCAGGATCGGCGCGTTCGAGGTTTCGCGCACGTGGCGACACACTTCGATGCCGTCGATATCAGGCAGGCCGAGATCGAGGACGATCAGGTCGGGCTTGTCACGCTCCAGCGATTCGAGCGCGGCGCGGCCCGTCATGGCCGAATACACTTCGTACCCCTTGGTCCGGAGGACCGTCGTCAGCGTGCCGAGGATGTTCGGTTCATCGTCGACGACCAGGATGCGTGCAGCCATGAGCGACGGATTCTCCTACTGTGCGACGGTCACCGGACGCACCGGGCCCGGCACCGCGATTGAAAACCGGGCGCCCGCGCCAGGCATGTTCTCGGCCCAGACCCGTCCGCCCGCGGCAGCGAGCAGCCCTCGCGTAATCGAGAGCCCCATGCCGGTACCGAAGGTGGTGCTGCGTACAGTGCCCCCGCGGTAGAACCGCTCGAACAGATGATCGAGCTCGCCGGGGTCGAGGCCCGATCCCTGGTCGGTCACCGTCACGTGCAGGCCGTCGCGATCCGCCGAGGCGTGCACGAGGATCTCGCGGTCGGCCGGCGAGTACTGCGCGGCATTCTCGAGCAGGTGCGACAGCGCGGCCGACACCAGCCGCGGGTCGAGCTGCACCTCGACGTCTTCATTCGCCTCGATCCGCAGCGCGTGCCCCTGCACCGTGTGACGCACCAGCGCTTGCGCGGCGTCGATCAGGTCGGTCGGCGTCACCCACTGCCGATCGACGACGATCGCGCCCGCGTCGATCCGCGCCATGTCGAGAATGTCCGCCACGAGACGCGTGAGCCGGTCGAGCTCGGCGACCGCGGCGGCGCCTTGCATCTGCCGTTCCTCGGGTGAAAGCGTCCCGGCCATGCTTTCGACGGCGACGCGAATTGCCGTTAGCGGCGTCCGAAGGTCGTGGCTCAGCGATGCGAGCAGCGTGGCCGCGAGGTCGGCCCGCTGCCGGACCTGGTCGGCGGCGTCGCGCTCGTCGAGGAACTGCGCGCGCTCGATGGCGATGGCCGCCACGCCCGCAACGGCGTCGAGGGTGCCAGCCTCGAGGGGCGGCGATGACGTGGCCAGTAGCCCCACCGGACGTGTGCCGTGGCGCAGGGGCACGACGACGACTTCGCCGTGTTCGCCCGCCGTCACTTGTCCGCCGTAGCTGCGCAGCCGCGCGTCGAATTCAAGTGTGCCGCGCGCCTTGGCAAGCGCAGTGTCGAGCGCCGCCGTGTCCACGACGGTGTCCTCCGTACCGCCCTGATGAATGCGCCAGCCGGTGTCATCCGGCAGGCAGACCGCAACGTTGGTGAGCTCGAATCGCCGGGCGATGTGACGGGTCAGGGCATCGATGGCGCCGACCGTTTCGGTCGTCAACAGCACATCACGGGTGAGGTCGAACAGCCGCGTCACTTCGTTGCGGCGCGCGACCGCCTCGTGCGTGCGGGCCTGCGCCGCTGCCGACAGGTTGCTGGCAATCACGGCGACCACGAGAAACGCAAACAGCGCGATCCAGTTCTGCGGATCGGCGATCGTGAACGTGCCGACGGGCGGCAGAAAGAAGAAGTTGAAGGCCAGTACCGATGCGATCGAGACGACGATCGCCGCGCGGAGACGGGCGACGGTCGCCGTGCCGAGCACGATCAGCAGGAGAGCCAAGGCGACCGTCGTGACGCTGATGTCGGGGATGAGACGCAGCACCACGGTCGCGGCAACGACGCCGACCAGGCTGCATATCAGGACGACCGCATCGCGACGGAGAGGCATGAAGAAGACCCGTCGTCATTTTGACATTCGACCGAACGGAGGCTGGGACAACGCCCGGGAGGCCGTAAGAAAGTCATAAAAAGGTCGTAAGAACGCCCAAGGGTCCGCGGAATTCTCCCGATAATGCGGGCAGAGCCTAATTCGCGCCGGCAGCGGCGCGATACGGGGGAACCACGTGGGCAATGACGTCCACTGGGGCGAATCCGGTTTCGTGGCTGCAGGCCTTCAGGCCTGCCTTCGCAGCCGGTAGAGGACTCCAACCTCGAGCCCGTCAGCTAACCCCGTCGGCGCTTGGAGGGTTGTCGTGGCCGAAGAGTCCTTCCTCGGGCAAGTCAAGCGCCTGATCGTCGGTGCGCCCATTCCGTCCCATCTCGCACATCACGAACGGCTGTCCCGCGTCACCGGGCTCGCGGTGCTGTCGTCCGACGCGCTGTCGTCCGTCGCCTACGCCACCGAGGAAATCCTCCGCGTGCTCACCGTCGGTGGCGTCGCGGCGCTCGGCCTCGTGACGCCGATCGGGGCCGTGATCGCGGCGGTGATGGCCGTCGTCGTGTTCTCGTACCGGCAAACGATCCACGAGTACCCGAGCGGCGGCGGGGCGTACATCGTGTCCAAGGAGAACCTCGGACGCACACCCAGTCTCGTCGCGGCGGCATCGCTGCTGATCGACTACGTGCTCACGGTGTCCGTCAGCATTGCGGCGGGCGTGGCCGCCATCACTTCGGCGCTGCCAGGGTGGCACCTCGATCCGGTGTGGTTGTCACTCGCCTTCGTCGGGATCCTGATGCTGGGCAATCTTCGCGGCATCCGCGAGTCCGGACAGCTGTTCTCGGTGCCGACCTACTTCTTCATCCTCAGCATTCTCGTCATGCTGGCGGTCGGTGCGTTCCGCTACTTCACGGGGGCGCTACACGAAGTAGCCTCGCCGGAGCCGGCGCTGCCGCCAGGGACGACGATGCTGCCGCTCTTCGTCCTGTTGACGGCCTTCTCGAACGGGTGCACCGCGCTGACAGGAGTCGAGGCCGTGTCAAACGGTGTGCCGGCTTTTCGTCCGCCGGAAAGCCGCAACGCCGCGCAGACGCTGGTCGCCATGGCCGTGATGGCGATCACGATGTTCGTCGGCATCACGCTCCTGGCGCACGCCTACGGGATCGTGCCGACCGACAGCGAGACCGTCGTGTCGCAGGTCGCGCGCGCGACCTTCGGTGGTCGTGGCGTGGCGTACTACCTGGTCCAGGTTGGCACGATGGCAATTCTGGTGCTCGCGGCCAATACCGCCTACGCAGACTTCCCGCGGCTGTCGTCGATTCTGGCGCGCGACCGCTTCCTGCCGCGCCAGTTCATGAACCAGGGCGATCGGCTCGCATTCTCGAACGGCATCGTCATCCTGAGCGTCCTGGCGTCAGTGCTGCTCGTCGTCTTCAAAGGCGACACGCACGCCCTGATTCCGCTCTACATGATCGGCGTGTTCGTTTCGTTCACGTTGTCGCAGGCCGGGATGGTGATCCACTGGAAGTCACGCGGTGGCCGCGGCTGGCGTACGAGCGCGGCCATCAGCGGGTTTGGCTCGATCGTCACGGCAATCGTCCTGGGAATCGTCGCGGCGACGAAGGCGCACGAAGGCGCCTGGATCATCATCGTCATGATTCCGGTGCTGGTCGCCATCTTCGTGATCACGCGCCGCCACTACGATCACGTGGCCTCGGAGCTCACGCTGCGCGACTGGCAGCCTGAAACGCCCGGCGGGCACCTCGTGCTCGTGCCCATTGGCGGCATCCAGCGTGCGGTCGTCAAGGCGCTACGCTATGCCCGAACGCTGTCGAGCGACGTTCGTGCGATCTACGTCGAGATCGATCCGGCGGCCACTGCCGCCCTGCGCGAGCAGTGGCCGCAGTGGGGACACGGCGTCGAACTGGTCGTGCTCCATTCGCCCTACCGCTCGCTGATGGAGCCGCTGCTCGACTACATCGGCGAGGCGCAGCGCGCCGATCCTGATGGCTTCGTGACGGTGATCCTGCCGGAGTTCGTGCCGCAGCGGCTGTGGCAGCACCTGCTCCACAACCAGCACGCGCTGCTGATCAAAGGCGCCCTCCTGTTCAAGCCGAACGTGGTGGTGACGAGCGTGCCCTTTCACCTCGGTCGGCAGCCTGAGCACGGAGCCGTGCCCGTGCCGAGAGACGGCTGGCGGCGATGGCGACCGCGAGAAACCCCGCCAGCGTGAGGCTGTCGCGAGGGTCCGCGATCGTGAAGCGTCCAATCGGCCGCACGAAGAAGAAGTCGAGCGCCAGGGCCGCCAGCAGAGACGCGGCGATCGCAACACGCAATCGCGCAAGCGTTGCGCTGCCGACGACGACCGCCAGAAACAGCGGAGCGACGACGATCGGGCCGGCGCCGGGCACGGATCGCAATCCTTCCGTGATGGAGCCGAGGAGCGCGACCGCGCCGAGCAGCACGACCGCGTCGCGACGCCGCATGGGAGTCATTCTGCCATCGCCGCGTTCGTGAGCGACTTCGTCCATCGTTTCCGCCCGTCAGGGCAGGAGAGCGGGTGGACCGCCCCCGAAGGAGACGAAACGATGAAGCGCACGATTTCGACCGCGGCAGTCCTGACGGCTGCCTCCCTGTTTGTCGCCCCATCCGCCCGGGCGCAGGGACACGCGACGGGCGCCTATCCTCCCGGGCCGACCGGGCAGGCGGCCGCTCAGACCACGAGCGTCAACGTCGTGAACACGCCGACCGTGAACGTCGGCAACGCCGTGACGGTCAAGGAACTGAAACGGACGCCGCTGCTGATCCAGACGAGCGTGCCCATCGTCACGGGCTTCATGCAGAGCGATGACGAGTTCATGAGCCCTCCGGCGGGCCAGCGGATGGTGATCGAGACGGTCAACGTCGACTGTGCGTCGACCCTCGTGCAGGCCGTCGGCGTCCGGGTGTTCAAGCAGGGCTTCACGAAAGCCCTGTTGACCCTGCTGCCCGTGTCGGCGGTGGTGGGCAGCGTGCTCGTGACCGGGCAACCCTATCAGGTGCATCTCGAAAGTGACGAGCCGCTGTTCGTCCACGCGTTTCGCAACCTTGGTCAGGGTAACAGCGACTGCGCCGTGACGTTCACGGGCTACTTCACACCGATGCCGCAGCCGTAGAGTGGATGTCATACACTCTCGCCCATGGAACCCCAGTCGCAGGTCACGCAGCTGCTGCACGATCTGCGGCTGGGTGACCCACACGCCGTCGACGCGCTGATTCCGATCGTGTACGGCGAGCTGCGGAAGCTGGCCGCCCACTACCTGCGCGACGAACGCGCGGCCCTCACGCTGCAGCCGACGGCGCTGGTCAACGAAGCCTACATGCGGCTCGTGGCGCAGGAGATGCCCGACTGGGAAGGGCGTTCGCACTTCTTCGGGGTCGCCGCCCATCTGATGCGCCAGATCCTGGTCGACCACGCCCGGCGGCATCGCAGTCAGAAACGCGGCGGCGGTGTGGTGCCGGTCACCCTCGAAGAGGCGATTGCGTTTGCGCCGTCGAAGAGCGATGACATCATCGCCCTCGATGACGCGCTCACGCGGCTCGCCGCCGAGGATGAACGCAAGGCGCGCGTCATCGAGTTGCGCTTCTTCGGCGGCATGACCGCGGACGAAACGGCCAAGGCGCTGAACATCTCGGTGGCCACGGTCGGACGCGAGCAGCGGCTGGCCGAAGCGTGGCTGCATCGGGAGCTGACCCGCAGCGCATGAACCCCCAGCAGTGGGAAGCGGTGGGGCAGCTGTTCGAGCAGGCGCTCGGGCTGCCAGGCGGGGAACGCACCGCCTTCGTCGAACGACGATGCGCCGACGATAGCGAACTGCGCCGCGAAGTCTCCTCGCTGCTCGCGAGCCATCGCCAGGTCGCTGGCGGGTTCGTCCAGGAGCGGATTCAGCGCGCGGCCACCGCCTTCTTCGAAACCACGGCGCACCCGCCTCGCGTCGGCCCCTATCGGGTGATTCGTGAATTGGGCCGCGGCGGCATGGGCACTGTCTTCCTGGCCGAACGCGACGACGAGCAGTATCGCGCCAACGTCGCAATCAAACTGGTGCGGCCAGGGATGGATACGGACTTCATCCTGGCGCGCTTCCGCCGTGAACGGCAGACGCTGGCGCGTCTTCAGCACGCGAACATCAGTCGCCTGCTGGACGGTGGCACGACGGAGCAGGGGCTGCCGTACATCGTGATGGAGTTCATCGACGGTCCGGCGGTAACCGTCTTTGCGGATCGCGACGGCCTGGGGCTGCCCGAGCGGCTCGGGCTGATTCGCGATCTCTGTTCGGCGGTGGACTACGCCCACCGGAATTTCATCATTCACCGCGACCTGAAGCCGGGGAACATCCTGGTCGGCCCCGATGGCGTGCCGAAGCTGCTCGACTTCGGCATCTGTAAGTTGCTCCAGAGCGAGCCGGTGGTCGGCGACGACACGGTGGCGGCGCCGATGACGCCCAACTACGCCAGCCCGGAGCAGATTCGCGGCGAGCCGGCGACGCCGCTGTCGGATATCTACTCGCTGGGCGTGGTGCTCTACGAACTGCTGACTGGTGTCTGTCCTCGCCGCTTCGATGGGTTGACGCCGCTCGCCATCGAACGGGCCGTGAGCGACACCGCGATCGCCCCGCCGAGTGCCGCGGGGGCCGGGAAGCGGTGGGCGCGTCAGCTTGCTGGAGATCTCGATAACGTCGTGCTGCGCGCGCTCGACACCGAGCCGCAGCGGCGCTACGAATCCGCCGCACAGCTGTCCGACGACATCCGTCGGTATTTGGAGCACGAGCCGGTGCTGGCCAGACCGCAAACCCGCCGCTATCGGGCGATGAAGTTCGTCCTCAGGCACCGCGGCGCCGTGGCGGCCGCGGCGGCCATCGTGGTCGCGCTCGCCGGCGGGTTGGCGGCGTCGGCCTATCAAGCGCGGCTCGCGGAAGCGCGATTGCAGCAGGTGCGAACGCTGGCCGATGCGCTGGTGTTCGACGTGCACGACGCCGTTCGCGATCTCCCGGGCGCCACGCGGGCGCGCGCGCTGATCGTGAAGACGGGCGTGAGCTATCTGAATTCACTCTTGCCGTCCGCGCACGGCGACGCGCAGGCGGAGACACGGCTGGCGACCGCGTATCGCAAGCTCGGAGACGCGCAGGGCGACGTGCACGCGTCAAACCTCGGTGCCACCCCGGAGGCGGTGGCCAGCTACAAGCAGGCGGCGGCGCTCGCCGACGATGCATTGCGACGCCATCCTGGCGATGCTTCCGCGGTCACCGAACGGCTTCTCGTGGGCGTGCGGCTGGCGTCGATCGATGCCTACACTGGCAACCTGCGCGACGCCGTCGCGGCGATGCACCGCGCCATCGATCAGGCGTCGCCGTTTGCGGCGTCCGGCGGGATCGAAGTTCGCGCGGCGCTCGCCGACGCGTATCGGCAGTCCAGCGAAGCGCTGCGCAATCTCGAGGACCGCGACGGGTCGCTGAAGGACGCGGCCGAAAGTGTGCGGCTGGCCGAGGCGGTCGTGGCCGCACGGCCGGACGACCTCGAGCAGCGGGCGTCGCTCGCAACATCGTACGCCGCGCTCGGCATGTCCGAGAGCCTGCTGGTTCGGCTCCCCGATGCCTTGTCCCATCACCAGCGTGGCGTCGAGGAGATGGAACGGCTCATCGCGACCGATCCGCGGAACGTGCAGTGGAAGCGCGACCTCATGATGTCGTACGGCCACGTGGCAGATATCCTCGGCAATCCCGGGCTTGGCAACCTCGGCGACCGGGCCGGCGCGCTGCAGGCGTATCGGAAAGCGGCCAACATGGCAAAGGATTTGTACGAGAGCGACCGCGCCGATCAGCGAGCCGTCGCGGACTACGGCATCGCCTTGAGCCGCGTCGAAACCGTCATGTCCGATGGCACACCCGACAAGACGGCTGTTCAGCGCGAATCGCTGAAGATGCTCGCCGAGGCCGCGGCCATCGATCCCTCGAACGTGCAGATGAAGATCTACGAGTCGCTGGTCGCCCAGCACCTGGGCGACTCGCTCCTCGCGGCCAACGATCGCGCCGGCGCCCGCGAGGCGTACGCGCGCTCCATGGAGGTGGCCGAGGGGGCGATTCCATCGGGTCAGGCGTCGCTGCTCATTCTGTTCCTCCAGACGGCTCCACGCCTGGCCAGACTCGACGCGGCGAGCGGGCGGCGGAACGAGGCGCTCGATGCCGGCCGGCGCGCGTTGAAAGCGGGGGAGGCTGGCGCGACTCGCACGCGCGCGCGGGCCTATGCGGCGCTCGGGTTCGCGTATGCGGCTGTGGATGACGGACCGGCGCGGCAGCCGGGCGATCGCGAGCAGGCCACCTCGTGGCTGTCGAAGAGCCTGGAGGCGTGGCAGGCGGGCAAGGCCGAACCGGGCTTTGCGGCGCCGCATCAGCGGGAGATGGATCAGGTGAGCGACATGCTGTCCCGATTACGCCCGTTGAAGCGATGACACCCGATCAGGCCCGACTGGTGAAGCAGACCTACGAGCCGGTGCGTGACATGGCCGGTCCGCTGGCCCTCTTGTTCTACGGCCGGCTGTTCGAATTGGACCCGTCGGCGCGTCGCCTCTTTCACAACGACCTCACGCTGCAGGGGCGCAAGCTGATGGACACGCTCGACCTGCTCGTCGCCTCGCTCGACGACTTCGACGCGGTTCGTCCCCATCTGACCGCCCTCGGGCGGCGCCATCAGGCGTATGGCGTGCGGCCGGAGCAGTACGCGTCCGTCGAGAGCGCGCTGCTCTGGGCGTTGGGCCAGGCGCTCGGCCCGGATTTCGACGCCCGCACGCGCGACGCCTGGCGCGCCGTGCTTGCCGCCGTCAGCACGGCCATGCAGAAAGGCGCCGCCGCCGGCGCGTGAGCGACTCCGCCCTCCTTGTGCGCCCGTCAGGGTGTAGCGGCAATGACGCCGCACAACAAAAGGAGAGCAGAGATGACCAAGACCTTTCGGACCCTGATGTGCGCGGCGGCGCTGGCCGTCGCGTCGATCCCCGCAGCCTCGGCCCAGCAGATCGGCGCCGGCGAAGTGATGTTCGACTTTGGCCCGCTGCACCTGGCGGCCGGCCAGGCCCTCGCGGTGAACGTCGAGCTGACCGACCACGTGGGCGAGCCGCTCACGGTACCGGTGGAACTGCACGTCGACGACAAGAACGGTGCCGTCATCGTGTCGAAACCGGTGTCGATGTCCGACGGACGGCCGCTCACCTTCGTCATGTCGAACGATATCCGCGCCGCCCGCGCGGCCGTGGCCGGCGATATTTTCGCGACGATCGGACCGGAGTTCCGATCGATTCAACCGTGCATCCGCTTCGCCTTCCCATCGAGCATGCCGCCACCGGTTGGACGCGTCACCCTCACGCTCGAGGTCATCGACGTGGCTACGGGCCGTGTCGTCGGCATCGCGAACAACCCGCACGTCATCATCGGTGTGCTGTAGGAGGGGATCATGACCGCCACTCAGATCGCTCTCGTGCAGAACACGTTCGAGATGGTGCGCCCAATCGTCGATCGCGCGGTGCTGCTGTTCTACGAGCGGCTGTTCGAGCTGGACCCCTCGCTGCGCAGCCTGTTCCACGGGTCGGGCGAGGCGCAGGCGCAAAAGCTGGCACAGGCCCTCACGGTCGTCGTGAAGGGGCTCGCCAACCCCGCGCAACTCCGCGGCGCGATCGAAGCGCTGGGCAGTCGCCACGCCGGATACGGCGTGCGCGACGAGCACTACGCCACCGTCGGCGCGGCACTGATCTGGACGCTCGAGAAGGGGCTCGGCCCGGCGTTCACCACTGACGCGCGGGCGGCGTGGGTCGAAGCGTACGGCTGGCTGTCGGGTGTCATGCGCGCCGCCGCCGCGCTCGCGGCGAGCGAGGCCGCGTGAAGGAACAGGTGACAGCACGATCTGTGAACGCGATTCGGCACCGACACCGTGTCATGGCTGTAAACGCGATAGACGCGGGCGTCGACTTCGTGGTGACGATCAATCAATGACCGCGCGCAGCGGAATGACCGCAGGGCCGGCACTGCGCGCCGGTGAGGCCGGTAGGGCGGGTGAGGCGGGTAAGGAATTCTTCCTGCAACCGAACTCGCTGAGGATCGCTTCGAGCGCCGGCAGCATCGCGCCTGCCTGCTTCGCGCGAATCACGAAGTCCCACAGCGGCTCGAACTTCTTCCATCCCGACGCATACGCGACGTGCCGCAGGCCCGGCACGAGGCTGCCATGCGCGGCGGCGCCGCGTGCAATGTTGCACCACGTGTAGAACTGACCGTAAGCGCGCCAGTAGCCGTCTTCGAGCTGCTCGCCGGTCATGCGTGCCGGACGGAACACGGTGTGTCGCGTGTCGTACAGATCCCAGTTCGTCTCGGTGAGCCGCCCTTCCTTTGCCATGCGCGTGTAGAGCGCGGTGCCCGGATACGGCGTGAGGATGTGGAACGTGGCCGTCTCAATTCCCTGGCCGATGGCCCACTCGACGGTGCGGTTGAAGACGGACGGATCGTCGCCGTCCATGCCGAAGACGAAGCTGCCGTTGATCATCACGCCCAGGTCGTGCAGCCGCTTCACCGCCGCGGAGTAGTCGCGCTTCATGTTCTGGTATTTGCGTGTCTCGACCAGGTTGTCGGGGTTGAGCGTCTCGAAACCGACGAAAAGGCTCCGCAGCCCGGCATCGACCGCCTTCTCGAGCAGCCCCGGCGCGAGCACTGCGTTGACGGTGCCTGCGGCTTGCCACAGGCGGCCCATGCCGCGCATGGCATCGAAGAGCGCGCTCGCGAACCGGCGGTCGCCGAAGAGATGGTCGTCGAGAAAGTAGAGATGGCGGCCGGGCAGGCGTTCGATCTCGGCCAGCGCGTCGTCCACCGTCTGCGTGTAGAACGACTTGCCGCCTTCGAAGAACGCCTCCTTGTAACAGAAGTCGCAGACGTGCGGGCAGCCGCGCGACACGACGATCGAGTTGGGCACGAGGTACAGGCGCCGTTTGATCAGATCGCGCCGGATCGGCGGCAGGCCGGCCAGCGTGCGCGTGCGCGATCGATACACGCGGCCTGGCCGCCCCTGGCGGAAGTCGGCGAGGAACTGCGGCCAGATGTCTTCGCCAGGGCCGAGGAAGATCGTGTCGGCGTGCGCCGCGGCTTCTTCGGGCAGCGACGTCACGTGGAGGCCGCCGAGCGCCACGTGCGCGCCGCGGCGGCGATAGTCGTCCGCAAGCGCGTAGGCCCGGTTGGCCG
>Ga0105238_10002171_pt1 | contig 19814 bp, 9 predicted proteins | sample KBSC34metaG_FD_81526 | JGI IMG/M metagenome (GOLD analysis project Ga0105238, IMG submission 81526) | Corn rhizosphere microbial communities from Kellogg Biological Station, Michigan, USA - KBS C3-4 metaG | ecosystem: Host-associated > Plants > Roots > Rhizosphere > Soil | place: Michigan, USA... | reverse complement strand
CGTCCAGCCAATACGATACGGCGGTGGGTGGAACAGATCTCAACTGGGGAGCAACCGCATCGCCATATTGGAACAGTACGAACGACACATCGACTGGCGCCTCGGCAAAGGGCTATATGCCCGAGACTCCGTGGAACAATTCCTGCACGAACCCTCTTGCCCTTTCTTATTTCCAATCCTGGGCAAAGGCTCTGGTAAATGCGGGATACAGTCCAACCAACCCGACTGACGCAGAGACAGCGTGCAACTTCGTCGTGAACTGGTATCAAACGATTGCAGCTGGTACCAATCCATCGGTTGATCTCTCGGGTTGGGTGGATTCTGTAGGTGCCGGCGGAGGAGCGAGCAACTGTACGACCAACTCTTCGACCGATACAACGATCGGAACCTGTTCACCGAGTGGCTACAGCAAACCATCGTGGCAAACCGGGGTCACTGGAATCCCGTCCGACGGAAAGCGCGACATTCCCGACCTGTCGTTTTTCGCTGGAAACGGCCTACTTGGAAGTGCATATTTCATCTGCGTTACAGACTGGGGACCATGTCTGACGTCGCGTACGGCTACCTCAGAGCCAACGAATACCCAGGGAAACGTCGTAAATCTCATTGGGGGTACTTCAGCAGCTTCTCCAGCCATGGCTGGCATCATGGCCCTGGTCAATCAGAAGGCCGGATCTGCGCAAGGAAATCCAAATCGGCAGCTTTATCTTTTTGCAGCCGCGCAGAATTACGCAAACTGCAAGACGGAAACCGTGACGAATTCGAGTTCCTGCTACTTCAACGACATTGATACAGGAACGATAGCGATGCCCTGTCAGGCAGGTTCTTCTAATTGTTCAGTTTCGCATTCTGGAGATACGTGGGGTGTTCTGTCAGGCTTTGGCGCAACTGCCGGTTACGACGCTGCTACAGGCCTCGGCTCGATGAACGTGGCAAACGTCGTTAATGGCTGGCCGGCGTCAACCACCGGCAACGCGACTGCAACAGTGGCGGTATCGGCGAGCCCTGCCACTATCACGAGCATCGCGGGCACTACGGTCACAGTCACTGTGTCGGGTTCCAGCGGCACGCCGACGGGGTCGGTGTTCCTGACCAGCGGCAGTTACACATCGCCGACACAGAACCTCGATAGCAGCGGGTCTGTGGCGATCAACGTTGCGCCAGGGAAGTTGCCTGTCGGGACCGATACCGTCACGGCACATTTCAGCGGCGATCCGACCTACGCAGCCAATACCGGGACCACGTCGGTTACCGTGACGCTGGTTAACTTTACCTTGTCGGCGTCGGCGCCTGCGGCAATCACTGCGGGCGGCAGTGCAACGTCGAATATTACCGTCGCCAGCACAAACGGATATACCGGAACGGTAACGCTGACGTGCGCACTGACGTCTTCGCCTTCGGGAGCAGTTGAGGCGCCGGCGTGCGCACCGACGGCTGGCCAATCGGCTGTGACGCTGACCGGCGTGACAACGAGTGCTTCGGGACAGGTTACGGTGAGCACGACGGTGGCACCGACGGGGGCCGTTAAACTGGCATCGAATCGGACGGGCTGGTTCAAGGCGGCGGGTGGAGTCGCATTCGCATCACTGGTGCTTTTCTTCCTGCCGGGCTGGTCGAAGCGAAATCGAAACATCTTCTGCACGATGCTGGTGGTTCTGGCTGCTAGCTTCTTCACAGTCGGATGCGGCGGTGGCGGTGGAAGCAGCGGTGGAGGCGGTGGTGGAACGACGAAGACCACTCCTACGGTGACTGTGACGCCGGCAAGCGCGACGATCAAGGAAACCGACACTGTGGCCGTGACGATTAAAGTGGCGGGCTCTGGTACATCGACGCCGAGTGGATCGGTAACCATGAGCAGCGGAACCTACAATTCGGGAGCTACGGCTCTTTCCGGTGGTACTGCGACAATCACGATTCCGGCCGGGAAGCTAGCAGTGGGAGCAACCGATACGTTGACTGTTTCTTACGGCGGCGATACAAACTTCAACTCAGCCTCGGGCACGGCGACGGTCACGGTTACAAAGGCTGCCACAACTTCGGGGAGTTATACCTTCACGGTCACGGGCACCGGCAACGATGCAGCTAGCACGACCGCAACCACCACGTTCAGCGTCACGGTGAACTAAACCGGGGTTCTGACTCGGCGCCATGGCCCTCCTATGCGGAGGGCCATCGTGTTTGAGGTGTTTTTGGATGCCCGGGGGACGACCGGATGTGCTCGCTTGCAAGGCGCTAGAATCGTGAGGAAGCCATTCCGCATTGGCTTATCTCCACGAACGGACGTATGCATTCATGAAATCACTGTTGCTGGAAGAGTACGGAAAGCTTGCCATTGCAGACCTGCCGAGGCCCGAACCGGGCGAACACGAAGTTCTGGTGCGGGTGGAGGCGTGTGGAATCTGCGGGAGCGATGTTCACGGATTTGATGGATCGTCGGGCCGCCGCATTCCCCCGCTGGTGATGGGGCATGAGGCCTCAGGCACGGTGGCGGCCGTTGGTCCGGGAGTGACGGAGTACAAGGCCGGAGATCGCGTGACATTCGATTCGACCGTGTATTGCGGGCAGTGTATCTACTGCCGGCGCGGCGAGGTGAATCTCTGCGACAACCGGCAGGTCATCGGCGTTTCCTGCGGGGACTACCGCAGAAATGGGGCTTTTGCCGAGTACATCGCGGTTCCTGAGCGCATCCTGTACCGATTGCCGGCGAAGATGTCGTTTCCTGAAGCGGCGATGCTCGAGGCGACTTCTGTTGCGCTGCATGCGGTGAAGGTCAGCGGTGTGAAAAAGGGCGATACGACCCTGGTGGTGGGCGCGGGAATGATCGGGCTGCTGACGATGCAGGCATTGCGCGCGGCGGGAGTGGGCCGCGTGATGATTGCCGATATCGACGAGACGCGGCTTACGCTTGGCGAACTGCTAGGAGCGGATGAAGCGCTGCGCGGCACGGGTGGCGAGATTGCGCAGGCGATTCTGGAACGGACGAATGGGATTGGTGCGGATGCGGTGTTCGATGCAGTGGGACGCTCCAAGACAGTGCAGGAATCCATCGACAGCGTGCGAAAGGGCGGTACGGTAACGCTGATCGGAAACATTACGCCGGAGGTTACGCTTCCGCTGCAGAAAGTGGTTTCGCGACAACTTCGGCTGCAAGGAACGGCGGCAAGTTCAGGGGAATATCCCGAGGCGATTCAGCTCATCTCGACTGGACGGATTCATGTTCGGCCGCTAATTACGGCGGTGGCGCCGCTCGAGGACGGGCCGCGGTGGTTTGAGCGACTGCATGCGCAGGAGCCCAACCTGATGAAGGTGGTGCTGGCTCCCGGAGAAGCGGGATGAGCGAGACGCTGTTTGATCTGGCAGGGCAGGTTGCGATTGTGACAGGCACCAGTCGAGGCCTGGGGCAGTATTTCGCGCGCGCGCTTGCAAGGGCTGGTGCTGACCTCGTGCTTACGAGCAGACATCGCGATTCGCTGCGTGAGATGGAGGAAGAAGTTCGAGCACTTGGGAGACGCAGTGTCTCGCTGGAACTGGATGTGCGCGATCATGCCAGCGTTCAGAAGTTTGCGGCCGACGCTAAGGACGCTTTCGGGCAGATTCACATCCTGGTGAACAACGCTGGTTGTAACGTCCGAAAGCCGGCGGTCGATGTGACGTGGGACGACTGGAATCTAGTTCTGGATACGAATTTGCGGGGAAGCTTTTTTGTGGCTCAGGCGGTTGCGCGCGGGATGATCGAGCATGGATATGGGCGCATTATCAACATCGGTTCGGTAACGAGTGTGTTTGGTTTTGCCGGATTGGGCCCGTATTGCGCGAGCCGCGGAGGGATCCGGCAGTTGACGATGAGTCTTGCCGATGACTGGGGGCGGCATGGCCTTACGGTTAACTGCCTTGCGCCGGGTTGGTTCAAGACCGAGCAGAACAAGGTGCTTTACTCAGATCCGGAGTGGGTTGCGTATCTGACGGATCGCATTCCGGTGAAGCGGCCGGGATTGCCGAACGATTTGGATGGGGCGGTGGTTTTTCTTGCTTCAGAGGCGAGCCGCTATATCACCGGGCAGATACTGCTTGTGGATGGGGGCATTTCGACAGGCGCTACGCGAGCGACGGTGACGGCCAAGCCGCAGCACGGTGACGTTGATTAGCCGAGTGCTTCGGTCCCAGCGGTTTCAACTGCTGGGGTTTCCAGCTCTCGTGGCACAGCGTCTGAGTGCTGGCCGATGTGACCGGTGGATTTGCGCACGATGAGGCGCGGGTACACCGTAATGGCCGCCGGGCGCGGATGCGGGATTTCATCGCGGATAAGAGAGAGAAGGGTTGTTGCGGCCACCTGGCCCATGCTGCGGAGCGGCTGATGGATGGTGGTGAGAGGCGGATGATGCGTCGACGCCGAGAGAATGTCGTCAAAACCCAGCACGGAGACATCCTTTGGAACGCGCTGGCCTGCTTCGCGAAGCGCCGAGATGGCGCCGATGGCCGTTACATCGTTGAAGGCAAAGATTGCCGTAAAAGGATATTTAGTCTGAAGTAATTCCCGAGTGACTTCCTGCCCGGGAGCGGGACCGGGTTCAGGGCTCTGCAACTGCACGACGAGGCGATCATCAATGTGGAGTTCGAGGTCGCGGGCAGCCTGGACGATTGCTTTCCAGCGGAGGTTGGTATCGGAGCTGAATTCCTGGCCTTTAATGAATGCGATCTGACGGTGGCCGAGAGATTTGAGATGGGAGAGCGCGAGGTGAGCAGCCTGATCGTGATCGAGCTCAATGTTGATGACGCTGTCGCTTCGTTGGTGTCCTGAGATCGACACGACGGGGACAGGCATGTCTTCGCCCATAGGCGAGTCAACAGCGATAATGCCTTCGACGGAGCGCGCAAGCATCATTCGGGGATAGCCTTCGAGCAGATCGGGACGGTGGCGGTGGCTTACGACGAAGTAGAAGAAGCCGTCTTTGAGCAGTTCATCCTCGATGCCGCTTAAGACAGTTGTCGAGTATCCTTCGCTGATCTCCGGAACGATCACGCCGATGGTGTAGGTGCGCTTCTGGCGGAGTCCGCGGGCCATAGTGTTGGCAACGTAGCCATTCAATGCAGCGGCGTGCAAGACGCGACGCTGCGTCTCTTCGGCGATGCGGTGTGCCGTGGCCTCGCCGTTGACGATGCGGGAGACAGTAGATTGGGAGAGCTCGAGGATCGCGGCGAGCTCTTTGAGTGTTATCGGTTTGATGGGCGCCTTCGCCAATATTCCACTCCCAATTGAATTAGCTACGCGATCAGCCTGCGTGGAATCCGGCGCGCTGCATGGCGGCCGTCATCTCCGGGTTGCGCATGAATGTGTTCCAAACAAAACCCGATCTTAGGTTCTCTGCCATGAGCGCCGAGATGCCCTGGTCGATGCCAAGCACATCAGCGTCGTACCAGTTCCCCGCAGGGTGGAACGCATCAACAAATCCGTATCGACCCCATGCCTGCTTTCCCCATTTCTCCCGCATGGCACGAAGCACCGAAATGCAATCGACAGGAAGGAACGCAAGTGACCCTGCCGCGGCACAAGGCACAACTGTCCCATCCAGGGGACCCTGCGGCGGTGGGCCTCCCCACGCCGTGTAGCCACCCTGGTAATCCGATGCTGATATGCCCCAGTAGTCCTCGTTATACCACTTGGGATAAGAGAGGCAGAATGCTTTGTGCGCTTTGGTAGCCGTTACGGAATTATCGAAGTAGTTTGCCCACCCGTCGCGTTTGTCGCGGAAATCGAACCAGGCCTGCGAATACTGGTGGGTGAAGAGTGGGTCGTTGCCACTGATATAGGTGAACCCTTTGTAGTGGATGACTGGGCGTTCCCATGCCTTCCAGGTATTGGGGCTGACGGGGTGTGTTGGCGATCCAATGGCGAGCAGGTAGATCATCATCAGTTCGCAGTAGTGCGACCAGCGGGAATCGAGGAAGCCGGATTCAGGGTGCCATCCCATAGAGAAGGTTGTGCCGCCATTGAGCATCCAGGGCCAATCGACGCGCTCGTAAACTTGCTTTGAGAGCGACTTGATCTTGGGGTCGTCGAAATAAGCACGCGCCATGAGGACGCCGCAGATCAGCAGCGAAGTGTCGATCGAGGAGAGTTCGACGTCCTTGACGCGCTCGCCGGTTTCGATATCGGAGAAGTGGTAGAAGAAGCCGTGAACCTCGGAGAACTTGTTCAGGTGCCAGTCCAGCGTGGTGCGGACGCGCTCGACGATGTGGGCATGGGGCAGATACTTACGCTTGTCGGCGATGCAGAGAGCGGTGAGGCCGAAGCCAGTAGCGGCGATGCTGGCCATGCGGCGCGGATCGCGACTGCCGCCGAGGTCATTCCGGGCTCGATCGAGCACCTGGCCAGTCTTGTCGCTCGCTTGTTCCCAAAAGAAGAGGCACGCCTGGCGTTCGAGGTCGTCGAGGAAAGCTTCGTCGCCGGGTTTGGGTTGCCATGGATTGTTAACGTACGCGGATGAGAGGGAGGGAAGAAGCGCAGAGCTGCCGGCGGCCGCGAGAGACTTGATGAGCTGGCGGCGATCCAAAGTCGGAATTAAGGAAGGAGGATTCAACTAAACACCTTGTTGCGGTGAGCGAAAGTGTGGGCGAGATCCTGCTGTTATGCGCAATCGATTGCGCACGGATAGTTCTAATCACTGGGGTGTGGCTCCGTCAACAGAATTCGCGCAGGATGCGGTTGACGGGCTGCCCGGCGAAGTTCTGCCAGCTCTTCGTGGTTGCCACCGGTCAGTTGCTGAGTCTCTACCCTGAACCTTACAACGAGGGTCTATTTGCGTTGTGCGTTCAGGGTGTTGAGCTTGTTCTTGAGCTGTTCGAGCTTCTGGCCCGCCTCTGCCAGTTTGCCTTGTGCTGTGAGGCGCTGATAGTCATTCAGATCTCTGGCGGCGCCTTCGATCAGAGCATTCACGTCGTTCGCGGGCTGCGATGCATTGCCGGCGCCCGCAGTGTTGGACTGGGTTTGTGGCGTTGGCTGCTCTGCGTTGAGGGACGAAGCCTCGCCGCCGAATAGCGATCGCAGAGCAGCCTCGAAAGTCGATCCGTAGGCCAGGCGATCCTGCACGGCGAGGACGACCAGCCGCAGTTCGGGCATCGGGCTTCTCTCGGCTTGGAGATAGATCGGCTCGGCATACATGAGGGCCTTGCCGCAGGGAATGACCAGCAGCGCTCCGCGACGGACGCGCGATCCCTGTTGATTCCAGAGCGAAAGCTGGCTGGAGAGCTGTGCGTTTTGATCGATGCGGGCCTCGATCTGTAGAGGGCCATCCACGAGTCGGGTCTTGGGAAAGTCGTAGACGACGGATTTGCCGTACTGATCACCATCGCTTCTTCCTGCGATCCAGCCGATCATGTTGTTGCGATTCGATGGAGTGAAGGGGAGGATTTCGGCGAACTCGACGTTCGACTCACCTGGCAGCTTCATCAGGACAAAGTTGGGATCCATGGGCTGCGCTGCTTGCTCGCCCGAAGAGGACATTCCAACCTCCGAGGCGACGGTCCACAGGTCCTCGCGATTGTAGAAGACCACGGGATCAGTCATGTGATAGAGCCCATACGCTGCAGCCTGCACGCGGAGCAGTAATTCCGGATACCGCACGTGACGGCGAAGGTCCTGCGGCATCTGCGCGGCATCTTTGAAAAGCTGAGGAAAAATCTGACGCCAGGCGCTGATGATGGGGTCTTGCGGATCGAAGACGTAAAAGGTTGTGTTTCCGTTGTAGGCGTCAATCACAACTTTTACGCTGTTGCGAAGGTAGTTGATCTCTCCATTCCCCAAGTCATTGTGGGTCGAGTACGGATAGCGATCGGAGGTGGTGAATGCGTCGAGAATCCACGATAGCCTGCCATCTTCTCCGATAACGATGTATGGGTCGCTTTCAAACGTAAGGAACGGAGCTAGCGCTTTCACGCGATCGAAGACGCTTCGATGCATGAGAAGCCGGCTTTCCGCGGTGATGTCATCGCTGAAGGGCACCTTGGCGAGGTCGCCCCGGTCGAAGGCGATCACGATGCGCCTCAGGAATGAGCCGAGCACGATGCCGCCGGTGCCCTGGTAACTCGTCATGCTGTTGGTTTCGCCCTGTGGGTAGTCGAACTCCTTCTGTCGCGTCTTCACGTAGACGTCGGTGTTTGTGATCTCGCCGAAGTAGACTTCGGGGCGCGTCACCTTGATGGCGGGATCCGTACTTTGGATGGGCATGTTGCTGAGGATCAGGTCTGGCAGGCCTTCCGGGGTGAATCCGTTCACGGGGTTCATCGTGATGCCATAGCCGTGCGTGTAGATCAATTTTTCATTGATCCAATTGCGGCTGCTCTCGGGCAGTTTTTCGACGTTCAGTTCGCGGGCGGCGAGCATCACCTGCCGCTCCTGGCCATTGATCTGATATCGATCGATGTCGATGTCGGGGAAATCGTAATAGGTGCGGATCTCCTGAATTTGTCGGAGGGTGTCCTGGAGCGCGCGCCAGTCCCATAGGCGGATGTTCTGCAGGGTGGGCTGGTTATGTGCTGCGTCAACGGACTCGACGGAAATTTCCGCCGGGAACTCGTGTTGAGTGATGCGATCGAGACCGAAGGCCTGCCGGGTGAATTGAATATTGTGGGCGATGTACGGCTGTTCGCGGACGAGCTCGTTGGGTTTGACGACGAAGCTGTTCACGTACCACGCCGCAATCTGCACCAGGACGAAGCAGACGACAGCGGGTGCAGGCGCGGCGATGAGGCGACCTGCCTTTGGCCGAAGGAAGACGTTTGTTCCGGCGATTCCGGCGCCGATGATGAGAGCTGCGCAGGTGAGGAGCAATCCGCTCAGAATGACGTGGGCGTCGGTGTAGGTTACGCCGTCGAAGATAGTGTGATCGGCAGTGATGCGGTCGAAGCGGCCAAGGAATGTGCGCACAGCGACGACAATGAGGAGAAAGGCGATGCCGCCGGAAAACCATCGCAGCGGGACCGGGGAAGACCCGTAGCGGTGTTCCCGAATGAACTGGGAACTGCTGGTCATGAGGAGGAATAGGCCGGCGACGGCGCAACATAAGAGGGCCAGAACCAGGAGCCATCCGACAAAGAATTGCACGGCGGGCAACGTGAAGAGATAGAAGCCGAGAGACTTGCCAAGGATGGGGTCGTGCGGTTCATTGGCGTTTGCCGGGGCCAGGAAGTACAGCGCGAACCGGCTCCATTCGTTCATGAAGGCTACGCCTGCGAGCAATGCGATGAAGAGCGAGCCGAGCAGACCGGCGATGCGCAACACGGGCTCGACAGGCAGTTCGTAATTCTGATTGCCCAGCCGAATTGTGCCGGCACTGGCGAGTTCTTCACGGCACCCGTGACGGAGGGCTGAGAACCAGGCATAGAGTACGCCGAAGGTCGCGAGGAAAGAGAGGCCGAATGCCATCCATTGGTAGCTGAGGGTTCTCCAGAAGACGCTGGCATAAGTAAGAGAGGCAAACCAGAGTGAATCGACGTAGTAAGAGATGATGGTTCGCGCGCTGAATAGAAGTACAAGGATGACGAAGAACACGATAAGGATTGTGCGGCGATGCCGCGCAGGCCGATCCCGATGCGGAAAGACGTAAGGTTCCTGAACCACGTTCACCAGCTTTCGCCGGCGCTCAAGTGCTGGAACATCCGGCAAGCGCAATTGTACTGCGACAGCAGGAGTCGATTAGCGGCCGGACCGCTGCGGCGTGATGAGGTATGAGCGGGTTCAGAGCTATGGCATCAGTCGCCGATTACCGGCCAGTCGTTCTGCCATTTCAAGGTCTTCAGCCACTGGAAAGGCGTGTTGCTCTCATCGAGGTTGTGCGCGTGGAAGACGATGAGACTCTCGCCGCTTTCGGTATCAAAGAGAGCCGTGCCGCCCCCGGGAGCGTTCCAGGTGCTATCGCCGTGGAGCAGCACGGTGCCGCCACCATTCAACATGCGGGTGCCGGTCTCATCGACGAAGGGACCATGTGGGCTGGCGGAGCGCCCTACGGCTTGCTTGTAGTTGTTGTCGGACTTGTTTTGCTCGCAGCAGTAGTCCACGGAAACAAAGAGATAGTAGTAGCTGCCGTGATGGATGAGTGACGCGCCTTCGATGGGATTGTTCGGCACGCCAGGTCGGGTCGCGAGATCATAACGGGCCGGATTTGAGGCGAGGAGTTCGCCGGTAATGGGATCAATCTGCCGCTGCTTAATGCCGGACCAGTAGCTTCCGTACGTGAGCCAGACGGACTTGTTGGAATCGATGAGAATAGTCGGATCGAGTGCATTGAAGTCATCGCCCTGCTTCGACTGGAGGATCATGCCACGATCGACCCATTTGTAAGCGGGATCCGCGGGATCGAGCGTGGCGTTTGTTACCAGGCCGATCACGGTTTGCTGGGTGTGCAGTTTCGAGCCGTTGTAATAGAGGTGATACTCGCCGTTGAAATACGATATGTCGGGTGCCCAGAGGCCGAGGACGCCGGGCACTTTCTGCTGAATCCAGCCCGGCATGCCATTCGGGAAGACAGTGCCACAGGAGACCCAATTGAGCTTGTCCTGTGAACAATGGATGGGGAGGTTCCCGTTGCCAGGGTAGCCGACGACGTCAGTGCTGAAGGCATAGTAGGTAGAACCCTGGCGGATGATGCTGGGATCGAGTACGGGGCCGGTTTCGCCAGTTTGCAAGTAACTGGCAAGCGGATCAGTGCTTTCCGCGGCGTAGGAGAGTTTGCCGGTGGGAAACATTCCGCAACAGGTTAGGGCGACCAGGCACACGGAGGCGAGGCAGACGCCTGCCATCCGCTGAAAGTACAGCATGGGACAGAGACCTTTCGCGAGCAAGGCAACCTTTTTGATGGGCCTGCATCGAGTGTACCCGAAATTGTCCCCATTTCGGTCTGCTTCTTTCCTCCACTGATCATCTTCCTGTGAGTTACACAGCTTTCTATGGCGAAGGTCTTATTCTGCGCGGGAACGTTGTCTCAAGAGCCAATGGCGGGCCAACTTGATCCTGAGAAATCGAATCCTAAGATCAACAAAAGTCTGCGGGATGCAAGTTCACCGCACACAGCGGCTCTCTTAAATGTTGGGAATGACGCAGCTTAGTAGATAGAGCAGATGAGTTATCGTGTGTAACGCAAGTCTGTCCGCACCTGTGTCGGAATGGGCGGCGATCACGATCCTTCAAACCTTCCGGTGAATTGCAAGAGAGTCGTTCTCTGACCAGACAATCAAATGCAAGGTGAGGAGTAAGCGTGGGTCACACGAAACAGACCGCAGTGATTATTGGGGCGGGGCCAGCTGGGCTCACGGCAGCCCTCGAGTTGTGCCGCCAGTCGGATATCAAGCCAATTGTGCTTGAAGCAAGCGACAGGATTGGTGGTATCTCGTGCACGATCCGCTACAACGGCAACCGCATGGATATCGGCGGGCATCGATTCTTCTCCAAGTCAGACCGGGTGATGGACTGGTGGACGGAGATTATGCCGATCGCGGATTCGGGGCAGGGCGGGGAACTTGCCATTCGCTACCAAAACCAGGAGCGGCGCATAAAAGCCGCTCCCAAGGAAGGGCCGCTGCCTGGGCCCGTTCCGGTTCCTGATCCGGACTGCGTGATGCTGGTGCGTCCGCGCAAGAGTCGCATCTATTTCATGCGCTCGTTTTTCGACTACCCTCTCTCTCTCTCATTCGACACACTTCGCCGGCTCGGAGCACTGCGAACAGTGCGGATCCTCTTCAGCTATTTGAAGGCGCAAATCTTCAAGCGCAAGTCGGAGAACACGCTTGAAGACTTTCTGATCAATCGCTTTGGCCGCGAGCTCTACCTGACCTTCTTCAAGAGTTATACCGAAAAGGTGTGGGGAGTGCCGTGCGATCAGATTTCTGCCGCATGGGGTGCACAGCGCATCAAGGGGCTGTCGCTGGTTTCCGCAGTAACTCATTTCGTGAAAAAGCTGTTTTCGTTCAGCAAGAAGAGAGGCGATATCCGGCAGAAGAATTCGGAGACGTCGCTGATTGAGCAGTTCTTGTATCCGAAATATGGCCCGGGTCAGCTGTGGGAGCATGTTGCCCGCCAGGTGCAAGCGAAGGGCGGGGAAGTACGACTGGGCTGGCGGGTGGAGGGCTTCAATGTCGAACGTGCGCGGAATGGATCGATGCGCATTGCTTCACTGGAAGCACGCACGCCCGAGGGCAATCGCGTGTGCATCGACGGGGATTACTTCTTTTCGACGATGCCGATTCGAGAGCTGATCCGTGCGATCGACGCTCCGGTGCCGGAGGAAGTGCGCGAGATTGCGGACGGCCTGATGTATCGCGATTTCATCACGGTTGGTCTGCTTGTTGATCGGCTGCTATTGACCGAGCCGGATGGCTCGATGATTAAGGACACGTGGATCTATGTGCAGGAGCCGGATGTGCTTGTGGGCCGCATCCAGATCTTTAATAACTGGAGCCCGCACCTGGTGAGCGATCCATCAAAGATGTGGATTGGTCTGGAGTACTTCTGTTACGACAAGGACGAACTGTGGAACAAGTCGAACGAGGAGATCGCGAAATTTGCAATCGACGAAGTTGCGCGGATCGGGATTTTGCGAGCGGAAGAGGTGCGCGATTCCTGTGTATTCCGTGTTCCCAAAACATATCCCGCCTATTTCGGGACGTATGACCGGTTCGACGAGATCGTTCGCTACATGGAGCGCTACGAGAATCTGTTCCTGGTTGGCCGCAATGGCATGCACAAGTACAACAACCAGGATCACTCGATGCTGACGGCGATGATGGCGGTGGAGAACATCATTTCTGGCCGAAAGAGCAAAGACAACTTATGGCAGGTGAATACAGAGCAGGAGTACCACGAAGAAAAGAACAAGCCAGAAGTGAAGCAGCAGCCGGTACGAGTGCCGGAGCCGCCTGAAGAGAAGAGCGAAGAGGTCGCATGAGAAGCATGGGCTCCGCAGCGGTACGCGATGAGTGCTCATACCAGGCTTCAATTCAGTTTCGATCCCGGCAGGCCGGTATCATCACCTGGCTTGATGCTCACCCGGTCAGGGCCTTCGCGGTCCTGACCGCGCTCTATTTTGTTGTCGTATTTACGCAGTCATCTTTCAAGCTGATGTGGCTTGACGAGCTCATCACCTTTCATCTGGCTCGCCTGAACAGCCTGCACAATCTGTGGCACGCGCTCGCAATGGGGGCAGATCCTAATCCACCGATCACCTACATTCTGGTGCACTGGTGCCGACAGATCTTTGGCGATCATGAGTGGGCGTACCGTGCGCCCGCGGCCGTTGGCTGCTGGATTGGGCTGTTCTCGCTGTTTGCATTTCTGAAGCGACGCCTGTGTGGTTCTTGGGCGATCTTCGGGTGCCTGGTGTGGATGGCGATGGCTGCTTTCGATTACAGCTTTGAGAGCCGCTCGTACGGGATTTTTTACGGGCTCGCGATGCTGGCATTCCTTTGCTGGACCGTGGCAATCGATGGGTCCAGATCTGCAGTGCGGCGATGGGTAGGGTTGGCAGGGATGGTAGCGGCCCTGGCTGCTGGAATTTCGACAAACTACTTTGCCGTACTCGCGTTTCTGCCGCCGGCGGCGGGAGAGCTCGTGCGGAGCATTGTGCGGGCACGGCGACCACGGCCCGGCTCACTTGTGGAGTTCAACAGAAGCAGGCTGAGGAACCGATTCAGAGCGATCGGCGCGATCGACTTTCGGGTGTGGACCGGGTTCGCGATTGCGGCGGCCCCTCTGCTGGCATATCGGCCGCTGATTGCTCATTCCATTGCGCAGTTTGCTCCTTATGCATGGAACAAGGTTTCGCTCGAGCAGGTTTTCGACTCGTACACCGAAATGGTGGAGATCATTCTGTACCCAATCCTGGCGCTGCTGGTAGTGGGAGGCGTGGTTTTCTTTACCAAGGAGCGGGTGCTCGCTGCGCGTGGGGAGTCCGGGAGCAGGCTGCTTCGGCGGTGGGCCGAAGCCATGTTCGCTCGGTATGAGGGAAGGAGTCCGCTACCCCCGCATGAGGCCGCGGGCGTCTTCGTTTTCATGGCGTATCCGATTTGTGGATACATTATCGCGTCGATTCGAGGAGGCATGCTTTCGCCGCGTTTTGTTATTCCGGTCTGTTATGGGTTTGCGATTGCGGCAGCGATCGTGGCTCGCTATTTGTTTCGAAATTCGCGTTTGGTTCCGGTGTTTCTGCTGTGTATTGCATGCGCGTGGTTCCTGTCCAGAGAGGCCGTAGTCGGGTACTGGTACATGCAACAGAAGAACTCGTTCTATAAGGCAGTCACCGCGCTGCAACAGGCTGAGGAACAAATGCCTGCTGGCTCGCCAATCGTAATTGCGGACCCGCTTCTTGCACTCACTTTCCAGCACTACGCACCGGCCGAACTGGCAAAACGGGTTGTTTTCCCCGTCGATTTCCCTGCCATACGGTATTTCCGGCACGATGACTCGCCGGAAGAGAATCTCTGGGCCGGACGCAACCTTCTCTATTCCATACCTATCGTTACGATGGCCGACTTCGAGCGAACCGCGGGGCGTTATCTAGTTATCGCCGACGAGAAGAACTGGATGTTGCAAGACCTGGCGAAGCATCGCTACTTCGTGAGTCGTTTACCTTTCGAAACCGGGGCAGAAGATATAGGCGGATTTACTCCCCTGGCACACGGTGTGCCGGAATTTTACGAGGCGGACGGAGATCGAGTTCCCGCGCAGAAGAAGCTGTACAGTCGTCCATCAGCTCCATTTGAAGCGCTACAGAATCTGCCGGAGGCCAGGAAGTACGTAGCCGGAGCACCTGAAAGATGAGTGACGTCTCAACGCTTGCAGCCAAGCCGCGCCATCTTTGCATTAACCCGGCGCCACCGAAAGCTTTGTGGCGCGCGGCACGGCAGCGGTGCGGGCCGTGATGGCAGGCCTTATTACTTCATCGCGCAAGACGGATTGAAATCGACGACGATTCAGTTGCAGAGCAGCGGGGGACCTCATCCGCTTACTCCCAAAGAGGAGCAAAACGCCAATCTTCACATCGACAGAAGTACCTCGAATCTGCTGGACGCGCGCTTGCAGCTAAAAGAGGCGAAGGTCTCGCTGCTGAGGCAAACAGGCCAGCTCGATCGAGGGTTGAATCCTCGGCGGGGGCTTCGGTGGCCCCACTAAGGGCAGCGTGGTGCAACCCTAACCAGCTAAAAGAGATTTGACCCGCAACGGGAGGCCAACTGGTATGTTGTTTCCCGAATCCTAGTATTGAGGGCCGTGTACGGGCTGGCAGGAGTCTTTCGTAGGCGAGTAGGACGAAACAGGCGATCTCGAACTCGTCAGACCGTATGTCATGCCAATCTGATCGGATTTGATACCGCTACAGGGAGATCCCAGAGTTGGCAGCGACACAAGCCCTGCCCGCCAGGCAAATCGAAGAAAAGCACCGGAAAGGGCGTTTCGATGCCGTTCCCGTGCTAGTGACAGCCGCGCTGACGGTGATGGCGGTTCTGATCCATGGCTATCATCCCTACGCCGAGGATGGCGGAATCTACCTGCCGGGCATCTTCAAACTTATCCATCCTGACTTGTATCCGACCTGGACAGGGTTCGTAACTGCGCAGACGCGTTTCTCTCTCTTTGCGCCCACCATTGCGGGACTAGTTAGACTCTCCGGAGCCGGGGTGATGCTGTGTGTTTTATGCGTCTATGTGCTCAGCATCTGGGGAACCTTGTATGCGGCATGGCTGATCATTTCGCGCTGTGCCAAGAGCCGCGAAGCCGAGCTAGGAGCCGTAGCGCTTTTTGCCCTCTGTATTACCGCGCCTGCCGCAGGTACATCGTTGCTGCTGGTCGATCCCTATGTCACGGCGCGGAGCATCTCCACACCATGCGGGCTGCTGGCTATCGCCGGCGCACTCGACATTATTTCGGAGTTCAGGCAGACGAGCCGCATTCGTATCCGTGCACTTGCTCTGTGCGCTATCAGCCTCCTGGTTGCGGCGGCAATGCATCCGCTGATGGCGTGTTATGCGGCGGGATGTGTGGTTCTGCTGGTGTGTGCAGCGATTTCGAGCCCACGGTTGAGAATGGCTGCGTTCGGAGCGGTCGCGTTCTTCGCGATCATCGTTGCGAGTCTTGTCAATTTCGTCGCTCCGCCGGAGCCGCGCAGATATTCGAGTGTAGCGCTCTCGCGCGATTACTGGTTTCTGAGCACATGGCATTGGTATGAGATTGTTGGCCTCATCGCACCTTTGATCGTTTTGTGGGCGATCACGCGCAGCGATGTGATTCTGAACGAGCGGGGGCGCTGGCTGGCGCAGATGGCGATCTCGGCCGGGATCACAGGCATCGCTGTATCTCTGCTCTTCGCCCATCAATCAGCGCACTCATATTCTGTTGCCATGCTTCAGCCTCTACGGATTTTCCACGTGGTCTACATTGTGATGCTGCTGGTTGTCGGAACATTTATGGCGGCAACATTTCTGCAGCGGGATCCGGTGCGTTGGGTGGCAGTTGGGGTTGTTCTCGGCGCGCTGATGTTTTTTGTGCAGAACAACACCTTTCCGCACTCTGCGCATATCGAACTGCCGTGGAGCACTCCAGTGAACGACTGGGAGCGAGGGTTCGTGTGGATACGGGACAACACACCCAAGAATGCGAGTTTTGCTCTGGACGCGAGATACATCGACAGCCCTGGAGAAGATGCGCACAGTTTCAGGGCGGTGGCGGAGCGCAGCTCGGCTCCGGACTACACCAAGGACGGTGGAATAGCGGCAATTGATCCAAGCCTCACTGCGGAGTGGGCAGCGGGTGAGGCGATCCAAGCCGGTCTGACGGACGACTCCGACCAGCAGCGGCGGGAGAAGCTTGCGCAGGCTCACATTCAGTGGCTGGTGCTTGAGAGCAGATCGACTACCAAGTTCAACTGTCCTTACCAGAACAAGTCCATGAAGGTCTGCCGGGTTCCAGACTTGTGAGCCCCAGCCGCCCGGGTGAGAGGGAGATGCGACGCGGGTCCCATTTGCGGGGCGTTGAAGGCCGATTCACAGTTCCATACGGTTCGATACTGCAGTTTCGGTGCGCGTGTTTGGAGTTTCCAGACCTGCCAAGTCGAGCGCGAAGCATAGCCGTGCATTTTCTGCACACCGGCCAGCACTGTTGATCGGGGTATATGTCGGAAGCCGTTTCGTCAGAGCCAGTTAGAACAGACAAATGCCCCGGCAGGCACACCTCGATCGGCGTGGAAACTCCACTTTTGCGTAGTGGATGGACGCGGCTGAGCGAGGGAAATCCAGAAAACGAAATCTGCTTGTCACGCAATCGTCATTCATCCTCTCAACCCGCGTATTAACGCGATATATCGGCCGATACCGCCCTGCTTTTCCTGTTGACAATCATCTTCGAGTCGCTCTAATATCCGCGCTGTTCTCCAAGTTAATCGGTTTACTGCGTTCAAGATCGACGGCGGGCTCAAGCGTGCAAAGCAGGCCTTTTTGGCTTAACACGCATAGCGACTCGTGGCTGGGACGCCGTGGTATGGGCTCCCAGCTGTCACCGCAAAAGTCTTCTCCCCCATTAACAAAACGCAAACAAGGCAACACCATTTCGAAGGAAGGCCACATGAGAAAATCGAAAACCAGGTTCATCCTGCTGACTTTGCTCCTGGCACTCGGAGGGGCTCTTGTCGCTTACGCACAAGCCAACTCAGAGCTAACGGGCATTGTTACTGACCAAACAGGAGCGGTGGTCGCCGGGGCGCACATCACGCTTACGGACCCAGCCACCGGAAGCGTCAAATCAACGGATAGCGGCCCAACGGGCTTGTACGACATCAATGGTTTGAACCCGGCGACATACAACCTGAAAGTTACTGCGAAGGGCTTCCAGGCTTTCGCGCAGACGGGCGTCGTGGTGAACGTGTCAGCCACGGTGCGTACGGACATCAAGCTGACGGTCGGCGCAGAGTCGCAGACTGTCACGGTCGAAGCGGATGCTCTCCAGGTGCAGACTGACTCGAACGTGGTTAGCACCCTGATCAGCTCAGAGCAGATCAGCGAAATCGCAACCGAAAACCGCAACTTCGCTTCACTGGCCGCACTGGGCCTTGGCGTCAGCTCTGCATTGCCTGACTCCAACACGCCGACGTCAGTGGCAGCGAACTTCACCATCAGCGTCAACGGTCTTCGCCAGAGCCACAACATCTGGCTCATCGATGGCGGCGAAGCTGATGACCGCGGCGGCGCCGGCGGCATGGACATCATGCCTTCTCAGGACGCAATTGCCGAGTTCAACATGCTGACCTCGAACTATCCTCCGGACTACGGTATTTCTTCCGGCGCCACGATGAGCCTTTCGCTCAAGAGCGGCACGCAGAAGTTCCACGGAGAGCTGTTTGAGTTCAACCGCAACACGGCCTATGACGCGAACTTCTTCTTTAACAAGCTTGGTGGAAAGAACGTTCGTCCCGCGCTGCACTACAACATCTATGGCGGCAACATCGGTGGACCGTTGTTCATTCCGCACGTCTACAATACGAACCGGCAGAAGACCTTCTTCTTCTGGAACGAAGAGTGGCGCAAGATCCGCAACGCAGCGGGCACCAACATCCAGCCCACACTGGATAATGCTGATCGTCCGGTTGCAGGAACGAACCTTACTTATGTTCCGCCGGCGTTCAGTGCCAGCAACCAGATCCACGTTCCCAACATCGATGCGACCAGCTGGTACTTCGTCAACAAGCTGGCGCCTTTAGGCCTCCAACCGAATGGCTGCTGGAACCCCGCTCAGACCACTTTGGACAAGGATGGCAAGCCGCAGTGCACGGTCCTCGCCGGACAGGTGATACCGTCCTCGCTCTTCGATCCGAATGGCGTGCTTTATCTGAATTCGCCCGCTCTTCCGAAGCCGACAGGCGCGGATGACAAGGCTGTTGCTGCCAACGTGGTTCCGGTCGAGGTCCGGGATGACATTCTCCGCATCGACCACAAATTCAACGACAAGTGGGCGGTTCTCGGCCACTACATGCACGACTCCGTGTCTCAGGGAAATGCATCGCCCTTCCTTGGCTGGCTCTGGGCGAGCTACAACTCCATCACCAGCACCTTGTCGAATCCCGCCAATTCCGCAGCCATCAAGCTCAGCGGCACTATCAACCCGAATCTTCTGGTTGAAGCGAGCATCAACTACGATGGCAACGTTATCAACATCGTTAACAGCGCGAATGCTGCACTGCCTTCTGGCTGGAGCGTGACTCCGGTTTCCGGGCTCTTCAACATCACACGTAATGCGCTGCCTGGCATTGGTTACCTCGGTCCGTACGGTACGGCGGAAGACACCGGTTCGGCGCCTTGGCACAACGCTGCCCAGGACTATGAGCCCAAGGTCGACGTGTCGTACACCATGGGCAAACATGCGATGAAGTATGGCTTCAGCTACAACCGTTATACGAAGAACCAGCAGATCTTTGGTGATTCGCAGGGCAACTACAGCCCGAACGGCTCAACCGGCGACAGCGCGATGGATATCCTTCTCGGGTTGACATCGGGCTACAGCCAGTTCCAGGCCACACCGATTCGTCACTACGTGAACCAGACTCCGTCGGCGTACATCCTTGACAACTGGCACGTAACACCGCGACTCAGCTTGCAGCTCGGCTTCCGTTATGACGCCCTGCCGCACGCATGGGAGCGCAGCAACGCCGTCGCGACGTTCTATCCAGCGTCGTACAACCAGGCAGCACTTCCGATTTGGACCTCGGCCGGCACCATCGATCCGAGCAGCCCCGGTATTCAAACCATTGGCGGAATCCCGTACTACCTCAACGGCATGGGCCTTG
>Ga0105238_10002168_pt1 | contig 19835 bp, 18 predicted proteins | sample KBSC34metaG_FD_81526 | JGI IMG/M metagenome (GOLD analysis project Ga0105238, IMG submission 81526) | Corn rhizosphere microbial communities from Kellogg Biological Station, Michigan, USA - KBS C3-4 metaG | ecosystem: Host-associated > Plants > Roots > Rhizosphere > Soil | place: Michigan, USA... | reverse complement strand
TCGCGCGGCTGGCGGACCTGGACGTGAAGCTTCATCTCGACGACTTCGGCACGGGCTACTCGTCCCTCAGCTACCTGCACCAGCTCCCGGTCAACGCCTTGAAGATCGACCGATCCTTCGTCCACAGCATGATGGTGGATGCGACCAGCCTGTCGATCGTCCAGAGCATCATCTCGCTGGCGCACAACCTGGGCGCGCAGGTCATCGCCGAGGGAGTCGAGCGGGCCGACCAGCTCGAGCAACTCCGCCGCCTGTCATGCGACCTGGCGCAGGGCTACCACTTCAGTCGGCCGCTCGAGGTGGCCCAGGCCGCGGCGTTCCTGTCGGGATGGGCGGCCGACCGGCGTCCCGCGGGCGCAGCCGAAGCCTCGTACTGAGGGGGGCCGAGGACCGGGGTCGGACGCCGGACGATTTTCGAATCGTCTTTCGAACAGTTTCGGGGGGCCTGGGGGTCTACCTTTTCAGGAGGACCCACCATGAGCCACGCTTCCAAAACTACCATGACTGCCACCCAGCTCGCATCCGAGACCCGCGACCGCAAAGCCAGCGCGCTTGCCTACCTGGACGCCGTCGCCAAGCAGCAGTTCGACCGCCTCGAGACTCTCCTGGCGCCGGATCTGCTGTTCAAAGGGCCCGCGCTCACCCGGACGACGGCGGAGGACTACATCGGGGCGCTCAAACGTCTCGGCGTCATTCACTTGCGCAGCGACGTGCGGCGGGTGTTCGTCGACGGAGACGAAGCCTGCCTGATCTACGACTTCGTGACCGACACGGCGGCGGGAGCCGTGCCGACCATCGAATGGCTGCACTTCGAGGGCGATCGGATCAAGGTCATCGAACTCTTCTACGACAGGCAACCGTGGCAAACGGTCGCGGCGATCATGGCCGATCGCACCGCCCGGCAGCAGGTCGCGTGAGCCGTCGGTCGTCTCTGCCGCCCGAGCCGACGGCCGCGTTCGGCGAGCACCGCCCGGCGTTGCTGCGCCACTGCTACCGGATGCTCGGCTCGTTCGAGGAGGCGGAGGACGTCGTCCAGGAGGCGCTGCTGCGGGCCTGGCGCTCGCGAGACAGCTACGCCGGGGACGCGCCGTTGGAGCATTGGCTGATGCGCATCGCCACCAACGCGTGCCTGAACGTGCTGACCCGCGAGCGCCCGCGAGCGCTGCCGCAGCTCGACCGGCCGCCGAGCGCCGCGGACGCGGCCTTCGAGACCTTGGAGGCGGCGACCTGGGTGACGCCGGCGCCCGACGCGCGCCTGTTTCCGGATCCGGGGCAGGCGGCGGAGGCCCGCGAGACCGTGGCGCTGGCCTTCGTGGCCCTGTTGCAACGCCTGCCACCGAAGCCGCGAGCGGCCTTGCTGTTGAAAGACGTCCTCGGCTGGCCGGCCGACGAGATCGCGGCCGCCCTCGAGCTGAGCGTGTCGTCGGTGAACAGCGCGCTCCACCGAGCCCGCGAGGCCGTCGCCGCGCGCCCCCACGGGTCGCTCCCCGACCCGCCGCCCGACGTGCTCGGCGCGTACATCCGGTCGTGGGAGTCGCACGACGTGGACGCGCTGGTGGCGCTGCTTCGCCGCGACGTCGTGTTCGCCATGCCGCCGCACGCCATGTGGTTCCGGGGCGCCGACGTGGTGGGCACGTTCCTGCGGACACCGCGCTTCGCGACCTTCTGGGCGCGCGGGCTGAGGGCCACGCGCACGCGCGCCAACGGGCTGCCGGCCCTGGCCTGGTACATCGGCGATCCCGACGGGGTTCATCGCCTCCACTCGATCCACGTCATGCGCTTCGAGGACGGCGCGCTGGCCGAGGCCATCAACTTCATCGGGGGCCGTTACCTGCAGGGCTTCGACCTGCCCGCCGAGCTGACGACGTCGCGGTAGCTCCAATGCCGTTCAATTGAGCGCCAGGACGCCAGGTCGCTCGTGACGAGACACGCCCCGATGGCGTGAGCGCGCCACCGGGGACCGACGGACGGAGCCGCTACATCTTGGGTGCCGGCGGAGCCGCCGGTGCGGCGGGCGCGCCAGGCGCAACCGCCGGCTTGGGAGCCGCGCCCCCCGCCCCGGCCGCCCCCGGCCCCTTCGGACCCTTCGCCCGCTTGGCCCACTGGGCCTTCGCCTCGTCGACGTGCTTCTTGCACGCCGGGCTCAGCTCGCTCGTGTGCTCGCCCAGGCAGAACGCGACTCGCCCCTGGCCCCCCGGCACGTCGGAGCAGAGCTTCTGGACGTCCGCCGCGCAATCGGCGTGCATGTCCATCTTCTCGTTCATGTGGGCCATGACCATCTCGATATGCTGCTTGCAGCCAGGCGCCAGCTCGGCCGAGTGCTCGCCCAGGCAAACGGCGACCCGTCCGTGACCGGGCTGGACGTCCTTGCACAGCCTGGTCACGTCGGCCGCGCACTGCTTGTGCATGCCGTGCATGGGTCCCCACTCGCTCATCTTCTTCCCGTGCATCATCGATCCGCCCATGGGCGCCGCCGCGCCCGGTGCGGGAGCCGGCGGCGCCGCGATCGCCGGGGCGCCTCCGGCTCCGGAGGCGGCTGCGGGACCGCCGCGGCCGGCGCGAGCCGCCCCGGCCTCCAGCGCCTCCTTGCACGGCGCGGACAGCTCGGCCTCGTGGCTCCGCAGGCACCGGGCCAGCTTGCCGCCCCCGGACTCGATCCCGGCGCACAGCTTCGCGGCGTCGTCCGCGCAGCGCGTGCCGATCAAGCTCCGGCGCGCCCCCCCGACGGGAGCTCCCGCGGGCGCAGGCGCTGAAGGACCGCCGGCCGGCGGCGCCGCCGCGGCGCCCGCCGGTGCGGGCGGACTCTGGGCTGCGGCCGTCGCTGCCACGAAGAAGGCAAGGGCCGCCCCGAGCCCGCCGAGCGCCCGTGCGCTCGACCGCCGAGGAGCCTCTCCGAATGCCAAGGAATTGACGGCCACGTCGCGTGTCATTGCTGGACCTTTCTGCGCAACCAAGGTGGGCGCGTGGATAGGGTACTTTCAAGCGCGCTCCGCTCGCAAGGGGGGTGGAGGCCGACGCGACGGCCCCGACGCCACACCCGGCCGAGCTCCGATCCGAGGCACGAGGCCCGACCGCCCGAGGCCCGACCGCGCGATATCATCATTTGCGATGGCCCCCTCGGGGAACGAGATTCTCGATCAGCTGGACGCGGGTGAGCGCGGGTTCGTGCTGGGCGCGCTGCTCCTGCAGTCGAGCGCGGACAGCGACCCGTCCGCCGCGCTCGAGTCGCCGTCGGACGTCCGCTGCCGGGAGGCGCTCGCTCGGATCGCGGCCCTGTCGCGGAGCGCGCGGGTGAAGCTGACCCAGCACCTCGCGCGCGAGGTCGTGTCGCCGATCCCGGCCGGCATCGAGGACGTGGACGAGTCGGTCCTCGCCGCTCTCCTGCGCGACGAGGCGCCGGAGATCCTGCGCCTCGTCGCAGCGACGGCCCCGCGCTCGCTGCGCCAGGCGATCGCCGCACGGGTCACCGAGGAGCCGCCTCTCGAGTCCCCCCCGGCCGAGCCGACGTCCCCCCAGAATTCGTCTACTGGCGCGACCAAGCCAGTCTCGTTCCCGGCCTCGCCCGATGACGCGGAGGCGACCCGACCGGTCGCCGCCGCCTCGCTCGAAGGCGACCGACGACAGAGCGCCCCGGACGCGACCTCTCCGGAGCTCGTGATCGAGCTCCACCGCGTCCTCTTCTCGCGGATCGTCCCCGTCCACCCCTCCTCCGAGCCCCTCGCCCCGCCCGCGCGCGAGCTGCTGCTCCTCGACCCGGCTCGACGGACGGCCGAGCTCAGCCGGCTCGGCGCGGGCGTCCTGGGGCAATCGCTCCGAGGCGCGCGGCGCGAGGTGGTTCTCCGCGCGGCGGCCGTGGCGGGTCCCCCCTGGGCCGCCCAGATCCTGGCGGCCGCAGGCAGCCCCCCCGATCCAGCCACCAGCGAGGGCGATCCGGAGATGGACCGAACGGCGGCCTTGGAGTTGGTCGCCGCCATGGCGCCTGCGACCGCCTCCGGTGAGACGGTGGCGCGGCTTGGGGCGCGGACCACGGGCGCTCGAATGACGCGGGAGGGGAAACGAGGCCTGTCGGGCGCCGACCAGGCCCGGGCGCTCGCCCAGCGCCTGCCGCCGGCCATCGGGGGCGAGGTCTTGTCTGGCGCGGGCGTCGGCCCCGACATCCTTTGAGGGGTGCCGGTGGGGGTGGCGGCCCCCTCCCGGCGACGATTCCTTCTCGAAATGGTGGCTTTTCTCGCCCGGACCTTGCATCTGGGACCCGAGGACGGTATCTCTGCCGACCTTTCATGAGCACGGCCGCACCTCCCCTCGAAACGCCCGGCGCCCCCGCCGATCCGGCCGCCGCGCCGCGCTCGGTACGTAGCGACGTCCGCAACATCGCCATCATCGCCCACGTCGATCACGGCAAGACCACGCTGGTCGACGGCTTCCTACGCCAGGCCGGCACGTTCCGGACGGGCGAGGTCATCGCCGACTGCGCGATGGACTCGAACGACCTGGAGCGCGAGCGCGGCATCACCATCCTGGCGAAGTTCACCGCCATCACCTGGAAGGGGACGCGTATCAACATCGTCGATACGCCCGGCCACGCCGACTTCGGCGGCGAGGTCGAGCGCGTCCTCAAGATGGTCGACTCGGTCTGCCTGCTGGTGGACGCGTTCGAGGGCCCGATGCCCCAGACCCGCTTCGTCACGCGCAAGGCGCTGGCGCTGGGGCTGCGCCCGATCCTCGTCGTCAACAAGGTCGACCGCCCGGGCTGCGACCCGGAGGGCGCGGTGGACGCGACCTTCGATCTGTTCTGCGCGCTCGGCGCCACCGACGCGCAGCTCGACTTCCCCATCATCTACGCCTCGGGCCGCGAAGGCTGGGCGGCGCGTGATCTGAAGGACGAGCGCAAGGATCTGTCCCCGCTCCTCGACCTGGTCCTCGAGACGGTGCCGCCTCCCTCGGTCGACGTCAACGCGCCGCTGGCCATGCACGTGACCACGTTGGATCACGACGATTACCTGGGCTACGTGGCCATCGGCCGCGTCGAGTCCGGACGCGTGAAGCAGGGCCAGAAGGTCATGTGCGTGCACCGCGACGGCGGGCGGGAGGAGTTCCGCATCGCCAAGATCCTCGGCTTCCAGTCGTTGAAGCGCTTCGAGCTGGCCGAGGCGGCCGCCGGCGACATCTGCGCCGTCACCGGCATGCAGGACCTGACGGTCGGCGAGACCATCACCGAGATCGAGCGCCCCGTCGTGCTGCCGCTCCTCGAGATCGAGGAGCCCACCGTCAAGATGTACTTCATGGCGAACAACGGCCCGTTCGCCGGCACCGAGGGGAAGTACGTCACCTCGCGCAACGTGCACGACCGCCTTCACAAGGAGACGAAGTCGAACGTCGCCCTGCGCGTGAACGACACCGAGTCGCCCGACACCTTCGAGGTCCTCGGCCGCGGCGAGCTGCACCTGACCGTGCTCATCGAGACCATGCGCCGCGAGGGCTACGAGATGATGGTCTCGCAGCCGCAGGTCATCTTCCGCACCACCGACGGCGAGCGCGAGGAGCCGTACGAGGAGGTCGTCATCGACCTGGACGAGGCCTACTCGGGCCCCGTCATCGAGGAGCTCGGACGCCGCGGCGGCCGCATGCAGGAGATGGGGCCGGCCGGCGAAGGGCGCATGCGCCTCGAGTACCTGTGTCCGGCGCGTGGGTTGATTGGATACCGGTCGCAGTTCCTCACGGACACGCGTGGCACCGGCATCATGCACCACAACTTCAAGCACTACGGGCCGTACGCCGGCACCATCAAGACCCGCCCCAACGGCGTGCTCATCACGCAGGACCTGGGCGAGACCAACACGTACGGGCTGTTCTACCTGCAAGAGCGCGGGCAACTTTTCCTGGGTCCCGGCCAGAAGGTGTACCCGGGCCAGATCATCGGCCTGCACTCGCGCGACAACGACCTGATCGTGAACCCGTCGAAGGCCAAGAAGCTGACCAACATCCGCACCACCGCGGCCGACGAGAAGCTGTTCCTGTCGCCGCCGCGCGTGTTCACGCTGGAGTCGGCGCTGGAGTTCATCAACGACGACGAGCTGGTCGAGGTGACGCCGAAGTCGATCCGCCTGCGCAAGCGGGCGCTCGACCACAACGAGCGCAAGCGCATCGAGAAGTCGCGCGGCGGCGGCGGCTCGGACGACTGAGTCCGGCGGCAAGAGCGGACGACAGGAAGACGGGAGACGGGATGAAGGGCCTGTTTCGGCGGGTCGTCCTGGGCGTGGTCGCCGGGATCGCCGTCTACGTCGGGTTCTCCATCTGGGCCAACGCCCGCGAGGTGGGGGCGGCGCTGGCCCACTTCGCGTGGTCGGCGGCGCTGCTCGGCCTGGCCCTGGCGGCCGGCAACTACGCCGTCCGCTGGGTGCGCTGGGAGTATTACCTGCGGCAGCTCGGCATCCGGATCGCCACCCGCGACAGCGTGCTCGTTTTCCTGGCGGGGTTCGCGCTGACGGTCACGCCGGGCAAGCTGGGTGAGGCGGTGAAGGCACTGCTTTTGCGGCAGAGCCACGACATCCCGGCGGCGCGCACGGCGCCCATCGTGATCGCCGAGCGCATCACCGATCTGATCGCGCTCCTGGTCCTGGCCCTGGTCGGCGTGTTCTCGTTCGAGGTCGACCGGCGTTTCCTGGCCGCGGCGGCCATCGCGGTGGGGCTCGGTCTGGCCGTGATCGGCAGCGAGACGCTGGCGGGCTGGCTGTTCGGCCTGGTCGCGCGCATCCCGCGGCTGGCGCGCCTGGTCCCGAAGCTGCGCGAGTTCCACAACGCCGCCACGACGCTGTTGAAGCCGGGCCCGCTCCTGGTGACCACCGCGCTGTCGGTCGGCTCGTGGTTCCTCGAGTGTCTGGCGTTCTGGGTGGTGGTGCGCGGGTTCCCGGGCGCCCGCCTCTCGCTCCAGGCGGGCACCTTCATCTACGCCTCGATGACCGTGGCGGGCGCGCTCTCGTTCTTGCCGGGCGGCCTCGGCGTCACCGAGGCGGGCATGCTGGCCCTGCTCGGCACGTTCGGGTCCGGCATCGGCCGCGGGACCGCCGCCGCGGCGACGTTCGTGACGCGCGCGTGCACGCTGTGGTTCGCGGTCGCCATCGGACTCGCCGCGCTCGCGCTCTACGCGCGGCGCGAGCAGGTCACGGTCGACCCCAAAGGCGCGTAGAGACCGTCACGCGCGTCACTGCGCGATGCAGTTCGCCTTCATCGTCGCCCAGATCGCGTCGGCGGTCGCCTGCGAGCCCGCCGCGGTCGGGTGGATGCCGTCCGACATCACGTACTCGGTGAAGTGCCCATCGAACACCGGACGGAGATCGACCCCGTAGCACTTCGGGCTCACGGCAGACTCGCAGATCGGCTGCAGCAAGGATCGCAGCACGTCGATCTTCGCCCGCTGGGTCGCGTTCTTCTGGTTCTCCGGATAGAAGAAGTACACCACCGACTGGACCCCGTCGGTCCCCATCTTCGTGAAGAGGTCCTTCACGGCATTGACCGCGTTCTGGATCGCCTGGCAGCTCGAGGTGGGCGGATCGGAGCAGGTGTTGTTCAGCATGTCGTTCCCGCCGCCGTCCATGATGACCACCTTGGCCGGCGCCTGCTTCTGGGCGTTGGCGTACTGCACGGGAATCTGAGGGGAGATCCCGCCCGAGAGCTGCGTGCCGCTCACCGAGACGTCGCGATAGCTGTCGCTGGCACCGAGCGCGCCCGCGCTGCGAGCGAGTGTATTGAGGTCCTTGGAGATGTCGTGGGACAGGGCGATGAACGAATCACCTATCAACAGCACGTCGCTGGCCTTGGTGCCGCCCTTCGTGCAGGCCGAACCTCCGCTCGCGCCCCCAGCGGACGCGCCCCCTGACCCTCCTCCGGTGGTTCCCGCCGTGCCACCGGTGGCAGTCCCGGAGCCGCCACCGCCGCGCCCGGCCGCGCCCCGGCCGCCCCGTCCGCCCGTCTCTCCCATTCCGGACCCGCCTGACGCTGATGCGCCGGCGCTCCTGCCACCGTTGCCGCCCGTCGAGACCGTGCCGCTCCCGCCGCCTCCCCCGCTGTCGCCGCCGCTGCCCGGGGTACCACCCGACCCACTGCTCGCAGGCGCACCGCCCGACCCACCGCTGGCAGGCGCACCGCCCGACCCGCTGCTCGCAGGCGCACCGCCCGACCCACCGCTCGCAGGCGCACCGCCCGAGCCCGTCATCCCGCTTCCAGGAACCCCGCCGGAGGCCGAGGTTCCTCCGCTACCAGATCCGCCCCCCGGAGGTGATCCGTCATTTCCGCATCCCGTGAGGCTCGCCGTGAACGCGAGCGCCACGAGCGCGAGCGAGCGCATGGAAGATCGCGCTCCACTCGAGCCGCGGTCTCCTCCTTCCCGGCGCTCGTGAAACGGATCCTTGCTGGTGCAGCGGGACGTCACGTGGTCCATGGCGATGGTCCTCCCGGAGGCTGTTCCTGCGGAGGACGGAAATGGTCCAGAAACATGCGCATCCTCGCGAAGCGACTGGATCATGGATGCCGTGGCCGACGTCTCGGAGCGGCCGAAGCGACTCGTACGGCGCGGGGGTTCTCCCCCCGTCAACTCACCGCGCCCGATAGAACGAGTCGTTGAGGAACTGGACGACCGCGGCCGTCTCGTTGACCGGCCTTTGATTGATGGCCGGCAAGTCGTTTCGCGTAGCTGAAGGCGTGGACGTTCACCAGCGGGGGTCCCGGATTGGCAGGCGAAGCGATATCGCGCCAAACATTCCAGCCGCTGATCTCTCTTTTGCCGAGCCTCGGCGCCCCGCTAACTGCAGGTCAATACCGGTGCTACCATGCGGGCGAAACCAGGGGGATTGACTTGACGAGACGAGCTTATGTCCGAGGAGCAGTAGGTATTTTCATCATGGCGGTGGCGTTCGTGGCGGGCTGGATGTCCACGCCTCCGTCCATCACTGACGGCGCCGGGTTGGCCCACGCGGCGGACCAACCCAAACCGAACGCCTGCGGTTGTTACCGGGACACGACCGGAGCGTGCTACTGCGGCAAGAAGGGCGCGTGCGTGTGCCCGGGCGACTGCGAGCCCAAGGGTTGCGAGGAGAAGCGCGCCAAGCAGCTGGAGAAAGAGATCGCCGCCGAGACCAAGAAGGCGGAGGCCGCCGGACGCGCGGGCAAGGCCAGCAAGGCGGCGCACGCCGACGAGCAAGAGATGGGCGAGAGCAAGGGCGGCGAGAGCAAGGCCAAGGGCAAGGAGAAGGCGGTCCACCTGACCGCGGGCCAAAAGAAGGAGCTGGCCAAGCTGCTCGAGGCCTACGTGGCCGAGCACCCGGAGGGAAAGAGTCAGACCGCCGAAGAGATCCGGAAGAGCCTCGCCAAATAGGCGAAAGCAGGAGACGGCCGGACCGAACGCGCGCCCGGGCGACGGCGGCTGGACGCGTGTGTTTCTCCGGTTCGTCACCTAACATGGGACACTCATGGCTCGTGTCGTTCGTGCGCATCGCTCGGTGAGGGTCTGGGTTGTCCTGATTGCGGCCGCGGGGGCGGCGCTGCCTCTGCGGTTGCCGGTCGCCGCGGCGTCGCCCACGCGCGCGTTCCGGCAGGCCTCCGCCAAGGACTTCGAGGAAGGCGAAGCGGAAGGCGTCGCCATCCTGCCATCGGGCGAGGTCGTGCCCGGATTGACCACCTCCCGCGCGAAGCTGGACGCCGCGTTCGTGTGGTGCGCCACCGCCAGCCGCGACGGGGCCACCGGCTATTTCGGTACGGGTGACGAAGGCCGGATCTACGCGCATGCCCTGCGCGCGGCGCCTGGCGCGGCGGCGCCCGCGCCACGCAAGCTCGCGACGCTGGACGCGGCCTGGGTGACCGCGCTGGTCACGCGGGCGGACGGCTCGCTCCTGGCCGGCACCACGCCGGGTGGAAAGATCTTCGCCGTCGACGCGCAAAGCGGCGCCACGCGCCTGCTGGCGACCTTGCCCGCGACCCACGTCTGGGCCCTGGTGCGCGACGACGCCGCCAAGATCACCTACGCCGGCACCGGGTCGCCCGGCAAGATCTTCGCCGTCGACGACGCTGGCAAGACGCGCGCCGTCTGGGACGCGCACGACAAGCACGTCGTGTCGCTGTTCCGAGACGCCGACGGCACGCTCCTCGCTGGCACCTCGGAGGACGGGATCCTCTATCGGGTGAAGGCCGACGGACAGGCCACGGCCGTGCAGGACTTCGAGGCCGAGGAGGTGCGGGCGATGGTGCGCGCGCCGTCCGGGCTCTATGTGGCCGCCAACGACTTCGAACGAGGCGGGCCCGCGCCGGCGGCCACCACCGGACCGGTGCCGGCCAAGGGGACCAAGATCGTCCTGTCGACGGGAGGCCCGCCCTCCTCGGCCGGGACCCTGCCCCGCTCCGGCCAGCGAAAAGCCAAGGCCGGCGTCTACCGCATCGAAGGAGACGGCCGCATCGAGCAGGTGTTCGCCCTGGGGGACGGGTACGTGACGTCTCTCGCCGTCGCCGAGGATGGCGCGGTCCTGGCGGCCTCGGGCACTCAGGGCCACGTCTACCGGCTGGCGCCCGACCGCACCGCCTCGCTGGTCGTCGACGTGCCCGAGCGGCAGGCGCTGGCCCTGTTGCGCGCCGGCCCCGACATCTGGGTGGGAACGGGAGACGTGGCGGGCCTCTACCGGGCCTCCCCGGCCACGGACGGGCAAGCGCGCTACCTCTCGAAGGTGCTGGACGCGGAGTTCCCCTCGCGCTGGGGCGTCCTGCGCTGGCAGGGTCACGGCGTGACGTTCGAGGCTCGTTCGGGCAACACCGCCAAGCCCGACGTCGGATGGAGCCCCTGGAAGGCGCTCGCCGGGAAAACTGGCGACAAGACCGGTGACAGCGGCGCGCCGCGCGAGGCCGGGGGCAGCGCCGCTGCGATCGCCAGCCCGCCGGCGCGCTACGTCCAGTATCGAGCCGCGCTGGCCGCGCCCCGAGGCGGCGGCGCCGGGAAGGGCCGACTCCGCTCGGTCGCGGTTTACTATCTGCCGCAGAACCAACGGGCCCGCATCACCGAGCTCGCCCTCGGCGACGCCGCCGGCGCGGCGAGCAGTCTGGGAGCCATCGGCACCGGGACAGGGGCCGGCGCCGCCAGCAGCCTGGGCGCGCGGCCGCCCCACAGCCCCGTGCTGAAGCTGCGCTGGAAGGTCGAGAACCCCGACGGCGACGATCTGATCTATCGGCTCTATTTCAGGAACCAGAGCGAGTCGGTGTGGCGGTCCCTGGCCGGTGTGGTGGGCGACCCCTTGACCAAGCCCGAGTACGACTGGAACACCGAGGGCATCCCCGACGGTCTCTACATCGTCCACGTCGTCGCCTCCGACGAGCGCGCGCAGCCGAGCGACCGAGCCCTGAGCACCAGCTTCGATTCGCTGCCCCTGCTGGTCGACAACCGGCGGCCGGTCGTGCGCGATCTGACGGCCCGTTACCCGACGTTGCAGGGCCGCGCGCAGGACGACGCCAGCCCCATCACCCAGATCGAGGTGGCGATCGACGGCGGCGACTGGCTGCCGGTCGGCCCCGCCGACGGGATTGCCGACGAGCTCACCGAGTCGTTCACGGTGAAGCTGCCCAAGCTCGCGCGCGGGCCCCACGCCGTCGCGGTGCGCGCCACCGACAGCGCCGACAACGTCGGCGCCGCCGACCTCGTCGTGGAGGCGCCCTAGGAATCATGCGAGTGCCCGACGCCGGAGCCGACACGGCTCACCTGCCCACTGCGCCCGAGGTGGTCCAGATCGAGGTGGGCCTCCTTCAAAACTTCTGCGAGCTGGTGAGCTGCCCGGAGACGCAGGAGGCGGCGGTGGTCGATCCGGCGTGGGAGGTGGACCGCCTGCTCGAGCAGGCGCGCCGCCGCGGGCTGCGCATCACGAAGGCGCTGATCACGCACGGCCACAACGATCACGTCGAGGGACTGGCGGCGCTGCTGGCTCACACCGACGCCACCATCGTCGTCGACGAGCGGGAGGCGGTCCACGTGCGGGCGGCGCTAGGAGGTGCACACGCCGCGATCGAGTATTGCGCCGACCGGCAAGACATCGCCATCGGGCGCCGCGGCGTGCGTGCGCTCTCGACGCCCGGGCACACCGTCGGCGGCACCTGCTTCCTGGCCGATGGCTTCGTGATCACGGGCGACGTCCTGTTCGTGGGAGGATGCGGGCGGACCGACTTCCCCGGCGGCGACACGGCGTCACTGTGGCGCAGCCTCCAGCGGCTGGCGGCCCTGCCCGAAGAGACGCGGGTCTACCCGGGACACGACTACGGCAGCACCGCCACCACCAGCATCGGCCGCGAGCTGCTGGAGAATCGCTACCTGCGCTGTGCGACGCTGGAGGAGCTGCGCGCGCTGCGCGGCTGAAGACCTCGAGGGCGGCTTCCCTTGCCGAGCGCCCACCTCGTCGCTGTTTCCCTCGGCGGACAGGCTGACGCACCAGGCTGGTCGCCCGGTCGATTCGCCTGGCGGACTTCCGGTTTCACCTTGACCTGCGCGGGTTGTGTCTGCCATGTTACGCAATCCAACGAGCGCTCGTGGAGGCCTCAGGTCGTCGGTTCTGGAGCGCTTCGCACCCCCACCCCGGAGGTCCGCCGTGCAACTCAAGCTTTCCGGTCTTGCGCTCGCGTTGTGTCTGGGCTCGAGCGGCCTGGCCCTTTCCGGTTCCTTCTCGCCGGCCTGGGCGCAGCCGAAGAACGGCAAGAAGGGCACTGTCGAGGTGGGCAGTGACAAGACGATCGAGAAGCAGTCCGCCTGGGAACAGCAGGTCATGGGCGAGGACGCCGCGAAGAAGAACGATCTGAAGAAGATCGCCGCCGCGCAGAAGGCCGCCGAGGAGGCGCGCAAGAATCCGCCGCCGCCCGAGCCCGTCAAGAAGCACAAAGATCCGAGCAAGGAAGGCGCCCGCGCGAAAGCGGAGGCCTCCATCGGCCTGCCCATCGAGTCCGAGGAAGCGGAAAAGTCGCAGGCCAAGAAGCCGCTCGCCGCGAAGAAGGTCGAGCCGAACAACTCGGCCAACGACGAGCTGGGCGCGCTGGTCGCGGCCAGCCTGGCCAGCGACAGGAAAGAGTCGGGCACCCTCCCCTCGTCGTCCGGCGCCTCCAACGCGTCCAGCAAGGGCAGAGGCAGCAAGAGCAAGGCGACCGCCAAGGCGGGCTCCGGCTCCTCGCTCGACAAGATCTTCGCCAACTGACCGGCGGTCTCGGGCGCCGCGAGGAGATGTCTCCTCGCGGACGCCGAGCCCATCCCAACTGGGTGCTCGGGCGCCTGGCGGCCGAACAGCCGTAGTTCAGAACTTCTGCGCGATTTCAGGCGCCGGCTGGATCGCGGGGCGGAGGGCGGCGAACGTCACGTCGGCGTCGGAGTTGAACGCTGTTTCCGACATCCCGGGGACGGCGACCGCGACGGCGGTGCCGCCCATCTGGCAGATCCGGCCTCGCACGAGCTCGCGGTTCTTGCTGGTGAGCGGATCGCCCTTACCGACGCCGTCGACGCTGACGTAGCCGATGACCACCCATTTGTCGCCGAGCGGTTTGCCCGAGCCGTTCGGCTGGATGAAACCGAGGTCGCATTCCTCACCGCGCGATCGATAGAACGCCAGACGCGACTCCGCGATGGTGGGCCCGCACGCCGCGATCATCAGCAAAGCCAGCGGAAAGAGTCCCCTCGTTCGTTTCATGGATTCGTACCCACCCATCGTAGTCGCAGCCGATTGCCGCGACGGCCTCTAGGACCGCCGCCGCCCGGCACAACTTGGCTTATCGGCGGCGAAAAGCAACCGGCGCTGGCCAAGGGTGATCGCCGGATCGCCATCCGGGACGGACCTCCGTGAACCATGACCGCCTGAGGCGTCGCGGGCTCAGCCGATTGGCCAGCCCTTGGCGTCGCGCTTGGGACCGCCCGCGTGAACGGGCGCGCCCCCTTCGGGGCGCGGACCGCGGGGACCACGACGATCGCCGCCTCCACCCGGACCACGGCCGCCAGGACCGCCTCCTCCGCCCGGACCGCGGCCGCCAGGACCGCCCCCTCCTCCTCCACCACCTGGGCCGCGGCCACCGCCACGTCCGTCCGGACCAGCGGGGCCGCCGCCGGCCCCGGGACGCGGCTGTCCGAATCGCGGCCCACCCGGGCCACGGCCGCCTCCGGCTCCGCCGCCGCCCGCTCCGCCAGGGCCGCCCCCTGGACGACCTCCCGGGCCTCGCCCGGGACGCTGGCGCTCACCCGGAGGCGGCGGAGGACCGCGACGGCCAGGGCGCTCGCTGTAGCGCTCGTTCGTGGGAGCGCGGGTCACCATCCAACCAGGCCCGGCCGCAGGGACTTCCCGTGGCGAGGGGCCTCGGTCCAAGCCGCCGTCGCGGTCACGCGGACCACGCCCCCCGGCGCCCCCGGGGCCTCCAGCACCACCAGGGCCGCCCGCACCGCGACGCGGTCCCTTGCCGCGATCGCCGCCGCCCCCGCCGGGGCCGCCACCTCCGTGACCGCCCCCTCCATGGCCGCCACCTCCGCGGCCACCCCGGTCGTCGCGCCGGCCGCCCCGGTCGTCGAATCGGCGTTTCTCCGCGTGCGGGGTCATGTCCGCGACGTAATAGTGCTCGCCCACCTTGCGGGCGCTGGCGGGCGGGTTTTCGCCCTGCATGACCCGGATGAGGCGAACGTTGTCCACCCGATCTTTCACCGAGTCGAGCGCCTCGAACAACCGCGCGAGCCGCTCCTCCTTGATCCCCATCTTTTCCTCGACCTCGGCGCGCGCCGCCGCATCGGCCGCCACGATCGCCGGATCGACCTCGGGCTCCGCCGGAGCCGCGGGCGCAGCCGCTTCCCCACCCTCGCCACTCGCGCCGTCCGCGCTCGCGCCTTCGGCATCACTCGCACCCTCGGCGCCGCTCGCGCTCTCCGCGCTGGCCTCCTCGGCGCTGCTCGCGCTCTCCGCGCTGGCCCCCTCGGCGCCCTCTCCTTCCGACGCCGCGGCGACCGCCGCATCCTCGGCCGCCGCCGACGGCTCGTCGTCGGACCCAGACGCCTCGCCGACCAGCTCCGGCGGCACGCTCGCCGTCTCGACCGCAGCCGCAGTCTCGGGCGCGGCACCTTCCGGCACCTCGCCCTCGGAGGCCGTCTCCGACGCCGCCTCCGGCGCGGCCGCCGCAGGCGTCGCCTTCGGGCGCGGCGGAACCTTCGCGAGGTGAGCTTTGCGAATGCGCGCGGCATCGCGCAACAACGTGCCGGAGAACTCGGTGAGGGTCTTCATGGCGATTTTCCGGCCCTTCCTATACGCCGCCCCCAACCCGAGTCAACACCACCCCCTTCCCTAACCCCGTATTTCCTAGCAGATCGAAGGCTGGCTCCGCCCGCCGGAGCCACCGCCCTCCAACGGATCCGGGCCAGCCCCAGGTCCGTTCCGCGGGGGATCCCGTAGGGGGGACGAAGTCCCCCCTACGACGCTGGCGTTAGCCGGCGAGAAGCGCCTCGAGCTTCTTGAAATCTTCCTTGCCGTTCTTCGTGAGCTCGTAGTTGTCGAGGTCCTTGTGGCACCCCTCGCACGTGAACTTCTGGCCCTTGTCCTTCGCGTCCTTGACCATCTTCTTCATCATCTTCTTGGCCTCGGCGCGACCGCCCTTGGCGCAGGCCTTGGCCGTAGCGCTGTCACCCGAGGTGGCGATGGTGCACTTGCCGCCGTCGCCCGCCAGGGCTTGTCCGGCACCGAATCCGGTCAGAGCCACTCCACCCAAACCGACGACGCCAAGGAACGAAGCGATGAGCGTGAACCGCGAGAACCGACGAGTCATTTGATACCCCTTTTGTCTGAGATGGTCCGTCGAGCGCCGAGGCGCAGAGATATATCGCTTGCGACGTTCGAACGCGAGCGACTATTCACCAGGCCGCCGGCCTGGTGCCGGCGTGATACCGGCTGGTAATACCTGCCGGCAAAAGGGGGACATTGCGAAATTATTTGCTCGCCGCGATCCGCGTTATAGTGGCGCCCTCATTATGCCTGCCATCACCTGGAGAGAGTTCATGAGTGGACGTCGAATCGCGGGAACGCTGGCGCCTCTGATGGCCGTCGGGTTCGCAGCCGCGCTGCTGGGCGCCGGGGAGCGCGTGGCCAGCGCCGAGGAGGCGAGCGCTCCGAAAGAGGGGTTCCAACTAGAGCTGGGCCTGTTTGGCGGTGTCCACTTCTTCGCCAGCAATCTGGAGCTCGGCGTCGCGGACAACCCGAACATGGTCCCCCACCCCAAGACGGGCGCCGAGTTCGGCATCCGGGCCGCCGGCACGATGCTGCCGTGGCTGTCGATCGAAGGCGAGCTCGCGCTCATCCCGTCGGCCGACAGCATCAACAACTACACGCTGTACCTGATGACGTACAAGCTGCACGCCCTCGTGCATCTGATGCACGGGTCGGTGCGGCCCTTCGTCCTGGCGGGTATCGGCGGGATGCAGGTCGCGTCTCACCAGCCCGATCCCGGTCCGATGGAGATCGGATCCGACACGGACTTCGACTTCCACGGCGGCGTCGGCGTGAAGTACGCGGTCACCGACAAGATCGACCTGCGCGCCGACGCGCGGGTCGTGTTCCTGCCGAACACCTCGAAGAACAGCGACTCGGCGGACCTCGAGCTGCTCGCCGGCGCCACCTACCGCTTCGGCGGAGAGACGGCCGCGCCGGCGCCGGCCCCCACACCGCTGGCCAAGGACAGCGATCGCGACGACATCCCCGACGACGCCGACAAGTGCCCGAACGAGGCCGAGGACAAGGACGGCTTCCAGGACGACGACGGCTGCCCCGATCCCGACAACGACGCCGACGGTGTTCCCGACGCCACCGACAAGTGCCCCAAGGAGGCCGAGGACAAGGACGGCTTCCAGGATGACGACGGTTGCCCCGATCCCGATAACGACGCCGACGGCATCCCGGACGCCACCGACAAGTGCCCCAAGGAGGCCGAGGACAAGGACGACTTCCAGGACGACGACGGTTGCCCCGATCCCGACAACGACGGCGACGGCGTCCTCGACGCGAACGACAAGTGCCCGAAGGAGCTGGAGACCAAGAACGGCTTCAAGGACGACGACGGCTGCCCGGACGAAGTGCCCGCCGCCGTGAAGAAGTTCACCGGCGTCATCAAGGGCATCAACTTCAAGGTCAAGTCGGCCGACATCCAGAAGTCTTCGTTCAAGGTGCTGAACGACGCCGTGAAGGTCCTGAAGGAGTACCCGGATCTGCGCATCGAGATCTCGGGGCACACGTCGAGCGAAGGCGTCGCGGAGAAGAACCAGAAGCTCTCCGAGGATCGAGCCGCCTCCGTGAAGGCGTACATGGTGGCCCAGGGCATCGCCGAGAACCGGATCACGACGGTCGGTTATGGCTCTGACAAGCCGATTGGCCTCAACAGCACGCCGAAGGGCCGCGAGCAGAATCGCCGCATCGAGTTCCGCTTGATCTCGGGCGACGAGGGCGCCGCTGCGCCGGCAGCCGCTGGCGCGGCCAGCAAGCCCGCCGAGGCGCCGGCCGCCCCCAAGCTCCCGCCCGCGGGAGAGCCCATGCCCGCTCCGGGCAAGTAGCCCAGCCCGAAAGTCCGCCGGCCTGGTCGGGCTCACAGACCAAACGGGGCCATCTTCTTCCGGCGACCGGGGAGCCAGAGAGAGCGGAGCGAACGAGTCCAAGCACCCGGGAGGCGCGGCTTAGCCGCGCCCTCGACGGCAGCGCTCCGGCGGGCTTAGCCCGCCGGAGTGCGCTGGCAGGAGGGTTTGGGAACCCTCCCAGGGTTCCCATTACGATCGACAGCTCGTGAGGGGGGACACCCCCTCACGGCGGCGAAGCCGCTGCGTTCAGCGGAACGTCGATGTCGACCGGCTGGGCGTAGTCGATGCCCGGGACCTCGAAGCCGAACAGCTCGCGGAACTCGCGTTTGAACCCGGCGTAGTCCGTGGTCGTGAACAGGTTCTCGTTCGTGACCGCGTGCCAGAGCGCGAGGCCCGCGCTCTGGACGTCGGGGGCGAGCTCGCGGTCGTCGAGGCGGATACGGCCGCCCTCGTCGACCTGGGGCGTCTTGCCGGGCCCCAGGTGATCGCGATAGAGGCGCACGATCTGTTCGATGGTGCCCTCGTGTGTCCCCTTCTCCTTCATGAGCTTGAACAGGATGCTGATGTAGAGGGGCACGACCGGGATGGCGCTCGAGGCCTGAGTGACGAGGGCCTTGTTCACGCTGACGACGGCGCGCCCGCCAAGTCGACCGCGCAGCTCCGCGTCCAGCGCGGCCGCCGTCCGCTCGAGATGCTCCTTGGCCTTGCCGATGGTGCCGGAGCGGTAGATGGGGTACGTCAGCTCGGGCCCGAGATAGCTGTAAGCGACGGTGTGGCACCCCTCGGCCAGCAGATCCTCGGCGGAGAGCGCCTTCATCCACAGCGCCCAGTCCTCGCCGCCCATCACCTTCACGGTGGCGGCCACGTCGGCCTCGGTGGCGGGCTCCAGCTGCACGGACGTGAGCTGGTCGGTGTTGAGGTCGATGCTCTTGCTGGAATAGGTCTGACCGAGGGGCTTCAGCACCGACGTGAAGCTCTCGCCGGTGGCCGGGTCGGTCCGGCGCGGCGCCGCCAGGCTGTAGATCACGGCGTCCACCTTCTTGCCGAGGCGCTTCACAGCCGCGATCGTCTCGGCCTTGATCTCGTTCGTGAAGGCGTCGCCGTTCACGTTGTGGACGACTCGGCCGGCCTCCCGAGCCCGGCGGGCCACGGCGGCCAGGTTGTACCAGCCGGCCGAGGCCGTCCGCGGCCCCTGGTTCTGCCGCTCGAATCCGACGGCGACGGCGTCCGCGCCGTAGCCGAACGTCGTCGTGATCAGGCTGGAGAGCCCGTAGCCGGTGCTGGCGCCGATCACCAGGGCGGCGCCGAAGCCCGGGCTCGCGCCGCCGGAGGTGCCGGCTTGGGCGACCGCGATCTGGCGGTCGACGTTGGCGGCGCACCCGCCCGGATGGGCGTTGACGCAGATGAAGCCACGGATGCGGGGGGAGAGGACCTGCGGATTCGGCATGCCCCTTCCTGCCAAGCCCGCCGCCCCGCCGTCAAGGACGGCGGGGCGATCGAGATGAGCCGGCCGGGTGCGCTACTTGACGAAGCTGATGTCGTCGATGGTGACGGTTCCCTTGCAGGACATCATCGCGGGAACGTTCACCTGCCATTGAATGGCCGTGATCTGCGTGGGATCGACGACCTTGGCGTCGGGATCCGCGCCCCCGCCCGTCTGGTCGGCGAAGTTGACCGTCACGTCGGTGGGCGACGACGGGAGCTCGAAGACTTTGGACGACGCGTAACAATTCGTGGCCGTGCACGTCCCCATGTCGGCCGGCTTGTTGTGCTCCTTGTCGACGGTGGAGAACTGGATCGTGCAGCCGGTGCTCAACATGCCACTGGCCTTGAACGTCACACCTTTGTACTCGCTCGCGTCGAAGCAGAACTTGAAGCCCATCCCGACGTAGGCGTACGGATACATCCCCGACGCCATTCCGGTGTCGATGGTCACCACCAGCGAACCGTCGGTCGTCACCGTCGGCACCGTGAGGCCCGTGTCGGCGCCTTTGTAGACCGGACCCACCTGACCGTCCGCCGTGAAGTCGGTGATGAGGGCGGCCGTCGGCTTCATCGTGCAGCCGGTGCCCGAGGCGCCGCCGCCGCTGGAGCCACCGCTGCTGCTCCCGCTCGAGCCGCCGCTGCTGCTTCCGTTCGAGCCGCCCCTGCCGCTCCCGTCCGAGCCCCCGCTGCTGCTCCCGTTCGAGCCGCCGCTGCTGCTTCCGTTCGAGCCGCCGCTGCTGCTTCCGTTCGAGCCGCCGCT
>Ga0105238_10002165_pt1 | contig 19850 bp, 12 predicted proteins | sample KBSC34metaG_FD_81526 | JGI IMG/M metagenome (GOLD analysis project Ga0105238, IMG submission 81526) | Corn rhizosphere microbial communities from Kellogg Biological Station, Michigan, USA - KBS C3-4 metaG | ecosystem: Host-associated > Plants > Roots > Rhizosphere > Soil | place: Michigan, USA... | reverse complement strand
CGGCAAATACCTGTTCGGTCGTCCCCGCAAGCTCATGCAGCTTATCCTCGACCTTGATATGCGGGACCATTTCTCCGGCGATCTTGCTAAACCTGCTCAGCCGGTCCGTAATCCGAATGAATCCGTCCTCGTCTTCCTCGGCAATGTCGCCGGTGTTGTACCAACCATCGCGCAGCACTTCCGCGGTCTTCTCAGGGTGATTGATGTAACCCTGCATCACATTGGGGCCGCGCACCAGCAACAGCCCGGCCTGCCCCATCGGCATCGGAGTGCCCGTCTCCGGATCAACGATCCGAACCGTGATCCCAGGCAGCGGATGGCCGATGCTGCCTCGCTTGGCCCCCACCTGGCGAAATTGCGCCGCACGAAAATCATGCGTATTGACGGTGACCACCGGGGAACACTCGGTGCAGCCATAACCTTCCATAGGTCGAATGCCAAAGCGATCCTCAAAAGCTACTGCGATCCGTTCAGGCAACTTTTCGGCTCCCGTCATGACGTATTTCAAGCTGCCAAAGTCCTCCGGAGGGCAGCGGCGAACGTAGCCTTGCAAAAACGTCGGAGTCGCCAACAGGAATGTCACGGCATGGCGGCCGACCAGAGCTCCAATAGCGCGCGCGTCCAGTGGACTTGGATGAAACACAACGCCTAACCCGAGTACAGCCGGCATGCACAAAGTACCGGTAAAGCCGAACGAGTGAAAGAAAGGTAAAATTCCCAGGACGCGGTCATTGCTGCCGAGCATGAAGACTTGGTTCATTTGCTCGACGTTCGACGCGAGATTGTAATGCGTGAGCATCACTCCCTTGGGAATCCCCGTGCTGCCGCTGGAGAAGATGACGGTCGCAACGTCATCGAGCTTCGTCACTTGACTGGAACCAAGCGCCTTCTCCAGAAGCCTTACTGGAAGCAGCCAGGACATCAAGAGTGCCTGCAAGCGTTCCACGGTCCGCGGATTCTGCGCCAGATCTTCCAGCGTGACGGCGCTGACCGGAGGATGTACGCGCACGCGCTCCAGGAACGCTTTGGATGTAATCACCGTCTGCAGCCTGCATTCGCGTGCGCAGGCTACAAGGATTTCATCGGATGCGGTGTAGTTGAGATTCACCGGAGTCTTTCCCATGAGCAACGCCGCAAAATTGACCAGCGCGCCGGGAATCGACGGTGGAAGTAAGATGCCCACCATTTGCTGCCCTCGCCAGACGGAGCGCAGCCGCCGGGCTAGGAATACCGTGCGCGTAAGAACCGAATGAAAACGCAGCTTGGGAGTGTTTCCTTCCGCCATGGCAAAACGAAAAGGGTGTCGCCGCACAGTCGCAACCAAGGATCGCTGTAGCGGACGCAGATGCCGTTTCCGATTCTGCTCGGCCTGCGCGCCAAGTTCCTGCACGGCGTGGCGGACTTCCTGAGAACTGGTGGTCGCTGGCAGCCGCTCTCCGTACAGCACCGTCACCGGATACGGAATGCGCCGCGGCATCTTCCATAGGAAGCGCCCCCGTTCGAAACTGAATACCGATCCCCACACCCCACCCAGATAAACCGGAATGATGGGTACGTCCAAACCCTTAACGATCCGTTCCATCCCCCGGCGGAACGGGAGCATCTGTCCGATTCGCGTCATCTGCCCTTCGGGAAAGATGCATACGATCTCGCCATCCTTGAGCGCCTGCGTAGCAGTGCGTAGCGAGTGGATCATCTCGCGTGGACGCTGCTGCCCCGAAATAGGAATGACGCCAAGAATACGAGCAAAAGGCTTGATGAGAGGATGCTCGTACATGTCTTTGAACATCAGAAATCGTATAGGGCGTTCAGTAGATGCAATCAATAGTGCCGCATCCACCATCGATACGTGATTGGGCGCCAGCAGTGCGCCTCCCTTTTGCGGGACGTGTTGCGCCCCCTTCACGTCGATCCGGTACAACGTGTGAGTCGCCATCCAAAGCAGCAGCCTCAAAAGAGCATCGGGCAAGAGATACAGTACATATCCGGTTGCCGCGACGGTCGCGAGTGAGGCCGCCAGGAATATCGCGGAAGGACTTAGTTTGAAGGAATGCTGCAGCAGATAGTAGACGCCTGTGGCCGCGCCAATCCCGATCCATGAAAGCAAATTGGCAGCCGCGATGGTGCCACCACGATTCACTACATCCGGACGATGCTGAATCAAGGCATTGATGGGCACGGCAAAGAAGCCAGCGCAGAATCCCAGTACCGCCAGCAGCCCCACGACATGGACAAAAGAGAGGCCGTGAAGCGAGAGCAGAATTCCGAATACGCTCAACCCGATCGATCCCAGCGGAATCAATCCATACTCGACCTTGCCGCCGGAAAGGTACCCGGCGCCGACGCTTCCGAGCCCGATACCGATGGCGATCGCTACCTGAAGAAAGCCGGTTCGCGTAGCACTGATGTGCAAAACATCGCTGCCGTAGAATGCGATGTTCGCTGTCAGCAAAGTGGCGAGAAACCAAAAATAAGCATTCCCCAGGACTGCTAACCAGAGAACTCTATCCGCCCGAATCAGGCGCCCTTGGGCCCACAAATCCGCAAGTGGGTTAGCCACGAACTTCTTCGCCGGGGCCGCTGCGGGTACGCGGCTTATTCCCAGACTGGTCGCAAGACCGAGAACTGCTAAGCCGAGAAAGATATATCCGGACCATGCCTGGTGGCCCTGAAATCGATCCGCCATGATTCCCGCCGATGCCGCTCCTGCGATGACGCCCAGGAACGTACCCAATTCGAGAATTCCGTTGCCCCATGATAGACGGGCATTCGGCAGGATCTCCGGGAGCAATCCATACTTTGCGGGCCCAAAGAGCGCCGACTGCGTACTGGCGAGAAACACTGCGGCAAATTCCAGATTCAAGTTGTGCCAAGCCAGCCCGGCGATCGCCAGCACCATCACTGCAACTTCGAACAACTTGATCGCGATCGTGATCGTGCGTTTGCTGAAGCGGTCCGCAAGAAAGCCCCCGCTCATCGAAAAGAGGATAAAAGGGATGGCAAACAGAGCGCCAATCACCAGCACCAGTCGATCCCGGTCGGCCTGTTGCAGCCCCATCCCCAATACCAGGAAGACTACCAACTGCTTAAGGCCGTTCTCGTTCAACGCACCCTGGAATTGCGTGACGATGAGCATCCAGAACCCACGCTTCCAGCCAGTCTCTCGGTTTTCTACGCTGAGATCAGCGTCGGATGAGTGCGAGAAGTCCGATCTCATTCGCGTCAGCTTATCATCAACAGTCGTAACACTGCGAGTAGTCGTCATCATGAACGATCCCAAACTGTCTCCGCCAGCGCAGTAGCTCTCGCGTGCGCGTCATCCAGCGCCCCCAGAAGATCCTGCAGTCGCTCCTGCGCCTGAGCTGCAGTCTGCCGTGCGTCCAACAAGTCCCGGCGAACGCGATGCGTATCTAGATCCCCATTCACCCGCTGCTCCACCTGCACTAACCTGTCGTGCTCCGCTTGCAAGTCCCGAATCTGCGCTTCGAACCCTGGGTCACCCAGACTATCGGCACGGGAGCGCAATTCCACCAGTTGTTGGTTAAGCCGGATCCGCAGTGCCCGCACCCGTTCGATCGATATCCCGAAGCTGTCCCGCAGCGGGTCCTTCGCCGGCTCGAAAAGGACCCGAAACAAACGCCGCCATTGCACAGCTACACCCCTTGTGGTCGGCGCGCACGCTGGATGCGCCAGTACATTGTTCCCAGGAGCGTTGTGCCGAGGAGTGTCACCAGCCGGATCGCCAGCGTCTCTTCATCGCCGTTGAAGTGAATGCCCGGCGCCACCAGCGCAAAAACCGCGGTGTACCCGACGGCCAGTATGCCCGTGAAGATGAGCGACAAACGGCGAACGAATACCATGGCGTAGGCCAGCGCAACCGGATAATAGAACACAAAGAAATCTGGATTCCCGCTCATGACAATGATGGTGATTACAGCCAAATCGATGAAACTGAGAACCTGCAGCAGCAATGCGTTGGCCGGCAGCCGCATCATGTAGCGGCCCTGCAGAAAGAAATTCGCGGCGACGAGAATCAGCAAGGGAATGAGCCTCCATTCCATGGAAGCGATGTTATCGGCCTGGAACAGTGCCAGGAATAATGACCCGGCGATGATGCACCAGCGCGCCGTGACGAATACAATCTGTCCGTAGAAGATGTCTTCTTGTGCTTCGATTCGCGTGGATTCGGAGCCGTACACGCTCCGGCTAGGCGAAACTTCGGCGCGCCGTTCTCTTCGTCGCTCTTCCACTTTGCGATAACGCCAGCCAATGAAGGCGGTGGCGGCTAACGTCAGCAAACGAGCCACCAGGATACGCTCGTCAAGACCGTCCCCTGCTCCGCAGGTGAATACGAATCCCAGTACGCTGGCAGTGAGCACCATGCTTACACCCGTTGGGAACACCAGCGAATATGCCAGAATCGCCGGATAGTAGAAGACGTATGCCTTGCTGGTCAGGCTGCCCTGCATCAGCACCAGGCCGGATATTACTGCCAGATCCGCGGCGCTGGCAATGTAGGCCCATAGAGGCTCGACTGACTGGTTGGTCAACGGCCGCGTATGCAGCCAGAAATTTGTCGCGGCAATGCCAAGCACAGCCAGCACTCCGACAGTGAGATCCGTGATCGACTGAGGCCGATAGAGGACAAACATCAATCCCGCGGCGACCAGCAGCCAGCGAGCCGCGATGATCACCGAATGGCCCTGCTCCAAATCGTCCATCGGAGTATGGGTAACGGTGGTTGCATAGGTGGTGGTACTCATTTAGTGTCTCCTTGTTTATGGTGCTTTTTGAGTTCTTCCAGCCGCTCGTCGATCGCATGCTGATCGCCGTGTCGGCGAAGCTCTTCTTCGATATGGTCGCCGCTCAAGTTCTCCAGTGCGCCTGATGACAACAACTGGTCGATGGCAGTCGCGCGCGCCTGCATCCGTTCAATCTTTTCCTCCGCGCGATGGATGCCTACGCCCAGATCCGTAAGCTCGCCGGACAAGCCGGCCAGGGACCGCTGCGCTTCATACTGCGCCTCGGCCGCCGTATAGCGCGCCGAAAGCAAATCCCTACGAGCCCGAAAAGCTTCGACTGCACTCGCAAATCGCCCTTCGGCCACCCGAAGCTTCTGCTCCTCGGAACTGACCTCTTCCAACTGGCGCCGTAGATCAACCAATTGACGATCCGCCAACTGACGGCGCTCTAACGCTTCGGGCGCGCGATCCTCGCGTGAGGCCGTCACGGCGCGCGCCGCTTGATCGTCCAGTTGAGGGAGCCTTTGCTCCAGCCGCTGAATGTGGGCTGCCAGTTGGTGCTTGGACGCAGTCACCTCCACCAGCGACCGGCGGACCTCAGCCAGCAGTTCTGCCTGCCGTTCGCACGCATAGGCAAGGGTTTCGCGCGGATCCTCCGCTCGATCCACGACACCCATCACTTTGGCGCGAAACATAATGGAGACACGATTCAAGATACCCATAGAAGCCCTGCTTTCTGTGTAGATCTAAACGGCGGAATCGCTCCCGCCTTCGTTATAGATAGAGACTACGCTTGAGGTAAGGTTGTCGCCAGACGATCGGATGACAGTTTGTGAACTGTCACAAAACCAACGGACAATACAGTATCCGGCGGCGGCTCCCAGAAGATGCTTCCAAGTGTGCCCGCTCCACGGAAGAGCCGAGTATATCGATGGGTCGCACAGCTCCGCGATTTTTGCTGCCGCGTACAGCGCCGCTATCCTCCACAGCCAGCGCTTTCCGGTTGCGCGCCAGAACGCCGGCAGCATCACTATTGCCGGGCCGAACTGCACCAGGACGTAGGGGAGCAAATCGCCACTGGCTTTCCACCACCATACGCTGCCAAGACCTACGACCAGCAGCGGACTGAGAATCAGAACCTCCCATCGTGGGCTTCGCCCTTCCGCCATAACTGCCGCGAGGAATGACATGAACACCAACGTCATGGGGAGGCGGTCCCAGATCAAACGCGTGTCGCTCGGGGCAAGGTGATAGTAGGCCGAGCCGACGCAGGTCAGGAGCAATCCCGTACTTAGCACTCGAGCGCCGATACCACGGAGTCTCCAGAGCCCCCATACACCCACAATGGCGAATGGAAGATTTGAAACCACATTCCAGAAGTTGGGGATGGACCAGATTGTTCTGTGGTCGGCAAAAGCGTGATAGCTCTCATCCTGTGCGACGTGAGGCAAAAGGACAAGTGATACCGCTGCGCAAAGGAAGACGGCTGTGATCCACCATCCGTAAAGAGGGGGGCGAGAATCGGTCGTTTGTGCACCATATCCGCTGAGGCTGTCGCGTAAGACCATGCGATGAGCCTACGCCTGCAGGGAAGGGTGCACTAGGCATTAACATGACAGTTTGTAAGCTGTCACAGAGAGGTAGAGGCGTCAAACTGCCAGCGTGAACACGCAAGAACGTGTCACAATTTTAAACACTCTCAGGCACCCAAATCGTGGAAATCCGGATCAGCAAGGAAAGCCCCGTCCCGCTGCGACAGCAAATCGCGGCTCAGATCGAATATCAGATCGCTGTCGGAAAAATAAAACCCGGAGAACTCCTCCCCAGTGTTAGAACACTCGCGCGCCAACTGGGCATTCATCACAACACCGTCAGCCAGGCTTATCAGGACCTCACGTTCCTGCAGCTTCTATCGAGAAAACACGGCAGCCGCTTGGTCGTCCAGACACCCGACGAGCGGGCGATTGCACCGCATCCCGATTTAGACGACCTCATCAACCAGACCATTCGGGTCGCCCGGCGGCACGGTTACAGTGTTCAGGAATTGAGCAACCGCGTGAGCGAGTGGCTCGCCCTCGAGCCGCCCGATCACGTTCTTGTGCTTTCTCTCGACACTGGAATGTGCCGGCTCCTGCAGGCCGAGGTGGAGAACGCTCTAAAATGCCGCGTAGAAGCCTGTTCGCCGGAGGAATTGGTGGCCAGTCCTGAACTTGCGCTCGGGGCGATAGTGGTTTCTCCACCCGGTATCCTGCCTACCATCACTAAGTCTCTTCCGAAAGAGCGGCCCGCCATTACGGTGCTCTATTCTTCGGCTGAAGCGCACTTTGACATAGTGAAGAAGTTGCGACGGCCCTCGGTAGTTGCAGTGATCTCGATCAGCGAAGCCTTTATTAAACTTGCTTATGGTCTCCTTAGCCACTTGATTGGAACGCGGCACACCCTCATCGATTGTGTGCTCAATGATCAAAAGGCCGGCCGAATCCCGCCCGCCGATTTGCTATTCTGCGATGCGGTTACATTTCCTCGTTTGCGCGATCACAAACGAACAAAGAATGTGATTCCCTACAATTTGATCTCACCCGAAACCCTCCAACAGATCGCCGCGATGATGCCAGTTCTCAACAAAAACAAGCTCGATTCGACGGGATAAGACAACCAAGATCGTGCTGTGATTACCATTCGCGACGCGACAACATCTCGTTGCTGCATATCGATTTCAACTTTCTCCTCGATGGGCTTGGTACTCGAGTCTCATTTTGACCGCGTTGCTTTAGCCTCTTATGTCTCAGCGCTTTCGGATTTCCATTTCGACGGGCCGCGCAACCGAATTCACTTCGGGATCGTAATACTCGTAAACCCGCGACTGGAAGGTCCGCGTGCGGATTGGATACTTCGCGCGGAAACGGTAGCGTAATGCGATTGTCTCGCCCGCGCCTATGGAGTCGAAGTAGAGAATGGCCTGCGTCGAAGTCAGATTGAACTTCTCCAAGCGGCCGCCTTTCCGTCCCGAACTCTTGTTGCGGTAATCGTCTAAGTCCTCAGTGAGCAAGTCGAAACCGGGAGGAATGCCCAAGTCCACCATCAGCATGTTGACAGTCTTCGACAGGTGATTCTTGACTGTCGCGGTTGCATAGGCCAGGTCGCCTTGAGACAGGCGCGTGCGGTCATAGCTCACCTCAATCGAGAGTGGTTCATCGGAGGCCTTGGCGGTCCACGGCACGAAGTACTGTCCGGCCACTTGATAGGCCGGGCTGCCCTCGCCCTGAAAATCGATGCCAACTTTGTTCAATCCGTTGAAATCGAGGCCTTGCAGAGCGAATTGGTGGAATAGATCGCCATTCTCTTGAGTGAGCGTGAGCAGTGCAGCCGGCTTGCCGTTGAGCGTAATTCTGACCGTTCCCCGAGCCTCGGCTGAGCCCTTCTCCGTCGAAAGCAGCACAGCTCGCAATGCGACGATCGTGGCCTGCGTGGTACCCCATGTGCCGGAGGCGTCCTTGCGGGCTGCTATGTAATTCAGCGCCTTGCGCGCGACCGCTGGAGCCTCGCCGGACTTGAGCAGAGCCTGCAGAACCAGCCCCGTCGTCTCCACCGCCGCGCTTGCGCCCCGGCCGTAAACAGCCGTCTCCTCCGACGTCCACCACGCCTGGTCATCCTTTTCCGTATGCGTGTCTACGAGTTGCTGGACGATCTGGTGGGTCCAGACGCGGTCCTGCTGAAAGTCCGTGGCAAAGTTTGCCAGTATGGCCAGCGTGTAGGCATCCTGAGTACCGCTCATGCGTCGCGAAATGAACTGACGGGCCCGTTCGATCTCCGGTCCTTGATACCCGCTATTCTGGAGCGCCCATGCAATATAGGCCGTGATCCGCACCACATCGGTGTTGTAACGGTTGGTGGCGCCCTCGTTGATGAAGTTCGTGTCGGGTTTCCAGCTTCCGTCGGATTGCTGCTGCCGCGCCAGCCATTGTTGGGTGCGCTGAATCACGCGAGCATCCACGTCATGTACCTTCGCCATGTCGGCGAACTCCATGAGTCCGTACGAGGTCAGGATCTTGTTGGCGGGGGCTTGGCCGAACCAGGAGAATCCGCCGCCGGGGACCTCGAAGGTCAGCAGGCGCTGATAGCCGTTGGCGATAAACCCTTCGGCCTTTGCGTGGACTTCCGGCGTGAGCTTCTTGGTCCGCTTCATGTAATCGAGCGCCAGTACATTCGGATAGGTCGCCGAAGAAGTTTGCTCGAAGCAGCCGTACGGCATGCGTAGAATCGCGTCCATGCCTTCCACCACTTGGCTCAACGCGCCGGGATATAGGCGAACGAAGATCTTGCTCGCGTCCGCAATCGCGCTGGGAGGGAAGATCATGGCGTGTTCGACCGAGCCTTCCACGCGGCCATTGAAGACCATCGTCTGCTGGCGGCCATTTGGAACGACTTCGATCTCGCGGACGACAATATCGGCGCGCTTTGAGCCTTCCAGTTCGGCCTTAAGTGTGAACTTGAATTTACCGATCCGCTTGGCTTCGATCGTGAATTGCGATCCTCCCACGCGGTCGTTTTCGACGATGAGATTCTTTTCGGGCGTATCGCCAGCAAGTGAAAACCAATCGTCTGGGACGAGTTGAAGGCGAGCTTGGCCCCGCTTGCCGCTGTAATTATAGACCGCCACGGGAATAGAGACCTGATCTCCTTGCGTCAAGGTGGCCGGCAGGTCGAGCTCAGCGAAAAAGTCCTGGAATACCTTAAGGCTCGATGTGCCGCTCCCGAGCGCCCCTTGCTTCGTCGATGCCATCATCGCCATGCGCCAGGTCGTTATGTTGTCGGCAATCGGAATGGTGATGCTCGCTCGGCCGCTGCTATCGGTAATAATCTCGGGCGCGACATACAGAGCTTCTGGAAACCATGAGCGCACATGGATTTCTGGGGCGGTCCCCTGTGATGTTGTAGCGTCGACTTCTTTCAAACGCCGCGCAGCTTTCGCAACGCCCACCATGGCGGACTGAGTAGTGACTATCGCAGCGTTGGCCTCCACTTGGACGGTCTCAGCCATCGAACCGATATCGAGAACGACGGAGAAGACTGCATGATCGCCGGCGGCGAGCGAAATTTCACGTGCCGCGGTCCGGAATCCCGGCGAGAAAACCTGGATGTCGAAGCTTCCGGGAGCGAGCTTCGTAATCGCAAATCCGCCATCCAGATTGGACGCGATAGTGTGAACTTTCCCGCTGACTCGTTCTATCAGCCTGATCGAGGCTCTGGGAATCACCGCTCCTGAGCGATCCAAGACTGTGCCCGCGACTGCCGCTTCCACATCGCCAGAAGACACGATTCGCACATCAACGAGCCCACCGTTCGACGGGTAGGTGGGCACGGTGCAGCGATGCTCGTCGCGGTTTTGGAGCAGGTCGTCGGCTGTGTAAAACTGTCCGTCCGGACCGGCGCTTCGCACGACGAAAGTCCTCGCGCCCGACCAATTGCCATCGACGCGAAGCTGGTTGCCCCAGGCATCGCGAATATTTGCTTTGCGAAAATCCGCGGCCAGCAGTGTTTGATCGCATGTGTTCGGATTGTTTTCCGTTCTGACGCTGACAACCCGGTCAATCTGCGCGCGCAGCCGCGCCAGGTAACGTGAGGCGAACTGTGGATATTTATCCTGCGGTGCTGTACCGCCGAATTCCGCGGGAGTGCTTTCCGTCGCAACCGACTGTGCGGCGGCAAACAGCGCCTGCGCAGCGCGGTCACGGCGCTTGAATTCGGAGGTGTCGACAGACGTAACCGCGTCGGATATTGAGACGGAGTGAATCTCGTAACGCGGCTTCAACGCTTCCTGCTCCAGATAGAAAAAGACTTTGGCGAACCCGGGTTGTTTCTCCGCCAAAGCAAAGACGGCTTGGTCGATGATCTCGACGCCCAGCGCGGCCTGAACCCCTTCACCGCGGTTGTTGGTGACACGAAAGCCAATGCGCGCCTCGCTGCCAGGCTTGTATACCTGCGCATCCAGCGACGTTTCAATTCTCAGCTCATCGGCGGGCTGCACGAAGACCATCCGCCGGTCGCCGATGAGAGAGGCGTCCGAGCCAAACAGGTAGGCATGAAAACCCACCGTCCCCGTCATGTCCGGCGTAGCCGTCAGTTCCAGCGCGGCACGGCCGTTCGAGATGTTTAGGTCATGCGTGCCGATGGTTTGTCCATCTTTGACGACGTCCACGTACACGTAGCCGCTCTGTTTTGTCGTCAGGACTTCCAGCCGGATGGGTTCGCCGGCACGATAAACCGCGCGTTCAGACCGCAGCAAGATTTGGTCCCACACACCTGCGCGGGACTCAAGCGCCGCTTGTGTCGCTGCCTGATTTCCTTTGTGATCTCTGGCCTTCACCCGGATGTTTGTGACGCCGATAGGCAGTGACACAACTGCGATTCCCCCTTTATCCGTAGCCGCAATCTGAGCCGCACTTCCCGTCGATTCGACGCGAATATCTGATTCCGCCGGTGTTCCATCCGGATAGGAAGTAAGGACGTACACCCGGTTGTCGAGGCCCGGAGCGAGCAAACTGCTCTCGGGAACGATAGTGATCAGCATAGGAGACGCACTCACCGTGACCGGCTCGCCGCGGCTCTCGCTGTGCCCGGACGCATCCTTCACTGTCGCCTCGATCATGATGCGAGCTGCACCTTGATTCGAAGGACGTCCGGCGAGGAAGTCCGGCAGGCGGATGTCGAAGTGGAAGGCCCCTTCGCTGTCCATTCTTCCGATCGAATTGCCGGCATCGAACTGCGCCACATCGAACCCGGACGCCTTCACCGTCACTTCGCCCTCGACAGCCTTTCCAAAGAAATAGTTCGCACGCACAGTCCCCGTTATATGGTCGCCGGGCCGGTAGCCCTTGCCGTCCTTCCCGGACAATTCGACCGCGACCTTAAACCTCGGCAGCACGTAGCGATCGACTTGCAGCGCGATCTCCGAGGTGGTTTGTGGCGCCTCGCCGGTGTTGTTTAGGATAGCCCGCAGATGGTAAGTGCCCAGGTTGACCTCGTCGGCAAGAGCAAACTCCGCCGACGCCAGACCGTACGCATCCGTTTGCGTAATTTTCCGGAATACCTTGTTGCCGCGGGAGTCGTCGAGTTCGAAAGTCAATGGGCGTCCGTCCACCGCCCGATGACTCGCGCGGTCGAGAGCTAGGGCGCGGACGTGTATGGTCTGGCCGGGTTGATAGACCGGTTTTTCCGTTGTGAGGAGCACGGCGGATTTGTTTTCGAGACGGATCTGCTCGACGTGCGCGACGGGTCCAAGAGGAGTGTCAATCGCGTAGCGCAGTGCGTAGCTTCCGGCCAAGCCAGCCGGGAAATGGAATTGCACCGGCGTGGTGCCGTGTTCATTGAGCGCCCCTTTGAATAGAGTCTGGGTTTTATTGCCTGGCCCCGCCAACTCGATCTGCACGGATCCGGAGGTGACTGGCGTGCCGCTACCCGCTTCGTCAACGATCAAGCGGACCGCCGCTGTTCCTCCGCTTAAGTAAGATTGCTGGCCCAGGACGTGGACCACCGGCAAGTGAAGAATGCTCGAGATCGAAGTGATGCCCTCGATCGGGGCGGTCTTTTCTTGCGCATAGGTGAATCGATAGCGCAGCCGATGCCATACCAGTTCGTCAAAGGGAAGATTCCCCGGAAGGGCAAGCTCCCGCTTCCAGAATCCCTGTCCGGCGTTGGCGTCAGCATGTTTCTCGATGCTCACTGTAGGACGATCTTCGGGGTCGAGGATTTCCAGTAGCAGACTTCCCTCGCCGCTTCGAGGCGCACTGTAGGGGATCGAGACTCGCAAGACACCACGCGCATACGTGGCGCTGAGGGAACCAGTTTCCGAGGGTAGCGCCAGTGAGCACGATGTCAACACCGCGATCGTTGCCGACGCCAGTATGCACACACTCGTGAGAACAAGTGATACAGACCTTTTCATTGACCAACCTCCTGTCGCGTTTTCAGGCTCTACTTCGGAGAACGGAGCACCTGGCCAATCTTGCAGAACGATCTGTTCTTTTTTTTCGGAACGGCGAAATTAACGCGGCGGACGCACAGGGTACCAGCGGCGGCCATCTTGGCTTAACCATACCGAGCCGGAATCCGTCGTCAGTTGAAACAGCGCCTTCGAGTCCTGCGTCAACGTTGGCGGAGTCACCAGGCTCACCACTTTGCCGGTCCATGGGGACTTGATGGCTTTCCAACTCTTCCCGGAGTTTCCGCTGAAGAAGAGCGCGCCAGCGGAATCGACTGAGAGCATAATTTTGCCGCTCTTCACCTCTATGCGGGTGGGCAGTTTGGAGGGCAAAGGTGGCGTTTCGAGTGGTACTGCCTTTTTGCTTCGCCCCACTTGTGAAGACTGAGTTTGGACAACCGAAGCATTCGCTTCCACTTGCACCGTCTCTGCCATGGAACCAACCTCTAGCCTGGCCGTCACGGCGGCCATTTGCTGGGGCTGTACCTCGACTCGCTGGGTGGTCTGTCGAAATCCTGGCGCTGTGATCTGCAATTCGTACTGCCCGGGGGCCAAGCCGCTGAATTTGAATTCACCGGAGCGATCCGTGCGCGCGTTGGTTGTGCCGTTGCCGGCTAATTGGCGGAGCTGAATGGTCGCTTGAGGGATCGTCGCTCCGCTTGGATCGGTGACTGTGCCCGAGATTCCTGCCGGGACTACCTCCGTCTGAGCAACGATAGCGGACGGTTGTAGCGGAGGCGGAGTGGCCGTTTGCGTCGCACTGCTGTCTTTGCTGCGGGCAGTCTCGGCGGGAGCTGGCGGCGGCGCTGTGCGCGGAGGTTCGGGCGACGTCACGGGAGCGGGCGGCGGATTTTGTGTAGGTAATTCTGGACTGCGGAGCCGCGCGGAAGCACTTGCCTCTGGTATGACAGGCTTTGGGGCCGGTCCTTCGACTCGATTGTCCGGGGGCGACAACGGCGCCTGCGCCACGCGGGTGGCCAACTCCTGCGGCCGTTCTACTGGCCCGGAGCGCAAGTAGAGCCAGGTTCCGATGATGGCAACACAGACCGCCGCTGCCGCCAGTAGCGGGATCGGCTGGAACCACCTCCGGCGAGCGGAAATGGGAATGGGCACGGCGGGCGAAACCGGAACGTCCTGCGCCAGGAACACAATGTCGCGGCAGCGCGCACATTCGGCAAGATGCGCCAGACATTGCGCGCGTTCGTGTTCCGACAACACGCCTTCGACAAAAGCGTTGAGCGAGTCCGCGTCGAGATGGAGTTGCTCTTTCATGTTTGCCTGAGGTCCGTATCTAGTCCCTGTTCTGGGAACGTTCCAGGTTGGGAAGCTTGCAGTAAGAGGCGAAGATTCACGTCGAGATCCCGCGGGTCAGTGGCCAGCGCCTCTTCAGCAGCCGCTTTGCTGAGGCCGGATGCCTGTAGACTCTCCAGCAGCCCCTCGTGTAACCGGGCGGTCAGGCGCTGCAGCCGGCGGCTTACCGTCGCCTCATGGACGCCGATAACCCGCGAGATTTCAAGCAATGTTCTCCGATCGAGAAACCACGCGGAAAGAACAAAGCGGTCTTCCGCGGCGAGACCGCCGAAGGTCGTGCTCAGGGCCTGGCTAAGCCGCGAAAGCGTTTCCGCCGTCGGGGTCGTGCCGGAAGACACAGCTCGTAATTCGTGAGTGGGAAGAGGCGTCTCACGAACGGTCCGCCGATGGTGGTCGACGTTGCGCTGTGCTAATGTCGCCCGCAGGAAACCAATCAACGATCCCCTTCCGGAATAGTAAGCAAGCGGCGAGCGGCGTTGTCCGCCCCGATCCGTAAGCCCAAATAGATCGGCGTAAAGCGAATCGGCGAGTTCACGCCCGCTTGCCGCCGAAGATGTTATGCCGATCGCGGCTTGAATCAAGGCATCCCGGTAGCGGGTCATGAATTGTTGCCAGGCTGTCTCGCGCCCCAGAGCACAAGAGTGCGCGAGCGCAAGATCGCGCAGTTGAAGCGATCGCCAGAACCCAGCGATTTGGGGCTGCGTAGCTACAATTCCCGGAGGCAGCCCGTAGTTGTATTTGACGCCAAGAGTGAGAAGCATCGTCGCCAACTCACCCTTCCCGAGATCGACGGAATCGGCTTCCGCCTCTCGCCACAAAACGTGGATTTCAAGACCTGACAGTTCTTTGAAGTGCAACTCCGGCGTCAGAATCCCGCCAATCGTTTTAACGCCTTCAGCGGTGGGCGCCGAGGACGGGCGATCCGGAAAGTGTGGCGGCGCCAAATCCAAGCCCTCACTATAGCCGAAGATCGAGGTCTGCTCAATGCATCCTGGCCATAACTGTCATGCGCAGGCTTGCCTCCGCCCCTCAACTGCCCTTCGATGAAGCTCACGGATTGGGCAACGAGGCGTCGGCATCGCTACGTAATAGACGCCGGCCCGACTTCGACGGCTTGCCGACAACACAGCCGAGTGGATCACACTACGCCGTTGATCGCGAGTAAAGGCTCAGCGCCCAGAATACGACTAGTTAGGCGTTGGCTGGTGGGTTCGCAACGGTTTACGCTGACGAACGCTTAGCAACAAACTTGAGTCACGGGCTGAGCGATGCCGTGCTATAAGGATCAGTAGTGAAAGCGTACGCGGCTATTGTGGGCATTGCGGTCATCGCTATTTTGTGGCCGCGCCAGGCGGATCCTTTGCCCGGGTTCCCTCACGTTTTCCTGTGGGCCTGGGAGCGCCCCGAGAATCTCGAATTCCTGGACCCTCACGCCACCGGCGTAGCTTTTTTGGCCCGTACGGTGAGGTTGCGTGACGGCTCTGTATCCGTCCGCCCGCGCTTGCAGCCTCTGCGCTTTCCGTCGGGGGCTGTGCTGATGGCTGTAGTTCGCGTTGAGTCTCAGGACCCGCACCTGCCGCCTGTGAGCGACGTAGCCGAAGCGGTTGCTGCCGCCGCGATCCCCGAAGTGCGCGCTTTGCAAATCGATTTCGACGCAACGCTCTCACAGCGCGCTTTCTATCGCGATCTGCTGGCCGACGTACGGCGCCGTATGCCGCCCTCCATGCCCCTTTCTATGACCGCGCTTACGTCCTGGTGCGAGTCCGACGGTTGGATCGCTGGCTTGCCGGTGGTGGAAGCCGTCCCGATGCTGTTTCGCATGGGCCCGGGCGAGCGCCCCTCGCGGACGTTTCGCCCTCAGCTATGCCGTTCCAGCGCAGGAGTCTCCGTGGATGAGCCTTTGCGCGAGCCTCCTGAAGCCGCGCGCTTATACATTTTCAACCCACGCTCCTGGACGGATTCCACTTACCGGGCCGCGCTTCGAGAGGTGCGCAAATGGCACTAAGACTTCTGATCGCGCTTCTAATTCTGGTTGTTCCTTTGGAACTCCCAGGCTGTGGTCCCTTTTTTGAGGCGACGGAGTTTAAGGTGGGCCTGGAGCCCGAGGCGCCCGATCAATTCGTACGGGGTACTCTGGGGATTCTGCAGCCATCCTACGCCCGCCTTTATCAGGTGATCGCTTACCGCTACCTGATGGGTGTGGGCCTCAACGACGCTGAGCGCCAGGCGGTTCTGCCTCCGGCTCCGGCGGTGAATTCGGCCAGGGTTGCCGGGCCCCCTGTCAACGATTCTCCGGAAACACCCTGGTTGGCTGCGCGCAACCGCGTGCCCGGCGTTCAGCCTTTGCGCTCCGTCGATGTCTACCGCCAGGTGAAAAGGGACAACTACTTCGACACGTACGTAAACTGCAATGCCGACGCTTTTCGCGCTGCGGCGTCCACTCTAGAACGCATCCGCCGCGCCGGGAAGCCCGAAGAATGGATCGCCGCGCAGGACATGGTTTTCGAAGATTGCAGTAAGGGCACAAAAATACCTCCGCCGGTGTCCGACTCTCGCTTTGCCCCCGACCGAGCCTACCAGATCGCCTCCGCCAAATTCTACATGGAGCAGTACGACGACGCGCGCCAAGACTTCCAAACCATCGCCGCCGATGCCTCCTCGCCGTGGCATGACATCGCGCCTTACCTCGCGGCGCGTTGCCTCATCCGGAAAGGCAAGCTTGCCGAGGCGGAAACCGAACTGGAGCGCATCGCGTCAGACCCCGCGCTTACGCGCTGGCACGCCGCCGCGGAGAGTTTGCTGGGTTACGTGCGTGCCCATCTGAATCCCCCAGGACGTATGCACCAGATAGCTCTCGCTCTGACGAAGCCAGATTCGCAAGCCACCATCGGGAAGGACCTCGCGGACTACCGTTTCCTGTTCGACCAGCAAGTGAAACCCGATTCCGGCGATGATCTTACGGACTGGATTCTCAGCTTTCAAGCGGGAGGTTTCGGCGCACTGGAAAAATGGCACGAGCATCCCACCCTGCCTTGGCTGGTGGCTGCGCTTCAATCGGCCAGGCCAGGCGATGATGCCGTGCAGGCTCTGATGACCGCAGCATCTCAGGTGAAAGGCGATTCGCCTGCATACTTAACCGTGAACTACCACCGCGTGCGCTTGCTGCCAGCGGCGGAAGCACGGGACTTGGCTACCCAGCTTCTCACTACCAAGATCGGCACTTCGGATCGCAATCTGCTGCGCGCCCAACGCATGCGGCTTGCTGTCGACTTTGAGGATTTCTTACGCTTCGCTCCTCGCGCAGTTGTGGGGAAGCCGCCCACCTCGCTCGATAAGCTCGACGACGACTCCGCAGAGATTCTAGATCGGGGCGTTCCTTTAGACTTATTGAAGCAAGCATCCTCTAGCCCATTTCTGCCGCTTGAGACCCGCAACCGATTGCGTCGCGTGGTAGCCGTACGGGGCCTGGTACTGGCGCCGACGCCCAATTTTGACGAAGTGTTCCGCGTTTTGCAGACCCCAGGCGATGCACCCTACGTCCAGAGTGACTCCTACCCGCGCGGGGTAAAGCCGGGCGACCTGGACGATTACCGCGACAACTGGTGGTGTGCTGGCTCGAAGAGAAATTTCTTCGTCGAAACGCCGTCGGACGCTACCCCGCTGGTAGCGAGTTTCGTTCCCACCGACCTCCGTGAGCGTGCCGCCAGGGAACGTGAGAAGCTCGCCGGTTTACCATCCGGCCCCAGTTGGCTCGGTGCGCAAACGATTGCCTTTGCCGAGCGGCATCCCGAGGATTTGCGGGTTCCAGAAGCACTCTATCGAGTCGTCCGCGCCTCGCGCTTCGGTTGCACGGACGAGCACACCGGCGACTTCTCCAAACGCGCCTTCGACTTGCTCCACCACCGCTATCCTGCGTCCGAGTGGACTAAGAAGACACCCTACTGGTACAAGTAGACCGCTGAAAGTTAGGGACCCAGCCAACTGGTTCGTTGAACCGGGGCCGGAACAGCCCACAAGTCGGCTCCGGTCCGCTGACGGTGGACAGCGCATTGAATGACGTCGACGATCTTCTACGCAGGCACCAATTCCTCAGCGGCTGCGCGGAGTCCACGTGGAGTCCAAACGTTGAAAAAAGGTGCTGTGGCGTCCAATGGCGTCCAAATCCTGTCTGGTTAACCCCTTTTGTTTCTGTAGAATTGCCTGCAAGTGATTGATATTTCCTACATGGCATGGAAGAGGTCAAGGGTTCGAATCCCTTCAGGTCCACCAATCACCTCATTCACCGAGCCCCAGGATCGCGACGGGCTCTACGCCATCCGGGAGGTCGTCGCCAGGAGCAGATCAGTGCTTCTTGCTCGCAAGGCAAAGAAAATCGCGATAGGCGCAGAGATTCTCCAGAAGACTCTTCTCGTCAGCCAAGATCTTGGCTTTTTCTGCCTCTCCAAGCAGTTGGATCATATAACTCTGCTCAACGACACCCTCCTTAAAAACGAAGGGATAAGAAAATGAATTTGGAGCTGCCCCAATGTCCTCGTTCGTGAGATTCGCAGCGTAAAACATCAGGTGCGGCATGGGCATGGTATGGACGTTCCAGTCAGGAAGCATCCACGTGCGCATGACCGGCGCGACCATATACGATAAACCTGCTTGTTTTGGAATTTTATAGGTCTTGTTCTTGTAGCGATTTTCGATTTCCGCTTTCAAAGCGATCGCGCCCATTCCCTGAATGCGAAGAGTGGCCGCGTCCATAATGACTTGTAAGAAGGTCTTTGAGCCCTCGGCGTCATAGCAGAGAGGAACATAGATGTCGCTACGAAAGTCGGCCTGTTCCCAGGCGGTGCGCTCTACCAGACAAGTCACACCGCTTGTTCCTTGCCGGGAAAGTCGATAGCCCTTCTTGGGATCAAGAAGATAAACGGTTGCTTGCTCCCGCATTGCTGGAGGCAATGCACTCAGTGCGAACTGAGTTTCGAGTTTGTCCGGCATTTGCTCGAGAGCTGTCCCAGCGGCCTGGGCACCAGCAACACAAAGAATCGTTAGGACAACGACCACGATAATCCGTTTCATGTGAGATAGTTTCCTTTCTGAACGTTCCATTTTGTTCGCTATCGGGGCGCCGGGCCGCGGAAGAGACGCAACCCGGATTCGCCCCGAGCTATCGCCCATCAACGTGCTAAGCGCCCGCCCCCGCCAAAACAGGTGTAGCCCGCCCCGCCGCCCGAATCGCGTCTGTGATGTGCCCACGATGCGCCATCTGATGCATCGCAATCGTCAACAGCGCCTTCCCAAATGTCGCGAAGTGCTCTTCGAGGCCTTTCGGCTGCGAAGGCGTGGGCTTGTCCAGATCCGCCTCGGACATCGCTTCGAGAAGCTGCAGATTGCCTTTCCTCAGTTCCACATACTTGTCGCGAACTTTCGCGAACGCCGGATACTGCGCCGCGTCCGCCGTGGGAACCGTGTCCGGCCCGAAAATCGTGGCCCAGTGCGCCACTGGATTGCCGCCGCCGCCCAGCATCTCGTGCGTGAGTCCCTCGACGAAAGCTAAGTGGCCCACAACCCACAGAGGATGGCATCCGCCCTTCTCAGTCGGGAATGTCAGTGAGGCATCTTCGATGGTTGCCAGCGATCTCATCATCGCCTGGTCAGCCAGATTCAGCGAGTAACGAATTGCGTCTTTTGTATACATACACTTCTCCTGTTGTGTCTCCTGTCGTGTCTCATGATTGTGATTTAGGCCGCGGAAGAATCCGCGGTTTACTTGTCTTCGGGTCGTTCGAACGGGTTGCGCTCGGAAGCGCCGCCTGTCTGAAGGTCGT
>Ga0105238_10002161_pt1 | contig 19862 bp, 17 predicted proteins | sample KBSC34metaG_FD_81526 | JGI IMG/M metagenome (GOLD analysis project Ga0105238, IMG submission 81526) | Corn rhizosphere microbial communities from Kellogg Biological Station, Michigan, USA - KBS C3-4 metaG | ecosystem: Host-associated > Plants > Roots > Rhizosphere > Soil | place: Michigan, USA... | reverse complement strand
GCTGGAATCAGCTGGATCAACCCGGACGGTTGCCAGCGATCGTCGATGAAATTGTGCTTTGAAACCAGCCGCTTGCTGGACGCCTCTGGACGAATCCAGAGGCAGAAACTGGTGCCAGAAGAGGACTCGATACTATTTTTCAAGCATTTGAAAACAAACGCTTAGTTCGATTTGATTTTCAGACGTGGCCCGACAAATGGCCCTTGCTTAGTTTTGCAGCTACGGTTCGAGTCACGCATTCGAAGTGCAAGGGCGTGCTGGTTTTATTTACCGCTTCCCTTCCGCGGGTGCAATCGCATGTTCCGAAGTCCGTTGCGTCGGTCTTCCAAAGCGGTGGCTGGATTGACACATATTAGAGGAGCTGGAGCTCAAGTTCGTCCTTGCGCTTCCGCCAATCTGGCATGACTTGGGTCAGAAGCGCTTGCCAACCTGAACCATGGTCGGGGTGCAATGCGTGAGCAAGCTCATGGGCGATCACATAGTCGATGAGATGCGGCGATGCCTGAGCAAGCTCGCTGTTCAACACCAGGTTTCCTTTGGCGGTAAAGCTACCCCACCGCTGCGACATGGCCCGAACTATGAGGCGTGGCGGTGCGATACCGAGACGCAAAAATGGTGGCGCCGTCGTGGCGAGGCGCTCTGGGAAAATCCGGTGGCTTTGTAAGCCGTACCAATGCTTCAGCAGTGTTCGCCTGTGCACAAAATTACTGTTCGGGCGCACCGCCAAGATCATTCGGTCGCCATCAAGACGTACCTCTGGTGCACCGTCTGGGGTAACGACGAGGCGGTATTGCTTGCCCAGAAAAAGATGTGTCTCGCCGCTCACATACTGCCGAGGCGGTGTTCTCGGACGCCATTTCTCGCATCGAAGCAGTTCGCGTCTGATCCAGCCTCCGCGCCGGGAAACACGCGCAATCAGCTCGTCGTCGGTCGCTTGCTCCGGCGCGTACGCAGCCACCTTTCCGTCAGGCGAGACTACGATCCGCAGCGTTTGGCGATCCGAGCGCCTGACGGCGAACGGCAACTCCTCTTCGCCCCATCGGGCGACGAGTTCACCGGACTCGGCCATCGTCAGCCATTCTTACGCGCGCCGACGCCAGCACATCGTCGACAATCATGTCGATCACGTCTGGCCCGATTTGGATCGCGCTCGACGATAAGATCTGGTCGAAAAAGAAGTCGTCAATCGCATTACGAATTCTGTTTTGTAGGTCGCGATCGTGCTGCCAGCCGACCGTTCGGTGGCGTTCAATAATCGCCGTGACCGCGATTGCGATGTTGGTAGAGGCTTCATCGGCATCCAGTCCGGCTCTCTTGAGCTCGCGTCTGGCGATACCCCAGAATGCCGTCTCATTGCCTTTCCCCCTTATCAAGGGCGGTGTCGGATCTTCGCTGTCTTCGCGGGTTTCGATGCGGTCGCGAAGTGAGCGCATTTGATCGAGATACGCTTTCTCTTCAAGCCGACGGTCTCTGAACGCAGCAATCGTGTCCCGGATCAGCTTGGAAAATTTCTCGAAGAACACTGGGTCCTCATCCCACTTTTCTTCGATCGCACGCAGCGTGCGATGCGCAATCTCGTCGGCGATCGAGGCATCCGAGCGGTTCTTTGTCGACCGGGCCGCGTCGATGGCCGCATCGTCGAAAACGGCCAACGGCTCCACAACCGTGATCACCTCGTGCGCAGTGACATGGCTGTCCAACAGGGCGCGGACTCGCTTTTCATAATCAGACCAATCAATCGCATCGGCGTATCGGGTCTTTACATGCGCGCGCAGAGCAATGAAGCGCTTCTCATCTGACCGCCACCGCGCCATCCGCTCCGGCGGAGTTTCCTCCACAAACGTCCGCGACGCGACCGCGACGGTTAGCGTCCGGGAAAACGCCGACAATGCCCTATAGAAGTCATCCCTCAGGCTCTCGTCTGAAAGCGAGCGCGCATAGGCTTCCTCATCATACTTGTTGGAAACTCCCGCAAACAGGTCGAGCAACGCGGCGTGCTTCTCTGGGAGCGATCGGGCCTCATCAGCGACCTGGGTTACCGCCTGATCGAGGTCACTTTCGTTGAAGTCCTTGAGGGCGTCGTTGGCTGTGAGCGCCTCGCCAAGGTCCTGCAAAACGCCGCAATAGTCTATGATATAACCGAACGGCTTTTCCGGCGCGTCGTCATCATCGAAAACGCGATTCACGCGCGCAATGGCCTGAAGCAATCCATGTTCGCGAAGCGGGCGCGCCATGTAGAGAACCGTGTTCCGGGGGGCGTCAAATCCGGTCAGCAACTTATCTACGACGATAAGGATTTCGGGGTCACCCGGTCCCTTGAAGCTCTCCACAATCGATCGGTTATAATTCTCCTCGCCCTGCCAACGGTCCATCATCCGGCGCCAGAAGTTCACGACTTCATCGACATTTTCTTCGTCGATCGCGGTTTCACCCTCACGTAGTTCGGGCGCTGAAATGATGACCTCGGACGTTACGTCGCCAAACTCGTCGAGTAGCTTTTTGAGCGTGATCGCGTCGCGCTTCGATGGCGCGACAAGCTGCCCCTTCAGGCCGGCGCCCTTGAAATTGTCGGCGAAGTGGCGGCTGACATCGAAGGCGATGCAGCGCAACCGGGCAGATACGCCCATTAGCGCCCGCGGTCGACTCATCTTGCGCTTGAGATCTCCCTTCTGCGCATCTGACAGCCCGCGAGTAACGCGATCGAACCAGGCATCTACGGCCGCTTCGTCGATATCTTCCTCAACGTGGCGACCCTCGTACAACAGTGGGACAACCGCGCCGTCCTCAACCGCGTCTCTCATCGAATAAACCGGTCGCGCCAGCGTGCCGAACTTGAGGAAGGTGTTCCGCTCCTTCTTCGCGATCGGCGTGCCGGTAAAGCCGATCAGGCAAGCGTTCGGGAAAACCTCGCGCATCCGGGCGTGCAAGCTATCTAGGTCGCCGTACTGGCTGCGATGGCTTTCATCAACCAAGACGAAGATATCGGCGCTGTCGTCTGCCACTCGGCGCTTGTTCAACCCGGCCTTGAACTTGTTAATGACGGTGGTGACGACGGGGGCCTTGCCCTCAATCAGTTCGATCAAGTGCTCGCCAGTCTTGGCCCTGACGGGCGACAGCCCGGTCGCGCGGAAGGTGTCGGCGATTTGCTTATCGAGGTCGGTCCGGTCCGTCACCATCACCAGCCGCGCGCTCGGGGAGGCCATGACGAGAGCCTTGGCCAGCATGACCATCGTCAGCGACTTGCCCGACCCCTGGGTATGCCAGACTACTCCGCCTTCACGCCGACCGGACTCATCGCGCTTCTGGACGCGGCGAAGCAAGTCATGCACCGCGAACATCTGCTGATGCCGCGCGATCTTCTTCACCGGCCCGTCGAACAAGGTGAAACGCCGCGCCATATCCAGCATCCGTTCGGGGCGGGCAAGGCTGATCAGGATTGAGTCGAGGGGCGTCGCAAAGCGCGAGCCAGCCTCCATCAAGTGACCGTGCCTCGTCTGGTGAGTAGCGAAGTCGGCGAAGATCGACCGTTCCTCGATCTCATCCATTTCGCGGGCCATCACTTTGGCGATATCGTCTGGCGTATCCTCCAATTCCTTCCACGCCGCCCAGAACTTCGCCGGCGTGCCGACCGTAGCGTAGCGTGGGCGGTGGGGGCTGGCTGCGATAAGGAGCTGCGCGGAAAAGAACAGATTGGGGGCGCCTACATCCGGCTTCTGGTTGCGAAGCTGCTGGCTGATACCCTGCATGGCATCCTCCTGGCTGCGCTTCACCTCGATCACCGTGAACGGAATGCCGTTCACGAACAACACGATGTCCGGCCGTATCGCCGCACCGCCCGGCCATTCGACCGGAAATTCGGCGCTCATGTGAAAGGCATTGGCGCGCCAGTCCGCCCAATGGATGTAGCGGAGCTGATGTTCACGGGCCTGGCCGTCGATGGTCTGCGGTAGGGCGATCCCGAGCTGCAGCAGGTCGGTCACCGCCTCGTTGGTGCGGAGCAGGCCATCGAACCGGACATCGCGAAGCCGGTCGATCGCCGTGATGATGTTGGTCTCGGTAAACGGGTGCGAACGATTTCCCCGCCGGATGTGGTTCAGGCGGGATAGCTGTGCGGATAGGATGTCTTCCAGTAACACCGTGGAGCGGCGATGCCCTCGCTGGCGCTCCGCCTCGGCGCGCGTGACATAACGCCAGCCCAGCGCCGACAGCGTTTGCAACGCCTGAAGCTGCGCACCACCGGCTTCGGACAGAGTAAATTCCGGTGAATCGCTCATGCGGCGAGCGCGACCGGGGTGGTCTTAGGCTTGCGCTTGGCCTTGGCCGTCGTCGGGGCTGGCTTCGCGATCCAGGCGAAGGCGCATTTATAACCCAGCGCCCGCAGTTCATTTGCGGCCTGCCGGAAGGTAACGAGGCTGAAGAAGGGAAGTCGGTTTGTGCCAGCGCTCACGCCGGAGCAGATCACGGCATAAACGATAAGATGCGCTGCTTCGCTATATGGGTTCCCAGACGCGGCGACGAGCGCCTGATAACCGGTCAAACTCAGGGCGGTCTCCTGATTGGCAATTTGCATCCTCAGAAGATCACGAAACGGGCCGTCCATCTTCATAACGCGCGCCGCCACGGTTCCCTGATTGAAGAGGTGGCTGAGCCGTGACGATGACGTCTGATCCTTTACATGGATCATCGCACCGGTATTTTCGAGGAAGTCACAGGCCTCGATCGAATAGGAAGCTCCGGTCGGCTTCACCAGTTTGCGGTCGAGGCAAAGCATGTTGTGGCCGCCGGTCGCGACCCGGCCATTGTATTTCTCCTCGTTTTCGTCGGCCAAGGCATCGGGCATTGCATGTGCCGTGACGCCGGCGAAGAACGCGGTAACCTCGTTCGCCAGGTTGGTATCGATCCGATACCAACGGTCTGCGGAGAGAACATATTTTTCGCCGTTCAGGTCCGTCTCGAATACAAGGCATTCCTTGATGCGCCAGCTCTTGCCATCGTCCTTGCCCTCCGAATTGCACTCGTAAACTTTGTGCCCGGAGAGATGTCCCGGCTCATAGGCAGGCAGCGCTTTCTCCCGCATGTCTGCAATGTACCCCCCGATTTCCAGATCAGTGTGGATGTTAGAGCTATGGAATCCCTTGTAGCGGATATGCCGCGCCTTTTCGGGATCGTAGATGACGGGATAGGCGAGATGCAGCGTGTCGGGAATCGTGTTGCTCAGGCAACCATTCAGCGCCGTGACCAAGGCGGCGTCGAGCAACTCGATCGTCGCCTTGTCACGCACATGCTTGATCTGATCGATCCAAGCGAAGTTTGTCTTATAGTCGGTCTTGCCGAAAGCGGCGAAGGCATCGGCGCAAACCTGCGGCAAGTCGCCGACCTCCATTTCCTTGGTCAGCGTCAACCCGTCGCTGCCCGCGACACGTGACGCGAAACCGGTATTTTTGGGTTCACCGGCGAGGCCCCGCACGATGTCGCGCTCGATGTCGATGCTGAAGGCGGTCTGGTCGGAACGGCGCGCCGTCTGGGTGCGACGTGAAGTCGTATTCTCGTCGGGCGTACGGATGTCGGCGCTGCGCAGCTTGTCGGGATCAACGGTATTCAACACCACGCGCAGCCCGAAGTCCTGCTCAAAAGCATCGGGGTCGAGCTTCACATGACCCAGCCCGAATGAGACCGCAAACCAGCGATCGCCAGCGGGCACGAATACCAGCCCATAGGCGGTCATGTTGGTGAGCTTGGCCTTATCGGCGTCCGACAGATCAAGGAATTTAGCCCATTTCGGCGTGCCGCCGCCGATCGTGTCGAGTGCGATCTGCGCGCCTTCCAGTTTGTCCCATGCCGCCAGATCGACACCCGCACGGACGCTGTCGGCCGGTTGCTTGCCAACGCGCAGCAGGCGTATGGAAACGGTCTGCGATTTCTTGGTCATGCCGATGCTCCTGCCGCAATCGGGGATTGGCACAACATGGCATCGAACGAGCCATCTAGTTGCCATTCGGTAGCCCGTAGTTTTTGAAGGATGCCGACTTTTTGACTGATCAATTTCATCCGCAAAGAGTTCAGATGCTGCAGTGATGTTTCGAGAACATTCGCCGTTCCAGCAATCCTTGCTTGATCCTCCATTGAAGGAACAGCAATCTTCTCTTCTTTGATAATACCACCACTCAAATTTGGCTGCCCCGAGCCTTGCACCTTCCGCATTAACGATGGAATCGAGTTGAGCACCGAATGATACAGAAACTCGGAATTCATAATGCGTGCGTTTGGAACCACCGCCAGCAGAGCTTGATTTGTCGTAGCATCAATGCCCAATCGGCCTACTTGACCAGCATTTGCTCCGTACATCGCAATCAGAGTGCTGCCAGCGGGGACCCACTTTGCACTCGATGTTGCCAAGCCCATTTCCGTGAGCGATTCTTCGGTAAGCGTGATGTTCGACGAGACAACCTCTCCGGATTTTACCCATGGGATCGCACCACCATAGAGACCCAGAGTCCCGCGCTCCGGAGTACCCCCCGAATAGCAATTCGCAAGTTCCCCAATCGGTAGTCGTTGAAACTGATCCCGCCCAAATAGGTCCCCAAGTATCACCGATCTGCGTTTAGTTTCAGCAGCGATCATGCGCCCGGTTTGGTCGATGGCCCGATCCCAGGCGTCGAGCACTGCCACGATACGCCGCTGCTGATCGAGGGGTGGCGGTGCAATCGGAATCTCGGCAAAATCGTCGAAATACAGCCGGAGGCGATCCTCGGTCAGCCCGTGGGAGTAAGCCCAGAACAGATAGATCATCCGATCCGATTTGAACCAGTGATAGGCAAAGCGGCTGTCGATACCATCCTTCGGCGCAAGCACAACATAGGCCGGGCTGACCAGCCCATCGGCATCGGCAAGGCCGCACGCCCCCTGCCACATCCGCATCATATTATAAGCGATGTCGCCACGACGGACGAGCAGATGTTGGTCCGGCCGCAGCGAGGTTTCGGTGCGGCGCTCAAGCTCGTCGCGATGTACAAGGCCATCATTCATCGTGACCGACATGGTGGGCAATCCGTCGCGCCCCGGCTCCTGTCGGTTCGCGAAATAGTCACCCAGGCGTGGGCGACGGGTCATGCCGCTTCACCATCGCCGATCTGGCTTTTTCGCCAGTCGCCATAGGTCTGGCCGGTCGCGGCGTGCTTCCAATAGCGCGGGCCGCTGACATTACCGCCATAGACGACGCGCGATGCGCCCGAGGGCGAATCGAACGCGGTGTCAGCGGTGAAGCGGAGAAACTTGCCATCGGGCGTGATCTCCAGCGCGCCCTCCGCGATCATTTCGGCGCGGCGTCGCTTCAGCGGGTCGGCGCAGCTCGGCACCTCCTGCCGCTTCGCCAGCGACCCCGCCAGCACCACGAACTCGCCGTTCGCCTCCTGCGCCTTGGCGTCGGCACCGGATTCCGTGAAGGTGAAGATCGGCCCTTCGATATTCGCTGCGATCGGATTGCCTGGAAGGGCCTTGCTTGGCGCGGTAGTCGCTGCGCCAGCTTCCTGACCGGCGGGGCGCAAGATGTCGAAGCCCAGCACCGGAAGCAGCACCTCGATCTCGTCGAGCACCCGCTCCATATCGGCGATCTCGGGTTCAGGTAGACCCTTGAAAGGCGGCTCGGTGCCGTTGACGAGCTTGGCGCGACCGGCCCCACGAATGGCGGCGATGACGCGGCTTTCCAGATAGCGCCCATGCGCCTTGGTGAGGTTTTCGTCCTTAGAGACAATCAGCACCGCACGAGTGAAGAAGTCCTTGGCCTCATCGGCATCATGTGCTGCCAGTCGCGTGCGGACCTGATCGCCCTCGCCTACATAGACGAGCTGACGACCGGGCAGATCTGGGTCGGGGCCGACCAGCAAGTAAATACCGGTACGCGTCGCTTCCTCGCGCCGGATCAGGTCGGGCAATGCTGTGCGCGACGCCACAGCCGCCCGCACGGACGAAATGCCCAGCTCAGCCGTGATGACTCCAGAAGGCGAACCATCGACGAGGTAAAGCTTGAGCGTCCGGCCCCGGCGCGCGGGCGATTTGGCGAAGGGGTCAGACATCGATGCCGAGTTCCTTGAGATAGCGGTTCATCTGCTCGCGGTTCTCGGCGAGCTGGCGCTCCAGGTCCCGGATTTCGTTCTGCACCGCCTGAATATTGATCTCGGGTTCCGGCTCGAACGTATCCACGTAGCGTGGGATGTTCAGGTTAAAGCCGTTCTCCTCGATTTCCTCGATAGACGCGCGATGCGAGAAGCGCTCGACCTCCAGCCGGCCTTCGCGAACGCGCATGATTTGGGCGATGTCGCTGTCGCGGAGACGGTTCTGCTTCTTGCCCGCCTCGAAACTGCGGCTGGCGTCAATGAACAGGACATCGCGCTCGTGGTCGCGCTTCCCGCCGCTTTCGCGGGCGCGGTCGAACACCATGATGCAGACGGGGATACCCGTCGTCGGGAAGAGCTGGGCGGGCAAGCCGACCACAACATCGAGCAGGTTGTCCCGCACGATCGATTCCCGGATGCGCCCCTCGGCACCCCCGCGAAACAGCACGCCGTGGGGGGCGACGACCGAGACCCTGCCTTCGCCCGGCCTGGCCGTGGCGAGCATGTGCAGAATGAACGCATAGTCGCCCTTACTCTTGGGTGGCACTCCCCGCGTGAACCGGCGATATGGATCGGTGTCGGCGTTTTCTGCGCCCCATTTGTCGAGGCTGAACGGGGGGTTTGCCACGACCACGTCGAACCGCATCAGATGATCGCCCTCGATCAACTGTGGTCCGTTGAGCGTGTCGCCCCATTTGATGTCCGCAGCGTCCAGCCCGTGCAGGAACATGTTCATACGTGCCAGAGCGCGGGTCTGGCCGTTGGATTCCTGTCCATATAGCCGGAAATTGTCACCGCTGACTTCCTCGCCCGCCCGGATAAGGAGAGAACCGGAACCGCAAGCCGGATCGCAAATGCGGTCTCCGGCCTTGGGGCCGGCAAGCTTTGCGACGAGTTCGGACACCTTGCGGGGCGTGAAGAACTCGCCTGCCTTCTTCCCTGCCTCCGAGGCGAAGCGTTCGATCAGGAAAATATAAGCATCGCCGATCACCTCCTCCCGGACCTCGCTGAGGTCCAGCTTGGCAAAATCCTCCAGCAGGGTCTTCAGGCGGCGATTACGATCTTTGGTTTGGCCGAGATTTGACTCGGAATTGAAGTCAATGTTGCGGAAGACGCCCTTCAGTTTGGGGTCATTCGCCTCTTCGATCGATTCCAGCACCTCATTGATCAATTCGCCGATGTTATCGGCGGTGCGACGTTCATGGAGGCTGTAGAAATCGCCGAGGAACGTATCTACCACCTCGCCTGCGCGGTCGCGCTGCTTGAACAGCTTTAGTTTGAACCGCTCACGCTCCATCAGCCTGGTTACGCGCAACTCGCGCGTTTCGGCCGGCGTATCTTTCAGTCGCTCGCGGTGTTGAACTGCGTGTGATTTCCACACATCCGAGATGTATTTCAGGAAAAGAAACGCCAAGACATAGTTTTTATACTGATCGGCGTCGACCGCTCCACGAAACGTATCGCAAGCTGCCCAGACGGCATTTCTGATGTCTTCTGGACGCGTAGGCGTAGACATAAGTAATTCCTAACTCAATTGCGCGAAGACGCGCTCAAGTAATGTTTCGGCGAGCATAGACTCGGCAGCAATCAATTGACTGGCCAGCTCACGACGGCGGCGGATGCAAGACGATACGGCCCCGATCGCACGCTGACGGTCGATGGGAAGCACGGGAATGTCCAAGTTTGCGATCGCGTCCTTTGGGATACGCGGCAAGCTAGCCCCGGCGGTGCTCTTGCGCAGAGACGTTCCGGTAGACGGGCGCATCAGAAAGGCGACCAAATAATCGGGATCGAGGCGAGTAGGGTCGGGGCGGATCAGGTAGATATCGAGCGCAATGTATGCGCCAATCTGGGCAGGCCGCGCTCGCACAGCCGTGGCGCGCTCGCCACGTGCAGCCAATAAAACATCGCCACGGGCGACCGGAACAGCTCTCCCGGCCGTGGGGCGCCGACCGACGCTTCGGTCGGCGTCGTCGCTGGCAAGGTTGCGAATTTGAAGAAACTGACAGCCCGTAGCGAGCGCCGGCTCAGGATTAACCCCGCTGAAGATTTTCGCCATTTGACAAAGCAGGGCCATTCGCCCCCTTACTCCCGCGCTCCTAGCAACTTCAAGAATAATCGTATGAGATGACCTCATACGATTATTCTGCACCCCGAATCCGGACTAGGTAAGGGGAATTGGGACGTTCAGCTGATCGCATGGAGAATGGATAACGCTCCGAGCGCACCGACAAGCAAGCCCCCTCCGCCCGTCCAATAAAGCTGCTTCCACTGACGGTCAGCAGCCCAGGCGTGCTCGACGACCCCATTGATGCTGGCGATCGAGGCTCGCAATGTGGCACCCGACTTGTCCAGCGTTTCACGATCGCCTGCCCGGGCGGTCTCGCTTGCTCGGGCAATGCTCACCGCGAGATTTTCTGGTGTCAGTCGCATCGCCGGACTCGCGGCGATCTTGCCAAGCAGTTCCTCCGCATGGGCAAGCCTGCTCGACAATCCGGTAAGGGTCGGGGTGTAATCGGGCGCGTTCTGCCGCTCGGCCGTCAACCCTTCAACCGCGCGACGCAGCAAACTCACCTCGCCGCGCAAGGCTGCGAAGGCGCTGGCGGGATCGTCATGGGCGACCGGCGGATTGGTGTCTGGTTCCATGCGCCAGCCTTATCGTCCCAGCCCACGACTGCGCGAGATGCCGAGCCATTCTTGGAGGTCATGGGACAAAGATGCGCTCCCGGACACCTTCATTCCAAGCTCGGGCAGGCGCTTTTTCAGCAGCGACTCGACCTGGGCGTCGCGCTCGAGGCTCTTTGCCATTGCGTTCATGTCGCTGCGGACGCGGCGCATCCCGACATCGTCACCCGCCTGATGCAGTGCCTGACGTTGAACGCCCAGCTTTTGCCAATCCTCGACGAAGCGATCTGCGCGAAGCGCCGGGTCGTTGCGGACCTCGCTTTCCAGCATCATCGCGCGGATAGCGGCGGTCGTTCGCCCGTTCGCGGCCTCGTCGATCAACCCCCGATCCCGCGCGAATGCGCTGCGAAGATCGCGCGCGCCGTCGGGTCTGACAGTGTTCAACGCTGCACCTGCGGAATCGAAGGCGACACGCTGGTGCGGCAATTCCTCCACTCCCTGCCCGCGCATTTTCAGGATGTCCGCCGTCGCCCGTGCATAACGCTGGACTCCGGACGACAACAGCGATGGCGCGTGCGATTCCGCGTCCACGATCGGCGCGGCGCGAAGTTTGAGGCCGTCGAATATCCCGCGCGCCCGCGTGGGCGGAGTTGGAACCTCCCTCTCTTTTGGCGCAATCGCTGGCGACGGCATGATGATTGCCCGGCGGTCGGCGAAATCGCGACTATAGTCCGACGCCATATCCTTCGCCCGGTCGCGCGACAGCGTGCGGACCAGCCGGCCCTGATCGGCGAAGTCGTCGCGGCCATAGTGAAGTTTGACACTATCCCGATGGCGGGACATCGCAACATAGGCGGCGTGTCGATCAAGGCCGGGGGTGGCGAGCACATGAGTGCGATCGACCGTGACACCCTGGGCTTTATGGATCGTCGCGGCGTAGCCGTAATCGACCTGATTATAGTCCTTCACGTCGAATGCGATCGAACGGCCATCATCGAGCTGCACGGCGATGCGAGCGGCGGTGACGCTTTCGACGCGACCAAGCGAGCCGTTTTTGACCCCAAGGCTGCGCTCATTCTTCAAGAACATGATACGGTCGCCAGCCGCGAACTGGCGCTCGCCACGCTCGGCCCGAATCGCGATATCCTCGCCAAGTGCAGCGGAATCGCGGAGCCGATCGCGCGCCGCCAGGTTGAGCGTATGCACCTCATCATTGGCATGTGTGAGGATGATCCTCGTGGCGTCGGGCCGCGCTTGTCGGTCGCGATCCCAACCGTCGATCAGGTCGGCGCGTGCATGCTCGCGCGTTTCGGCGGCATGAACAGCCCCGTGCTCCTCATAGGCGCGCACCGCCTCGCCGGTTCGCCCGGTCGCGAGATGTCGGGTTGCGTCGCGCTGCCAGTCGTCATGCTGGCGGCGGATATCGGTGATCTCGACGCTACCATGCCGCTCGGCGATCGACCGGAACGCCGCGCCCGCTTCGATCGCCTGCAACTGTTCGGGATCGCCGACCAGCACGACCTTAGCACCCCGCTTCTCGGCCTCGCCAATGACGCGCTCCATCTGACGCGAGCCGATCATTCCGGCTTCGTCGATCACCAGCACATTGCCGGGGCCGAGCAATTCCCGCCCCTGCGCCCATTGATGTTCAAGGCTGGCGATTGTGCGCGAGGCGATGCCCGATCCGGTTTCCAGATTCTCGGCGGCGATGCCGGACAGCGCCGCGCCGATTGGCTGATACCCACCCTGCTCCCATGCGTGGCGCGCAACGCTCAACATGGCCGATTTGCCCGTTCCGGCATAGCCGACGACAATCGCAAGATCGCCCGCCTGTGTTACTCGTTCGAACGCCGTACGTTGTTCTCCTGAGAGGATAAGGCCGTTGCTTGCCGAGGCGGCAATTGCGCGATCCGTCGCCACCTCGGGGAGACGGTGACCGGCGCGATCGTCAAGTTTTCCGGCGCTGCGCTCAAGCCGCTGCTCGACCTCGATCATGTCGCGGCTGGTGAAGCGATCCTCGCCGCGCCCGTCCTTGCCCAGCGCGACCAGATCGGGCGCGTTGCGCACCGCGCTCATCGCCCGGTCGAACTGATCCTTGTCGTCGCTATGGCGATGCACGAACATCGCCAGATCGCGGGTCGTGAAGGTCGCCTGAGTGCGAGTAATCGCGTCGAGCGCGATGCTTGGGGACGCGATGATCTTCTCGCCGTTCGACCGCGCAATATCGTGATGCTCGTCGAGCCGCTCGGATGCCAGCCCTTGGGCGGCCATCCGCGATGCGGCGGGGCCGATCTTGTGCTGCGGTTCAAGATCGATGCCCTGCGCTTCAAGGCTGCGGTGATCGACGCGCGCGTCGATATCGAGTTCGGCCAAGCACCGGTTGGCGCGTTCAGCCCAGGCCTCGCGCCAATGCTCCAACAGGTCGGTACGATTCCAGTCGCGGACCTTGGGGCCGAACCCCGCCCCGTCCACCTCGCGCATGGTGAGCATGACATGCGCGTGGGGCTTTGGCATGCCGTCCGCGCCGATATCCCAATGGACATTGAGGTCGGCAATCATCCCGCGATCAACGAACTCGGCGCTCATGAATTCCTGCGCCAGCCGGATGCCCTCGGCCTGATCGAGTTCGCGCGGAATCGCGAACTCGATCTCCCGTGCCAACTGCGCGTCGATCCGCTTCTCGCCCGCTTCAACGTCGTTCCACAGCCGCTCTCGGTCGGACAGATGCTCGGCCGCGCCGTCCGGGAGCATCACCTCTGAACGAACGACGCCCGCCTTGTTCGAGAAATCATGATGCCGATCGAGCTGCTCGTCATGCAGCCGCGACGCCGAACGGTAGGCGGCGGATGCCACCGCGCTCGATCCGTTGGCGCGGGAAATGACCTTGGCCGAGAAATGGTAGATCGCCATGACGGCAATCCAATTACACTCAAAGCAACACGTCGGCACGACGTATAAGCGCGCCCTCGAAAGATTTCATCTATCTCGGGACCGCGTAATCCCAAGAGATTTCAGGACATTGAGCCTGATCGATCCACCCGATAAATGATCCGCCGTCGATGCTCAATCGAGGGACGATGTGATGCGTAAACCCCGCGACTTTGATTCGGAAATGAAGGCGCTCAACGAGCGTGCGAAACTGCTGAAAGAACGCAAGCTGTGCCAACTTGGCGAGTTGGTGATTGCAACGGGTGCGGATGTGCTCGCGATCGATGTGCTGGCCGGCGCGATGCTGGTGGCGGCCGATATCAAAGACACTGCTACTATGGAGGGTTGGCGCCTGCGAGGCGCTGCTTTCTTTCAATCGGCAAGCCGGAGCGCCGCGCGCCGCAGTCGCGGCGACGCGCGCGGCGCTCCGGCGGGCGACGGCAGCGCGCAACCGGCTTCTGGCGAAGCGAGCAAGAAGTGACACGCGGGCATGGCAGGTGAAACGCCGCGAACGGACGCGACACCTTATCGAACTCGGCGGCTTGGTTGCGAAAGCCGGACTGGTCGAACTCACCGACGATGATCGAGCGGTGATCTTCGGTCTGCTCATTGAGGCAGCCGCGACATTGCGTAGCGACCGGCGCGACGAGGCGTTGGGTCTATGGCGACGGCGCGGCAGACGCGCATTCGAATCTCACGCTGCCGACGCATGACGTATCGTCATCGCAGCGTGTGTTCGAACGCGCATGCAATCCAGTCAATCGCGCCGCGTCTGCCCGGTCTGTGTACCGGCGAAAGCCAAGGCGCCAGCCGCCGATCACCTTCCCTCGTGCGCGCTGTCGCCCAGGCATCGCGCCACGGCAGCAATGCGCGTCGGATTCGGCCGGTGAAGGTCGGCCGCAGCCGCATATACCTATCAAGGCCGAACAGGGCGTCAGCCACACGAACCTGCACTTCATCGATGCTGATCCCGCATCGCCAGCCGATCTCCGCGTATGGAAAACCGTCGCGACTTGCGAGCAGGAATACCGTCCGCGTCAGCAGCGGAAGTGCTTCGAGCGCTTCGACGTATCGGCGCTGCTCCTCGTCCGTCAGCCTTGGCGTGTTGTCAGGCATGGCGCACCTGCCATCCTCGCGGGCGGGGATGGCCGGTCACCTGATGCACATGATCGAGCAATACGCGGGTGAGCATCCGAATTTGCTTCGGCGTAAACGGCAGGTTTTCAACCTGTTCGCGCGGCTGCGGAAAGCGCCACTTGCCATAAGGCGAGAGGATCGCCGCCAGCAGGTCGAACTCGGCCAACTCAAACCCGAAGCCGCTTGCATTGGCGTAGGCGAGTGACCTCGCGATGTTGAGACCGACATGGCGGGCGCACCATTGATCGGTAAAGCCGACATCCAGCAGATGCGAACTCAACCCCAACTGCAACACAATGCCCGTCTGATAGAGGATGTCTTGCGGATCCCGCACGACGCCCCTCTCTATACCTAAGAAAAAGCTCTCGGCGTTGTGATAGCGGAAACGGCCATCGCCGCGCCCGGCGCGGGTCCGCCTGAGCGCGACAGGTTCGTCATGGTAAGGCAACGCAGCGATAGCTGCATGCCAAGGCGACGTCGTCGTGGCGCTTCCTGGCAAGGTCGCGATTGGCGCGATCGAGAGCGCCTTTAACAGAGTGCGTCGCGATGTGGCGTAACCGATATCGGCCATGTGCATCTCCGCATTCGCATCCGTCGCGATTCGGAGCTGCACTCCGTCAAGAGGCAGATCGATTTTCGCGGCAGCATTAACCGATATCGGTTATGCGGAAATAATCGCTCTTGGTCAATAACAGATATCGGTTATTCGAGTTTCGATTGCGCACCTCCCTTTGTCGGATAGGGATCCCGTATGGGACGGCCGCCACTCGGAGTGAAATCGACGGTAGTTCGCCTGCCGCAAGGTCTGGGCGAGCGGATCGATGCGCTGGTCGGCAAACAGAAACGGGCATCCTTCATCCGTGAGGCGGTGGAGAAAGAGGTCGCGCGGCTGGAGAAGCTCCGCGCCGGATAATTCGCTGCGGCGCCTGCGGTCGTGTACAGCTTGGGACACCATCGCATGGTCTGGCGTCGAATAAGACGATCCGGGACGAAATGAGACTCAATCGACAATAATTATGTCGAAAGAAATTTATTTCGCGCGCTCAAATGCCCTCTGCTGCACCCTTATGCACGCCAATGCACTCTACTGGACTATAAACGCTTACTATCATTAGCTTGGCACTGTTTTGGCACTCTTGCACGAACGAATCTGGCGTCTCAAATGTATCGTCGGGGAGCGACTGGAACTCACGCGATACAGGACAATGCCATGCCGACCGACACGCCCGACCGCATTCTTCGCCTCAACGCTGTGCTCGATCGCACCGGCCTCAGCCGCTCCACTCTCTACCGGAAAATCCAGACGGGCACGTTTCCCAAGCAGGTGCGCATCGCCACGCGCTGCACTGGATGGCGAGAATCCGCCATCAATGCGTGGATGCTCAATCCGATGTTCTACAGCGTTGAGGTCGGACAATAAAATTGTCGCTCGCCCTTGGCCGCAGGGATCGGCGTCAGCGCGAATATGTCATTTACGCAGATCGAGCGCGCGGAGCCAAACATCGACTTGGCCGAAGGCATCCTGTTGCCATTCTTCGCCGCTGCGGTCGCCCATAACGTCGGTTTCCTCGACGAACTTGCGCACACAAGTTGGCCCGTAACCATCGAGTGTATCGAATTTGTCGAGAATGCCGGCGTATCCTTCGGCACCGCTAGGACAGTCGAGCACGGCTTTGCTCGCCTCAGCCAACGCTTCCGGTCCGCCCGGATAGTTCCGAACGCAATAGTATACGTCGTAAGCATCCTTCTGCTTGTGCCGGCCCTTAAGCGCATAGCCCTTCATGGCGAGCAGCGCCGGGATCGAACATACGGCAATCTCGACTCGGTTCTGGCCGCCACCCGGCATCTGCCCGTCAATCGCAACCATCTCGTAGAAGCGTAGTGCCAAGTCGGCGCCCGACGCCTTCATTACGGCAAAGTTCTCGATGAGGGGCGGGTCGTTCTTTTCGGGTGCCGCGTCACGCGGCATTAGAAAGTCGACGATGACGTTGATTGGGGGCCCATCGTCAGTGGCCGGCACCGTCCGCTGGAGTTGAAACCGTCGCAGCAGCTTGTTCTGGGTGTAACCGTTATCCTGCAGGGTTTCGACGAGCATCGCATACTCACCGTCGCCAAGCGCCTCATGGTCGAGCCCAAGATCGACGTCGATCGTGCCGACATGTGGCATGTCCACTTGATTGAGAAGGATCCAGGGCACAGCACCACCGATCACGGCGAACTTGCCTTGATAGCTGCCTAGAATCTGTCCGATCTCTACCAGGACCGATTTGACCGCAGCGGTTGTGCGATCGGTATAGTCTGCGGCCGATTGCGGCTCGCCGTTTTCTAGTGCCATTGTAGCAACTCCCTGCGGAGGTGATCGGCGGCCTCGCGGCCTCGCTCGCCACCATCGATCAAGTCGAGATAGGTCTGGACCGGGCTGGTGCAGGCAATCCCAGGCTCGGGACGCACCATGTCCGCAAATACGCCGTCCTCGTTGGGGATGTTGACTATGACGTTCCCACCCTTTTCGGCTTGGGTAAGCTTAAGTGCCTCGGTGAGATGGGCCAAACCTTCCCTATCTGCGTAGAGATATCGGTTGGAGTTGCGTGCATAAGGCGCGAGCCAGTCCGCGGCAGAATATGACCCGAGCAGTACGCGTCCTGCCGCGTGGTCGCTCATGGCGTCGCGCACCGCATCATCCAGCGCGGCGCTGTGGAGGTGGGTATAGAGCCGCACCTGTCGGCCTTCGGGCGGCTCATATTCTCCCGCCCATGCATCAAGCAGCCCGTCGGGATCGCGCAGCGCCAGGCCATCATCGGTCTTTATCGCCCATTCGCGGTCGCGCAGCGCCGTACCAACGCTGCTGGCGAGTCCAATGCTTACGCCTGCCGCATGGGCGAGTTCAGCCACTCGCCAGGGCGGACCGGGATCACGTAGCAGCGTGCGCAGAATGCGCGCCGATTTTGGCTTGAAGAGCGAGCGCAAGGCGCGCTTCTCGGCCTTTGGCTGCGCCCCAGCCGTGCGTTCGATATAGACGGTATCGAATGCGATCAGCGCGTTGCCCGCGAAATCGAGATAGCCGACCTGCTCTTCTCGGCAGATCGCCTGGGCTTGTTCCGACAGAAAGGGCGCAATCACCAGAGGGATGGAGTTCCTCTGGGCCGTGACAAGATGATGCTTTAGCTGATATATTGCACCGCGCACGAAGCGCGGCTGACCGCTTGATTTCACTTCACAAATCAGCGTCAAAGGGCGATCGGCGAAGGTAAAATGGGCGATGATGTCGACGTGGGCATCAAGGTCAGTCAGTTCGACCTCGACGTGCTGGACACCGGGAATTGCGTCGAGAAGAGCGCTCAGCGCTTCAAGGGCCTCACGCTCAACTTTCAGTGCTTCAACGTGTTTCATCGTTTGCTGAATAGTACAGTTTTTGTGAAATAGCAAACCATTTCGCCCAATGTGCCATTTTCAACAATTCGCTGAATGGGCAAATCTAGTGAAAGCCGATGCCTGGCTATCGTGGATCAGCGAACGATCTTGCCGGAGATACGGTATCGCGCAACTGATCCAGATAATCGCTCCACCATTGGTGCATGGCGACACGCTCCTCCCAATAGAATCCGCGATTGTAGGTGCCCCGAACCGAGTCCTTGTCGGCATGAGCGAGCGAACGCTCGATCGCATCGGGGCTCCACTTGCCGCTTTCATTCAGCAGCGTGGACGCCGTAGTTCGTAAGCCATGAGCGGTGACCTCCCCGACGGCATAGCCCATGCGCCGGAACGCCTGATTGACCGTGTTTTCACTGAGCGGCCTGCGCGACGTGTGAAACGCCGGGAACACGAAACCTTCCGGCCCCGTCAATGCGTGCAGTTCAGCAAGATAGGCCAGCACCTGCCTCGACAGGGGAACGGCGTGGGGCCGCCGCATCTTCATGCGCTCAGGAGGGATTTTCCAGACTCCGTTTTCGAGATCGAACTCGGGCCATAGCGCCTGCCTGAGTTCGCCCGGACGGGCCATGACATGGGGTGATATCTGCATCGCGAGACGCGTGATCAGATGACCCGAATAGGCGTCGATCGAACGGAGCAATTCGCCGACTAACTTGGGGTCGAGGATAGCGCTGTGGTGCTCCACCTTGGGCGTGATCAGCGCTCCGCGCAGTACGGAGGTCGGGTCGGTTTCCGCACGGCCGGTCGCAACCGCGAAACGAAATACTCGACTGGCGAATGACCGGCAACGCCGCGCCGTCTCGTGCTTGCCCTTCGCCTCGATTCGTTTGAGCGCCGCCAAAACATCGACGGGTTTCAACTCGGAAATCGCACAGGCCGCGATCGGCGCCAATTGCTCCAGAAGCCAGTTTGCTTTGGTCGTCGTGGTGTCCGCACGTCCTTCGGCAACCATCTTATCGATATATTGCTTGGCGACGTCGCCGAAGGTGTTGGCTGCGTTGTAGAGGGCGACGAGCTTATCGCGCTTGCGCTCCGCCAAGGGATCGACACCTTCGCGAAGCTTGGCCCTCGCCTCGTCGCGCTTGCGCCGGGCCTCGGCCAACCCGACCTCCGGGTATCGGCCTAGCGCAAGGCGCTTGTCCTTGCCCAAGTGAGTGTACTTAACCCGCCAGAGCTTCGAGCCGCTGGGATGTACCTCGATGTACAACCCGCGCTCATCGGTGCGCTTGTAAACCCGATCTTCCGCCTTGAGGGCACGAATCTCTAAATCTTTCAAAGGCATGGCCATCAATCCCGATCCGAACGGTCTTGATCGACGCTGCCTTCCTATTTCGTCGAAATGGCCCACCGGGCCACCGTCTGAAACGGGCCACCGCTGGCCCGGGCCATGGCCCACTTTTGGGCGGGATCGACTGAAATCTGATCGGACACCTTCGGACAAAACCAAGGAGAAAATGGCAGATTTCTGCCGTTTTGTCGATGGTTCTGGGGCGTCATGAGACGGGTAAATGGTGCCCAGAAGAGGACTCGAACCTCCACGACCTTGCGATCGCCAGCACCTGAAGCTGGTGCGTCTACCAATTCCGCCATCTGGGCACGGTCGCATTTGCATGCGGGTAGGTGGGCGCG
>Ga0105238_10002158_pt1 | contig 19888 bp, 19 predicted proteins | sample KBSC34metaG_FD_81526 | JGI IMG/M metagenome (GOLD analysis project Ga0105238, IMG submission 81526) | Corn rhizosphere microbial communities from Kellogg Biological Station, Michigan, USA - KBS C3-4 metaG | ecosystem: Host-associated > Plants > Roots > Rhizosphere > Soil | place: Michigan, USA... | reverse complement strand
TGGCTCATCCAGAGAACCCGTGGAGGTAACGAAGCTCAGTGCTTCACGAACGCTGTCGGGCAGGTAGCGATTGTCGAGACTGCGTTGTCTCACCGTCTGATAACTGGGGTTGTAGAGTCCCAGCGACTCCATGAATTTGATGATCCGTTGCTCGATGGCAGCCGACTTGCTGCCATCGAGCCAGTCCGAAAGCTTGGCGAGCTCGTAGCCGATGATGGCTTGCATCCTGTCTCCTCAATGTTCGGGTGCTCGTACTACGGCACCGCTGGACGGGGCAAATACGATGCCACCACAATACGCTTAGGGTTGCATTTCGTCAACATAAATGAGTTAGTTGGGGCCTAGGCGACGCGGCGCTTGCTGGCTTGAGACTTCAGAACGATGCTTTGAAGTTCCCGATAGAGCGGGAACTTTTGATTGGCAGTGTAGACATTCGTATTGGATTGGCGGTGGACTTTTACCAGACCGACCTCCTCCAGCTTCTTCAATTCGCGCTGGACGTTTCCGGGGTCTTCTTTGATCATTTGGGCAAGGCCGCGCACATGGGCTTTATAGTCCGGATACTTCGTAAATACCGTAATAATCTTGCGGCGGGTCTTTGATGTGATGAATACTTCTAGCATTGTGTGAATTACAACCCCTTCTTACCCCTCATCCGGACACTTGCTGATTCTATGATAGCCTTCTCCCACCTGAAATGCAAACAGCTTTTGGTTATATTTTAATGAACAATTTATGTATGCAAACAGTTATCTGGAATTGGCTTTGGCGTCGCGGCTTTGGCGGATGCGATACCACGTGACGAGAATCGGCGACGCGTTGAAGATCGACGAGTAGGTGCCGGAGGCAATCCCAATGAGCAAGGCCAAGACGAACAGCTTGATCGATTCACCGCCAAACAGATACAGCGCCAGGAGCGTTAAGATAACCGTCAACGATGTGTTTAGCGACCGCGCCATCGTCTCGAGAATGCTGGTATTAACAATGCCCTCAAAATCACCCCGCTCCTTGCGCAAGTTCTCGCGAATCCTATCGAACACCACAATGGTGTCGTGCACCGAGAAGCCAATGACGGTGAGAACGGCCGTGACGAATAGCGAATCGACCTCGACCTTAAACAGGACACCGAGGATTGAAAAAATACCAACGAGGAGGAGGACATCGTGAAGCATGGCGATAATGGCCGCCACCCCAAAGTTCCAGGAACTCATGGGCGGCGGGATGTTGCGGAAAGCGAAAGAAATGTAGAGGACGATGGCAGCCGCGGCCAGCGCCACGCTGATGAGAGCGTTGCGGGTAATATCCGCGCTAACCGATGGGCCAACGGTGTTGAAGCTGAGTTCTTTGTGGCCCATCTTCTCGAGTACTGATGTTAGCTGTTGGTGATCGGCCTGCTGCTGCGAGGGACTGGCCGGATCGTTATAGCGAATAAGGGTGTCGCCGGCACTGGCAATGACCGTTACATCGCGCAGCTTAAGGGTGTCGGCAAAGGGCTGCACCTGGCTTTGAGACACCTGTCCGGCAACTTGGAGCGTCTGACCGCCTTTAAAGTCGATGCCCAGCAGTAGGCCATGGGTAAATAACGATATCAGACCCGGCACGATAATAATCAGAGAAATGGCGTAGAAGATGCGGCGCTTGGCAATCAGATTCACGTTGTCACCTCCGGCACCTTTATCCCGTAGCGGCCGGGTTTGTTGCCCCAGCGCTGACGAATAGCCAGGCGCAGGAAGGTGCGGCTGATGAGGACGGAGGTAAACAGGCTGACGAGCACACCGAGGCCTAAAGTAACGGCAAAACCGCGGATGATCGGCGCCCCGAAGACATAGAGGATGAAGCAGGTTATAAGCGTGGAGACATTGGAGTCCCGAATTGAGGTCCAGGCGCGGTCGAAACCGGCCTCCACCGCCGCCACAAACGACTTACCGGAGCGCAATTCTTCTTTCATGCGCTCGAAAATCAGAATATTGGCATCGACAGCCATGCCGATACTCAGAATAAAACCGGCAGTACCGGCCAAGGTTAGGACGATAGTATACGGCGTGAGGGCGCTGAGCTTATAGATAGAAATCGTGACCAAGGTGTAGATGATCAGGGCGCCGACGGCCAGTAGTCCGGCAAGACGATAATAAATGAGCATGAAGATGGCCACAATCGTGAGTCCGATAATGCCGGCCACGATGCTGCGACTGACCGACTGTTGGCCCAGAGTGGGGCCGACGCTACTCTCTTGCACCAGATTGACGGGGACGGGCAGCGCACCGGCATTAATTTCGTCGGAAATGGTGCGGGCCGCCGCAATATCCTTAAAGTTACCCGACAGCTGGGCAGTGCCATCGGTAATCGGCGAGCTGACGGTAGCGGGGCCAAACACCACATCATTATCGAGCATGGTTACCAAGCGGCCGTTCTCCTTACTGATGCGCGTGGTAAGGTCGGAGAACTTGCTGACCGCCTCCCCCTTCATTTGCAGCCGTACTATCGGCTGGCCGGTTTGGGTGTCGAAATCGGGGTCGGCGCGGCTGACGTCTTTCCCGGTGATGCCGGTAGGAACCGGTTGGACGTTGGGGTCGGTGGAACTGGGAATTTCGAGGAAGGTTAGGTTGGCAGTCCGGCCGATCTTATTAATGGCGTCGTTGACGTCTTTTACTCCAGGCAATTGCACTACCACCTGGTTAGTCCCCTGGCGCTGGACGCTGAGCTCGGAAGTACCGGAAGGATTGGCGCGCTTTTGGATAACGCTGATCAATGAAGTCATGGCCGAATCCTGGTCGGCCTTCGGGGTTTTGGACAGATCAGCCTGGAATACCAGATAAGCGCCCCCTTGGAGATCGAGACCCTGCTTAACGTGCAGGGCAGCGTTTTTGAGACCAACCGCCTTGAAGATGGCGTCTTCGCGCGGATAGGCCAGTACCGCCGTCACCACGGCCAGCAGCATGATTAGCCAAAATTTAACTCTCAGACTCATAGACTACCCGTTAGTGTAGCGTAAAGGTATGCTTGGAGGCAATTTCTGCGGCGTTGGTACAATAGAAGGATGAGTGTGGCAACGAAACAATATGTACTAGTAGCGCCCCTCACCTTCACCGGGACGAGTTCGGAGGGCTTTACCTACGAGACCGAGGGCGGCGTAACCATCGGTCAGGTGGTGATGGTGCCGTTGGGGCGGCGCCAGAGCCTCGGCGTCGTGACGGCGACGGCTGTGGCCAAGCCGAGGTTCGCAACCAAGGCTGTCAGCGAAGTCCTCGACGTAGCGCCGCTTCCCCGTCACATAATGGATTTGGCCGCCTGGATGGGCCATTACTACTATGCCAGCCCCAAGGCGGTGTGGCAGACGCTCTTACCGGCCGGCATTACGCGTAAGCGCCGTGCGACCAAGGAAGGAGCCGCCAAAACCGCTTTTACCCTGCCAAAGCAGGATCAACCGCTGACAGCCGAACAGCAGGCGGCGTTTTCGGCCATTACCGCCGGCAGTGGTACGACTTATCTGGTGCAAGGCGTCACCGGCTCGGGCAAGACCAGATTGTATTTGGAGCTCACGAGCGCCCAGCTGGCGGCCGGCAAATCAGCGATTATCTTGATTCCGGAGATAGTCTTGACCCCCCAGCTACTAGCGTTGTTCGAGGCCAGTTTTCCCGGCCGGGTCATCGCTTTCCATTCCGGGCTGAGTGAGGCCGAGAAGCATAAGGCCTGGCAGCAAGCGCTTGAATCCACCGAGCCGTTGGTGGTGGTCGGACCACGTTCGGGACTGTTTTTGCCGCTGGCGGAAATCGGCCTGATTGTGATTGATGAATGTCACGAAACTAGCTACAAACAGGAGCAAAACCCGCGCTACCATGCCATTGCTACGGCCGCCAAGTTAGCGCAGCTAACGGGAGCTAAATTGGTGCTGGGGAGTGCCACACCCGGTCTTACCGAAGTCTATGCCGCCGAGATTGGGCGGATCAGTTTGCTGAAGTTAACGCAGCGCATAGCCGGACGGCCGTTGCCGACCGCCACTGTCGTTGATATGCGCGACCGCCAGGCGCGCGGTGCCAACCGCTTTGTCTCGGCGCCGTTAATTGCAGCGCTCAAAGAAACGCTGGGTCAGGACCGGCAATCATTGTTGTTTATCAACCGCCGCGGCAGCGCCTCCAGCCAGATCTGCAACCACTGCGGCAACGTCACCCTGTGCCCCCGCTGCGAGCTGCCACTGACCTTCCATGCCGATGAACTCAAGCTGATTTGCCACATTTGCAACTTTCGGCAGACGCCGGCGGCGGTCTGTCCGGTCTGCAACCACGCCGACCTGCGCTACCTGGGCGGCGGCACCAAGCGGATTGAGGCCGAAATTGCCGCCCTCTTGCCAAACGCCCGCGTGGCGCGCCTTGACCGTGACAGTGCCGATCCCAAACTCCTGCCACAACTGTATAAAGACCTGCACGCGGGAGCTATCGACATCCTCATTGGCACCCAAATGGTGGCCAAGGGACTGGATCTGCCCGACCTCGATACCGTAGGCGTGATTAACGCCGACACCGTCCTGCACATGCCCGACTTTTCCTCGGCCGAACGCACGTTTCAGCTGCTGGCCCAAGTCGCTGGACGCTCGGGACGGGGTGCAGTTCCCGGTCGCATCTTTATTCAAACCCATACGCCGGATAACCCTACGATTCAAGCCGCCGCCAAAGGTGATTTTTGGGGTTTCTCCGGCACCGAGCTCGGCCAGCGCCGGCAACTCGGTTATCCGCCTTATCGCTTCTTATTAAAGCTGATATTCGGCCACAAACAGCAAGCGACGGCCATTTCCCAAAGCCAAGCGGTATATGATAATCTAAAGCTGAACCCTGGGATTAAAGTGCTGGGGCCGGCGCCGGCTTTTCATGAGCGTGCCGGCGGCACCTATCATTGGCAAATCATCGCTAAAGCCGCGCGCCGCAGCGTTTTGCTGGAGGTGGCGGCAGCCCTGCCCGACACCTGGAAAACCGATATTGACCCCTTAAACGTATTGTAGAAACCATGGCAACCAAACCACCTCAACCCACTCCCCCGTCGGCCGCCGAGCCGGGACCGCGCAATGACATCATCCACACACCCGACCCGCGACTGAAAAAAAAGAGTGCGCGGGTTGGCCATATCGATCACTCCACGGAGGAACTGGCCCGCCACATGATTGCCGCCACGTTGGACTGGGAGCAAACCCGTGAGCACGAGTTCGGCGCGGCCCTGGCTGCCGTACAGCTGGGCCAAAACTACCGAGTAGTGGTGATTCGCAATGACTTTGAGGATAAGGCCGAGAAGAGTTTCGGGGTGTTCATCAACCCGGAAATCGTGAAGAAGGAGGGGGTGCCGGAGGAGGCCATGGAAGGTTGCTTGAGCGTGCCGGATATGTACGGTATGGTACAGCGCTACCCCAAGGTGAAAGTGCGAGCACTCAACCTGTTGGGCCAGCCGATTCGGGTAACCGCTACCGGCTTCTTAGCACGGGTATTGCAACACGAGATTGACCACTGTGAAGGCATTTTATTTACCGACCGCGTACCCCAGATGAATAAGTTGTTTAAATTGGAGAAGGACGGCCAGTTCACCAAGTATGTGCCCCCGGCCAAGCCAAAACGGACAGCGCCGTCGAAGCCGCGTGGCGGCAAGGCCAGAGCCGGTACCACCAAAAACACCAAGAAGCCGGCCGTATCGGAACAGTGAAACCGCGCCTGGTTTTCTTCGGGACCGGACCGGTCAGCCTGAGCTGCCTGGAGGGTATTCATGCTGATTTTGAAATCGAAGCAATTATTACCAAGCCGGATCGAACGTCTCCCAATGGCCGGCAACACCCCCACCCGGTACGCGAATGGGGTGAGGCCAACAAAATCCCGGTTTACCAAATTGCGAGTGGCGCGCAGCTCAGTGAACTGATACAGCGCAGCGACTTTTCGAGCCGAGTGGGCTTGGTGGTGGATTTCGGCGTGATCATCCCCGAGGACATGATTACTAGTTTTGAACTCGGTATTGTTAATAGCCACTTTTCGCTGCTTCCAAAGCTGCGCGGAGCCGATCCCATAACCTTCGCCATCCTGGAAGGTCTGGAGGAGACTGGCGTCAGCCTGATGCAGGTTGTGCCGGCATTGGATGAGGGCGACCTATTGGCGCAAGCAAAGCTGGTAGTTGAGGAGGGCATGACCACTCCTCAACTCACGGCCAGGCTTAGTGAACTTAGTAATGGATTATTGCGGCGCGAATTGCCGCGCTACATTGAGGGTAAGATTACCCCGCGACCCCAACCCGACGCGGCGACCTACACCCGGCGCTTAAGCAAGGCCGACGGCATTATTGATTGGCACAAACCGGCGGTGCGACTGGAGCGCGAAGTGCGAGCCTTTATCGGCTGGCCCGGGAGCCGCACCACGCTCCTTGGTCGGGAGGTTACCGTGACGCAAGCCCGAGTGCCAACTGACAGCGCACCTCGCCTCGGCAAACCCGGTGACCATACGGTTACGGACGGCGAAATCTGCGTTCAAACCGGTGACGGTATCCTTGCAATCCGGCGCCTCAAGCCAGCCGGCAAACGCGAAATGGATGCGGGCGCCTTCGCCCGAGGACAGCGGCCGGCTTTATAGAGCCGGTAATTTGAGCTACACTAGAGTGTCATGAAAAACATCATCAAACTGTACCAGTACGTAGCCGACCTTAAGTGGTTGATGCTATTCTCGGGCATTATCAGTATTGCCTCGGGCTTACTTAGTGCCGCCCAGCCATTTGCCTATAAACTTGTCATCGACAGCATTGTGGGTTTAGTGCAGCACCCGGCGCGCAATGTTAGCAACGCTATTAATACCGCCCTCATATTACTCGCAGTGGTTTCAATAGCAATGAGGGTCACCGATTACTATTCCAGCAAATTTGCCATAGTGATCCGCGAACGGATTGATGCCGCCCTGCGCCAACGGATTTTCGCCCACCTCCTCAGCTTGTCGGTCGACTACTACGAGCAGAACCGCCTCGGCGAAATTACCCAGCGGGTAAATTTGGGTTTGGGTGGTTTTTCCAATCTGGTGCAATCGCTGCTGTCGACGCCCCTGACTCAAGCCGTTACATTGGTGGCGATGATGATCCTTATCTGGCATCTCAACTTTTACGCCGGCCTCGTTGCGACCCTTACGATCCCCTACAACGTTTGGCTCGGCCTGCGCCGGCTGCGCCAGCTCAAGCCGCTGCGCAAACGCGCGAACATCGCCAGCGAAGAGCTGTATGGCCACTTTAATGAGACCTTTGGCCACTTTGCCACAGTAAAAACTACAACGACTGATGTACCCGTGATCGCTAAATACACCCAGCTCAACCAACGGGTGCAGGAGTTGGATATCCAACGTTTCGTAGCATTTTGGCGCAGCCTGAGCATCCGCGGCGTGGCCAACGACGTGGCTCTGGTAATTGCCATCGGCATTATCGGCTATGGCGCAGCTCGCGGCCACAATACCATCGGCGATATCCTCCTGATTTCACTGTATATGCAGCGCATTAGTGGCTCCATTCCGCAGCTGGTGCGGGTAGCCGAACAAATCAGCGAGCAAGAAACCTCTTCGGAACGACTGATAGAAATGCTCGAAACCGAGCCAACAGTAAAGGATGCGCCCAACGCAGTAGAGCTGGAAGCCCTGGAAACCCTGGAGTTTCGTGACGTTTCCTTTAGCTACCCCGGCAAACGCCGCAAGGTGCTCCACAACGTGAGTTTTAGTTTAGACCGAGGCCAAACCCTGGCTCTGGTCGGTCCCAGCGGCACCGGCAAGACCACCATCACTAAGCTGATGGTGCGGTTTTACGAGCCGACCTCCGGGCAGATTTTGGTGAACGGGCAGCCAATCGAACATTTTACCCAGGAGTCGGTACGACGACATATTGGCATGGTGATGCAAGAAGTGGCGCTGTTTAACGACACTGTGGAAACAAATTTACAGTTGGCCAATCCGACAGCCACCAAGACACAGGTGCGCTCGGCGGCAAAGCAAGCCCATGCCGACGTGTTCATTACCACATTACCGAAGAAATACGCCACCTTGGTTGGCGAGCGCGGGGTAAAATTGAGCGGTGGTGAGCGTCAACGCATAGCGATTGCCCGCGCCATCTTAAAAAACCCCGATCTGATTATCTTAGATGAAGCCACCAGTGCACTCGATTCCGAAAGTGAGCGCCACGTGCAGGCCGGCCTGGGTGAGTTGATGACAAAGCGCACCGCCGTCATTATCGCCCACCGCCTCTCGACGGTAATGCGTGCCGATAAGATTCTGGTGCTGCGCGGCGGCAAGGTGGTAGAGAACGGCCGCCACGAGGATCTAGCTGACAAATCCGGTGGCCTCTATGCCAAGTTGTTTAAGATGCAAACCGAGGGATATGTGACTGCCGCCTAGAGCGTCTGGTCTTTACTTCCTGTTGAAAACTTGGTATAAAGGGAGATCGTCTCGCTCTAAAGCGCCGACGCCGTATTGGACCTACTGAGCACGGTAGGTGCCCCGAAGTTAACAACTCTGTCCTTTGCGAGAACAAGGAGTCTGATGATGACTACCCCACCTGCCACAGCCGGGCCGGCTCCTCAGGCTCAACCCGGAGCCGCCCGAACCAACCAGGGCCTGAAGCTGAAGTGGTTCCTACCCGTGGGAGCGGGCATTTCCGTCATTGCCCTGGTGATAGCGATCCTCGCCGCGGGGACGAGACCGAACCCGCCGATTAGCCAAATGGGGTGGGCGATTATGACTGTCGTATTCGTCACCTTTTGTGCTCGCCACGCTTACAAGCTCCAGCGGAACCTGGTGCGCGGCTCTAAACTGGAGTCCAAACGCGCGAACGAAATCCTCCACAACCAGAGAGTCCTTCTCGGACTCGTCTCCGTCGCGGCGATGGCGGTAGGCGTCTTCTTGGGTAGCGTCTACTGACGCAACTTGCGAGGTATAGGTTACTGCCGTGGCCACTTGGCCACGGCAGTAACCCTTTTTTGTACTTATAATCAGTTGTGGATAATAAAACGGGTGTGTCCCGGGAGCTTGCGCCCCCGGGACTGAGCTACTACCACCCTAGTTGTCGCCGGTATGCATACCCAGGTTGCGGGATTTTCGAAGTCCAGCACGGATCGACTTCGTACCTTTAGTCAAGGCCTTGCGGGCCTTTGCCGCCCCAGTTTCCTGGGGATGCTGAGATTTAGCGCGGCTAGGGGCATCAGGAGACACCGACCGTTGTACGAGCGGCGTGGATCTGGCACGCGCGGGAACCGGCGGCAGAGACCGAACGGTGCGCACACCCCGCGGCCGATCATCCTCGGGAGACCGAGGGGGTGCTGGCGGGCTTGCAGGCCTCCACTCGTGAGCAGATGGCTGACCCTCTCCAGCTTCCCTTCGCGGCGTTCGCATGATTTGATGAGCCAGGGTTACGCCAGGAGCGGCAGTATCCGCCTCCTGTTCGGCAGCCCGGTCCCGAGCGGCAGCCTCCTTTTCGGCGTTGGACTGCTCCTCTCGCTCCCGCATGATCTCATCTCGGGCTTCACTCAGCACATCGAGATCCGCAATCAGATCCGTTACCGCCTGATTGGTCAGGCTAGTCAGGAACTCGTCCGAAGGCATCAAGCTGCCGGTATCTGCGGCTGCAGTGGTCATGGTCGTCCTCCTGGACTGGTTTGGGTGAGCATATGGTGGTAATGGGTTCATGACCCACAACTAATTACAATCTATTTTCAAGTTTCTCCGCGCCAGTGAGCCAGCGGCCCAACAGGTGTAGGTAATCAGTAAAACTAGCATGAAAACGCTGCAAAGTCAACGCGTCAAAGCGGTTATGATGAAGGGGTTAGGGATTAGAGGCCGCGGATCAGCTTGGTGATGTGCTGGGCGTAGTGGCCGCCGGAATCGCGCTCGAAGGCCAAGCGCGGCACGAATTTGGTCGTCAACTGACGGGCGACCGCCTCCTGAAAGGCGGCCCGGTGGTTGGCGGCCGTGGTGAATAATTGAGTGGCGGCAGCTTCATCGTCGGCCACTACGCCTACCCAAACAGTGGCGTTGCGCATATCCGGTGACACCTGGACGTTGGTGATGGTGAGGCGAGCCGCATCGGGCAATTGGGTAAGCTCGGCGGCAACCACTTGCTGGATCAGGCTTTCGACTTTACGGACACGCTCGCTCATCTTAGAGGCTGCGGGCGCGCTCTTCAGTGGTGAAGAACTCCAACTTATCACCCACTTTGATGCCATTACTGGTGGCGATATTCAACCCACACTGTTCACCCTCAACCGCTTCACTCACCTTGTTTTGCTCTTTTTGGACGGCTTTAACGTTGCCTTTACCAATTATCTCCTTATCGCGGATGATCCGGACCTCGACATCGGCAGTAGCTTTGCCGCTGGTAACGTCCCCGCCACAAATAACAGCGGTTTTGGTGGTTTTAAAGACGCCCAGAACGTTGAGAGTGCCGATCTCGGTCTCCACGATCTCCGGCTTCAACATCAGCTCCAAGCCGCTGCGCAGATCATCCAGCAGCTCGTAAATCACCTTATACAGGCGGATTTGGACCTTCTCGCGGTTAGCGAGCTGCTTGACCGCCGAACCCATCGAGACATTAAAGCCTAACACCATGGCGCCGGAAGTAGCCGCAAAGGTGATATCAGACTCACTAATGGCGCCGATGCCGCTGGAAACCACGCGCACCGCCACTTCATCGTTGCGCAAGCTGGCAATGCTCTCCAGCAGTGATTCAAGTGAGCCTTGAACATCGGCTTTCACCACTACATTGAGTTCCTGAACCTTACCGGCAGTGATGGCACTGGTGAGGTCGCTGGCATCGATTTTCTTGACGTTAACCATGCTTTTAACCTGGGCTTGGCGCTGGGTAGCGACAGCTCGGTCGCGCGCTGCCTTCTCGCTGTCGGCGGCGTAAAAGACATCGCCAAAGGCCGGCGCGGCTTTGAAGCCGGTAACTACGGCGGGCATACCGGGATGGGCAGTCTTGATGCGCTTACCATGCCAATCGGCCAGACTGCGGACCTTGGCATAGGTACCGCCAGCCACAATGTAGTCGCCCATGGACAATATGCCGTTCTGCACCAGCAGCGTAGCTACGGGGCCACGGCCGGTCTCCAGGTGGGTTTCGATGACTACGCCCTCGGAAGGCCCCTCGGGGCGCGCTTGCAGCTCCTCGATATCTGCTACTAGCAGGACCAGGTCCAGGAGTTTTTCGATATTCGTACCCTCTTTGGCAGAGACGTCCACCATCACGGTCTTACCGCCCCACTCTTCCGGGGTGAGCTCCAGCTTCTCACTGAGCTCCTGGCGCACCCGCACCGGATCGGCACCGTCCTTATCAATCTTATTAATGGCAATGACGAGCTGGTTACCGGCTTCTTGGGCGTAGCGGACGGCCTCGCGCGTCTGGGGTTTGATGCCATCGTCGGCGGCGACTACGATAATGGCAACGTCGGTGAGGCGGGCGCCGTGGGCGCGAATGGCCGAAAAGGCCTCGTGACCGGGAGTATCGAGAAAGGTGATCCAACGATCCTTGCGCTTAATTTGGTAGGCGCCGATGTGCTGGGTGATGCCACCGGCCTCGCCTTTTGCTACATCGGTTGCCCGGATCTTATCGAGTAGCGAGGTCTTACCGTGGTCCACGTGACCCATAACCGCAACCACCGGCGGTCGGGCGGTACCTTCCCCTTTGCCCAGCTTGGTGTCGCCGGGGGTGGCGGCCGGACCGGAATCATCGGCAGTCTCGGGTACGATTTCAAAGCCCAAATCGTGACCGATAATGGCGGCGGTGTCGAAGTCAATCTGCTCGTTAATGGTAGCCATAACGCCGTTCTTCATCAGCTCGGTAATGACGGTGGTTACCGGTACTCCGATTTTTTCGGCGAGCGCCCCCACGCCCGTAACGGACGACACCTCAACGGTCTTGAGTTTGGTGGTCTCTGACGTGGCTTCAGATGTAGTTTCGGCGGTAGTTTCAGCCATGGGAGCTCCTATCGGTTAGTGGACTTAATAATGGTGGGGAGTTTGGCAGCACAGGCCGCGCTACAGGTGTAGCTGCCGCGTCCGGAGAGCTGCTGTGCGGCATCGAGTGTCACGGCACCCTCGCGGCGCACCCAGCGAGTTAGCTTAGCCTTGGGCAACCGCCGACGACAGACCCGGCACATGCGTACGGGTGCAGTGCCGACCATTCACGTTAGTCCTTGTCGGGGTTAGTGGCGTCAGACTTAGCTGTCGCAGCCTTGGTGGCTTTTTTGGCCGGCTTGGGCTCGTCGGCCTCGGCTTGCGGCGCTTTGGCCTTGGTGGCCTTAGCCGGCGACTTCAGGCTTAAGCTCAGTTTGTGAGCCTCGGGATCGATGGTGATAATCCGGAAGGTCTTCTTTTCGCCCACTTTGAGCAGCTTGGTGGGGTCATCGACATGAGAATCGCTGAGCTCCGAAATATGCACCAGCGCCTCGATTACCGGAGTAACCTGGACAAAAGCGCCAAATGGCGTGATACGCGTTACCGTACCTTCGACTTCCGCCCCGACCTTGAGCTTCTTGACGGCACTAATCCAGGGGTCGGGCTGGAGCTGCTTCATGCTTAAAGAAAGTTTGTCGCGATCAATGGCGATGATCTTGGCCTCGATCTCCTGACCCACCTTCACGTATTGGCTGGGACTATCTACGCGATCCCAAGCGATCTCGGAAATATGCACTAACCCCTCGATGCCTTCGACATTCACAAAGATGCCGAAATCAACCACGCCGGTGGCGATGCCCTTCACCACTTGACCGACCTTCATCTTGGCAACCTTGTTCTCGGTGTCCTCGCGCTGGGCGGCCTTTTCGCTGACGATTAGCTTGTTGTCGCGGCGGTTGATGTCGAGAACGCGCACTTTCAGTGTCTTTCCTACCAGGCTAGTTAGCCGGTGGAGGATCTCGTCCTTATCGGCACCGGAGACGCGAGGGTAGTTTTCGGCGCTAAGTTGGGAAACCGGCAAGAATCCGCGGATACCGTCGACTTCCACCAGCAAACCGCCCTTGTTGGCATCAAACGGCTGCAGTTCAAACACCTCGCCCCCGTCAAAGCGCTCTTGCAGTGCCTCCCAGCCCTTTTCCTTGGCAACCTTCTTCAAGCTGAGCAGCGTATAGCCCTCTTCGCTCTCGGGGTCGAGCACGCTGGCGCTGATTTCGTCGCCGGGATTGATACCCTCGGCGCGTTCAATCTCGCGGCCAATCACCAGTCCGGTACCGCGCTCACCTAGATCTAACCAGATCTCGTGTTTATCGGCAGCAATCACCGTGCCTTCCACGACATCGCCCACGCTAACGGTGGCGACTTGGTGGTTGGCCAGGAGCTGCTCCATTGTCATTTCAGTAGTTTTAGTTGGCACTACCTGCCTCCTCACAAAAGATTTCACCCTCGTTCCATCTGCTGGATCCAAGGATGATTAGCTTTTAGTATAGCTGATTTTCAGCCTCAGGTAAAGGCGCCGCGGGGCTAGGCCAACTGCGGGTTCTGGTAGCGTTCGGTCACATGGCGGGTGACGCGGCGATCTTTGCGCCAATTGACTTGCCAGACCGAACCGCAGGCAAAGCAACCGTACTCATCGCGCCCTTTTTGCAGGCTGAAGTTTTGACAGTCGGGACAGGTAGCGCGCTTGGTCAGCCAGGTGTCGTAGGTAGCCATACAGCGAGCAATATGTTGCTCGTCGACATAGAGGTTATAGCGGGGGGCAAGTTGGCGAACCATGTCCCAGGCGTCCATTTCAATTTTTATGAGTTCCATATCGTACTTGTAGAGACGGTGGCCCAGCAAGGCATGGCCGATCTCGTGAATAAGAGCTATTTTGCCATCGTTGGAATCTTTGCGGCGAGCATCGTAGACTATTGATTTGGTATGGGGCGACCACATAAACCCTTTTCCGGCAATAAACTGAAACTGCGGAAAATCTGCGATGATCGAGTTCAAAATGGCCCTCCCTCTACCCTAATGTTAGCGAGTATACGCGCCGCTGCGGGCACCATCAAGCATTAGCGGTAACCGCTAGGGTTTAAGCCGCGAAGCCAGAATGAGGGCACCCTCGGCCGTGCCGGTCTCGATGTACTTGGCGCCTACTATTGGGGGTAGCGCGTACATGCTTTTCATTTTGGTAAGGTGTGCCACCAGGAAATCGTGAAAACGGTCGAGGTGGACGCCGACGCCGCCGCCAATTACCACCACATCCGGCGACAGCACGGTAATGAGGTCGTGCAACCCCAGCGCTAGGTCGGCGGCGTAGGTATTCCAGATCTTGGGGTCGGTAATCTGGTAACCATACTTACCGAAACGCCGTTTGAGCGCCGGACCGGAAACGACTTCTTCAAACTCCTGATTACGACCACCCTGATCGATGTAGAGGGTCGCGGACTCGGTATCGTGAGCGCCGTGATAAATCTGGCCATTCGTCACTACACCCATACCGACGCCAGTGGAGATGGTGACGTACAAAACGTTGGACTTACCCTTAGCTGCACCGATAATGGCTTCAGCCAGAGCGGCAGCCGACGCATCGTGCTCGACCGCTACCGGAGCCTGGAAGTGATTGGTGAGCTGATGGCCGATGTCGAGCGGACCCCATTCGAGGTTGCGGGGCGGCGTATCGAATAGGCGACCGTGCTCGCGGTCGACCGGACCCGGCGCCGCCACCCCAATCGCCTTGACCTTCTCCCCCGCCGCCACTTGCTCGGCCAGGTGGATAATCTCAATCATACCCTGTTCAGCCGTGTCTGGCGTTTCGACTTTGGCCTGGCGCAGTAGCGAAAAGCGGGAATCGCCCGCCACTACCAGGATCTTTGAGCCGCCAATATCAACACCGATATACATGCTTCTATTATAGCGCTTATGCTGCCAAACGTTACAACTATGTGTTGACATAAGTCACCACTTATGTTAAAATTCTCTATTCACCTCGCTGACAGGTTCGGACGGGGCCGATTGCCGTAGAAATATGAGTGCTCACCTCCTTGTATATCTTGGCATGACGCCCCGTCTGAGTTTGGCAGCGAGGCTTTTTTGTTGCCCACGGCTGGCCATACCCGCTATACTGACGGGTAACGAGGTGGGGTTTAAGAGCTTAGGGGGAGCAATGAACCGAGAAGTACTGACAACGATTGGCGGATTACTGGTGGTAGGCCTGGTGGTAGTAGGCACCTTCCTCTATGGCAACCAGCAGCGCCAAGCTCAATTACGCGCGTCTCAGACCAATCAACACCAGCAGCAAGCCGCCAAGCCAGCGGCCAAACCGGCACCGAGTCCCGCCGCCACCACGCCGGGAACGGGCAGCACGCCGGCCCAGCAGCCAGCCACCCAGAAACCCAATGCCAGCAACCAAACAAACCTCCAGGGCGGCAAACAATCCGGGGCAGCGGCACCGACACCGGCACCGACACCGACCACTACCCCGGCCACCGGGAGCAGCCCCCTACCGGCTGCAATCGCTACCCTTCTCCTTATAATGAGCTGGGCTTACCGACGCAGCCGGCGTTCGCTCCGCCAGGCCAGCATCCGCGCCTAACGCCTAACAATTTAGAATAAGTGCATACTAAAACAGACCCTTGCGGGTCTGTTTTAGATTGGTAGGGCTGGTTAAGCCTGGTTGCCGCTGGCTTTGCGCCGGCGAGAAGCCATGCCGCCCTTGCGACCGGCTTCGCGAGCCAGTTCCGGGTTCTTGGCGAAACCGCCACCCCGGCTAATTTGACCGCCACGCTTGCCGATAGCTTCGTAGAAGTTGGCGCCGTAGCGCTGTTTGTTAGTGGCTGCCGCGCGCTGACCACCTGCTCGAGTTCCTGGCATAATAGTGTCTCCGTTAATGCTAATTTGCTCTAATGCTATTGTGTCAAAATGACACTGAAACCGCTTTAGTAGTTCCCACAAACCGCTTGAAAGGGTCCAAGTCGTTGTTTGTGTGAAGATCCATAAGCGGCTTCACCTCGAAACTAATATAGCACATTGCTCTTACGCTGTCAATGACTTCTTGTGCTTATTTTTTGCTCAGTTTTTTGGGCCCTTTTTCATTAAGCTATAATGAACACACTGATGGTTCAACTCACTCTTATCCTTCACGATTTGCGCAGCGCCCACAACGTTGGAGCCATCCTGCGTAGCGCCGACGCAACCGGTGTTGATCGCGTCATTTGTTGCGGTTCTACTCCTTATCCCCGCCTGCCTGACGACACCCGCGATCCCGTCATCATCAACCGCAATACCCGCACTATTGGCAAGACGGCGCTGGGCGCCGAGGCAAGTGTAAAAGTTGAACACTTTGGTGATACGCTGGCCGCAATCGCCGCATTACGGGCCCAAGATTATGCCATTTACGGGCTCGAGCAGACGCCCACAAGCACCAATTTGAGGGCGTTGCGACCGCACTTCCCCGCAGCCCTGATTATCGGAAATGAAGTCGCCGGACTGCCCGCGGCGGTGCTCGCGGCCTGCGATGCCGTCGTGGAGATTCCGCAGCGCGGCCGCAAAGAATCATTGAACGTTAGCGTCGCCACCGGCATCGCCCTTTACGACCTGCTGCATGATAAATAGGTAATGATTGCGGGGCAAGGCCCGGCCGTAATGACCGGACCAATTACCCGAACGCGTCAGCTCCCAACTTGCACCGCTATTGTTTGTGAGCGGCCGATCTAGCACTGTCTACGACTTGATACATATCCAGCAGACTGGCGCAGAATGGCGTAGCATTACGGCTGCGGTAGCCAACCTGGTTGAGGGCTGCCAGGATAGGTCCGAGGTCATCCTCTTGAATCCCGTAGACCGAGAGGATGTCGCTGGAATTGCAGTGGGGACCGAAGGTGTAACCGTAATGCAAAACCGAAACACCTTCGACGATGACCGGCTTTGTGAAAAGACCGCAGCTCACTGACTCGAGAGCGTCTTCAAAGCACTGCCCGACCGCTTCGATGGCGTCGAAGTCTTCGTCGCTGACCAGTGCATAATTATCGGCCTTGAACTCGCACAGGATTGAACAGAAATGGGTAAAGTGCAAGGCGTCGATCAGCCTTGGCTCCAGCTTTAGGGTTCTCAAGGTGGCTCCTTGTTCGGGCTACCGCCATGATAAACCATTACCACCAAAACGCAAAAAGACGCCCGTAAGGACGTCTTTCGCATAATCCGGCACCGTGCTACTTTCCCGTTGAAAACAGTATCATCGCCGCAGGTGAGCTTAACTTCGGTGTTCGGGATGGGAACCGGTGTGACCTCACCGCTAAAAGCACCGGGTTGCAGGCAGGCCTACCGTAGGGGTGACGGCTCCAACATAGTACCGTCACAGGGACAGCACTACGCCAGCGACCGAACGCTCTACGCATAGGCATGCTCACAACCCGAAGCTCTCATACAGAGGCTTTGGGATTGCAAAGTGCAGTGGCTGGGTATAGCCACAAACCGCTAGTCAAACTACTTTCGACAACCAAATTGCATAGGACTGTCGAAAATTCGTAAAAAAGTCGATCGACCGATTAGTACACCTCGGCTGAACGTATTACTACGCTTACACCTAGTGCCTATCAACCAGATAATCTTTCTGGGGTCTAATGGGGAAACCTAATCTTGGAGATGGCTTCGTGCTTATATGCTTTCAGCACTTATCACAACCGAACGTAGCTACCCGGCGATGCCGTTGGTACGACAACCGGTACACCAGAGGTTCGTTCATCCCGGTCCTCTCGTACTAGGGACAAACCTCCGCAAGTTTCCTAACGCCCACACCAGATAGGGACCGAACTGTCTCACGACGTTCTGAACCCAGCTCGCGTACCCCTTTAATTGGCGAACAGCCAAACCCTTGGGAGCTGCTTCACCCCCAGGATGGGACGAGCCGACATCGAGGTGCCAAACAGCGCCGTCGCTGTGGACGCTTGGGCGCTATAAGCCTGTTATCCCCGGGGTAGCTTTTGTCCGTTGAGCGCTGCCGATTCCACTTTCTTTGTGAATAAATTCACAAGTGTGACAGCGGATCACTAGCTCCTGCTTTCGCACCTGCTCGGCTTGTAGGCCTCGCAGTCAAGCTGACTTATGCGCTTGCACTATCGATACGATTTCCATCCGTACCTAGTCAACCTTTGAACGCCTCCGTTACTCTTTAGGAGGCAACCGCCCCAGTTAAACTACCCACCAGACACTGTTCCTGGACCGGAACAAACGGGCAAACAATTTAACAAAGCATTGTGCGAAAGACTTAAAAACTACTACTACTCCACTCGCCTACCAGCTTTACGAATTTTTGAATGTCTTACGAATTCAAAAATTGCAAAGCTGCTCTCGAGTGGAAATGTGGTTTGCTTTTACAATGCTTTGTTGGTTGTAGGCGCGGACCGATGGGTACTTTTCGCCAGCAAACCTCTGACCACGTAATGTGACCAGATTACATGAAATTTTCATGTTGGTTTGCCAGGAAAGTACCCGCGGTACGCGCTTCATACAACTCTTGTCCGCTTGTTGCGGCCCAGGTTAGGACAAGATTATAACAAGGGTGGTATTTCACTGGCGGCTCCACCTCGGCTAGCGCCGAAGCTTCAAAGCCTCCCACCTATGCTACACATGTTAGAATCTGGCCCAATGCCAAGCTGTAGTAAAGCTCCACGGGGTCTTTCCGTCTTGGTGCGGGTAAACGGCATCTTTACCGCTATTGCAATTTCACCGAGTCCCTCGCTGAGACAGTGCCCAAATCGTTACGCCATTCGTGCGGGTCAGAACTTACCTGACAAGGAATTTCGCTACCTTAGGACGGTTATAGTTACCGCCGCCGTTTACTGGGGCTTCATGTTGCAGCTTGCACCGCTCTACTTAACCTTCCAGCACCGGGCAGGCGTCAGTCCGTATACATCCACTTTCGTGTTAGCACAGACCTGTGTTTTTGATAAACAGTCGCTTGGGCTCTTTCGCTGCGGCCCTCTTGCAAGGGCAGACCTTATCCCGAAGTTACGGTCGCTGTATTGCCGAGTTCCTTAGCGAGGGTTCTCTCGTACACCTTGGTCTACTCGACCCGAGCACCTGAGTCGGTTTGCGGTACGGGCGGCCGTGGCTTGGCACGTGAAAGCTTTTCTGGTCGGCTTGGCTCACTCGAATTGGCCTTTTTAGGGGCCTTTCATTTGCGCTTCGCCCGAAGACTAGACGCTTAGACAGACATAACCAAAAGTCTGCTCGAACTACCATGCCGCGCACTCTCACGCAACACCACTGCCGGTACGGGAATATTAACCCGTTGTCCATCGCCTACGCTACTCGCCTCGGCTTAGGCCCGACTAACCCTGGGACGATAATCGTTGCCCAGGAAACCTTGCTCTTACGGTGGACAGGATTCTCACCTGTCTTATAGTTACTCATTCCAGCATTCTCACTTCCCTACGCTCCACGGGTACCTTCCGGTCCCGCTTCACTGCCTAGGGAACGCTCCGCTACCACTATGCCTTGCGGCACAATCCATGTCTTCGGTAGTATACTTAGCCCCGTTATATTTTCCGCGCAGAGTCACCATTGACCAGTGAGCTGTTACGCACTCTTTAAAGGCATGGCTGCTTCTAAGCCAACCTCCTGGTTGTTTATGCGTCTCCACATCGTTTCCCACTGAGTATACATTTAGGGACCTTAGACGATGGTCTGGGCTGTTTCCCTTTTGTGCGACGAGCTTAGCCCCGCCGTACTGACTGCCACGGTAGTTCACTTCGGTATTCGCAGTTTGACAGGGATGGGTATCCTTGCGGACCCCAGACCCAATCAGCGCTCTACCCCCGAAGGAGAGTTCGTGACGCTAGCCCTAAAGCTATTTCGCGGAGAACCAGCTATCTCCGAGTTCGATTGGAATTTCTCCGCTAACCACAGGTCATCCAAGACATTTGCAACTGTCCCTGGTTCGGTCCTCCACGTAGTTTTACCTACGCTTCAAC
>Ga0105238_10002154_pt1 | contig 19909 bp, 20 predicted proteins | sample KBSC34metaG_FD_81526 | JGI IMG/M metagenome (GOLD analysis project Ga0105238, IMG submission 81526) | Corn rhizosphere microbial communities from Kellogg Biological Station, Michigan, USA - KBS C3-4 metaG | ecosystem: Host-associated > Plants > Roots > Rhizosphere > Soil | place: Michigan, USA... | reverse complement strand
TAGCCGCTGGCGGCCACAAATTTCCCGGAACTGCCTGACCACGAATTGTCACCAACCGTAGTATCGTGGAAATAATTGCTATAATTGCCTGTTTTTGCGAGAGCATAAATTGCCGGATTGATGAAGCCCGCCGACGGATTGCCACCGATCGCCGCCTGCTGGTTGACCAGCGCCATGAAACCGGCCCACAAGGGTGCTGCGCAACTCGTGCCACCCGTGCGCCCGCTGCTGCCATTATCAAAGGTCGAATAAACATAATCCGCGGTCAGAGCCACATCGGGTATGTTGCGCTTGGTCGTGGAACCGCCATTCGCCACCATGCTGACATTGGTCTGCCAGGTGGGAATTGAATAGTACGTGCTCACTCCGCCGCTGCTGCCCCAGTTGCCCCCCTGCGAATTCACCGTCCGGTCATTCCAGACGGACTCGGATGTAAAAGAGCCATTAAAACCACCCATGTTGAGCACGGTGCCACCGACTTGCGTGATATATGGGGAGCTGGAAGGGGCATTGACTTGCGATGCACTATCCACGTCATTGTTCGAACCGGCGATAAACGCGTCCGTGTCTCCCGACGCATTGAAGAACGATTGTCCGGCGGCGGCCATCAATTGAAATATGTTGTCGGTGCTGGCGCTGGGCCCGCCGCTCCAACCCCACGAGCAGCTCAGATTTTTGATCATATTGCTGGCCAGCATGGTGTTCAAAATGTCGTTGGGGATATAGTTGTTCGGATTGCCTTCAAAGAGCACAATCCGCGACAGGCCCGGCGCCATCGCCATCGCCATCTCAATATCCAACGCCACCTCGCCATTGCCGCTGTTGACACCGCCGGTTGGATTTCCATTAAAGCCATCGAGCAAAACTTTCTGAAGGACGATATTTGACCGTCCTCCCCCGGCCGCGTTGACGTAGGTTGCGATGTCATTCGGATAATACCCGTCCACTTGAAACAGTCCCACCGCCTGGCCGGCACCCGTCAACGTCGTACCCGGCGCATACGCTTTGCGAAAATCATCACCAAAAAGCAGTCCTTGGCCGTCAGGCGAGGTGCCGCTTTTAAATCCGGACGAGAGCGACGCCAAATGTTTAAGCTTCGAGTGCGGTTTTGAAAAATCGCTCAAGCCCTGGACATCGACCATGGGCAGGATGGCATCCACCGTCGGCTCCGTATCCGGCGCGAAAAAATTACGCGCCTCGGTCGGATGCCGGTAGGTCCGCAACGTGATACGGAATGCTTTTTCGACTGCCCGCGCGTTACCACTGACATCGAGCAACATCCGGTTGCCATGCTCGGCGGTGATGGTGAGGCCGTTGGTCCGCGCAAAGTTTTTTATCGCCTCATAGTCGGCTTCCGTGGGCCCGAACCGGGCGGTCAATTCCTCCGGCGTCAAATATTTCCGGTAGTTTGGATTCGCCGGGTCATAAACTTCGGCGAGAAACTGCTGCAGCCCCGCCGGATCACGCAGTGGCAGGCCGATGGCCAGGCGCATCTCATTGGTTGACGAGAAGTTTCCGAGGGCGGAAAGATGCTTAACGACCTCCGGTACATGACCATGCAACTGTTTCGCCCCGGCGGACACCGGTAGCGACGTGAAAATGCTGATGATTGCAGCCAGGACTCCCAGCCTGATTTTTCGATTCATGAATGGTTGTTTTAACCGCCAAAATTATCGCAAGCAACATGCCAACCGTCAAATTTGACTGTAAATAAATCCGTTGTTTTTATAACTTAAAAACCGTCCCGATTCAGGCAATGTCGCTTCCGCTTGCTCATGATAGGATGTGAATCCCCGTGACAATGTTCCCACCTTTAATGGAGTGACTCCGAATCTACAAGCAACCTGCCCTGCATTTCACAAAACATTTGCCCGTTCCACCCTGCCCCTCTAACTTCATACCCGTGGCCGTCAAGTTCACCATTCTCGGCAGCGGTTCGTCCGGTAATTGCGCCTATGTCGAGACCGCCGAAACCCGCATCCTCGTGGATGCCGGGTTCTCGCCGTTGCAGATCCGGAAGCGCCTTGCCTCCATCGGCAAGACGCCGGAAAATCTTTCCGCCATTCTGGTAACCCACGAGCACTCGGATCACATCGCGGGCATCCTCGGGCTGGCCGATAAATTTCACATCCCGGTTTACTGCAACCGCGGCACCCAGGACGGCACCATCTGGGCGTTCAAGGCGAAATGGGATTCGAAAAAGAAACCGGCGTTCGACGGCATGGACGGCACGGAACTGCTCAAATCGAAAATTGACTGGCGGCTGTTCGAGACCGGCGCGAGTTTCGAGATCGGCGATGTGGGCATCGAAACTTTTTCCATTCCGCACGATGCGCAGGACCCGGTGGGCTTCATCCTCCGCACCACGGCCGGCACCATCGGCTTTGCCACGGACCTCGGCCATGTCACCAAGCTGGTGCTGGAGCGCATCCGCGCCGCGAACATCCTCGTGCTCGAATCCAACCATGATGTAAAGATGTTGCAGGATTGCCCGCGCCGCTCATGGGCGTTGAAACAGCGCATCCTCGGCCGCCACGGCCACATCTCCAACGTCACCGCGGCCGAAACCATCGCCCAGATCATCTCCGCCGACTTGCGGCAGCTTTACCTTGCGCACCTGAGCCGCGAGTGCAACAAGCCCGAACTCGCCGAACACATCATGGCCGAGCAACTCCATCATCTGGGGGCGAAGCATGTCGGTTTGCAGATCGCCGCACAGGATGTGCCATGTGAGACGCTGGAGTTTTAAATTCTCATTCCGACAGCCCTCAAAACCAAAGGCTACGAGGCAATGCCTGTTATCTTTGAGAAGGCACGACGGCTTTTGGCTGACGAGAGCAATCTTGCCCGATGACTTAAACGGGCGTATCGTCTGACCATGAGCAAAGAACGCGCCTATCATTCTGACCCGGAGATTCTCAGCGGCACATTGGTCTTCAAAGGTACGCGCGTGCCGGTACAGAGCCTGTTCGACCATCTCAAAGCCGGCGATTCTATCGAGGTTTTTCTCGATGGATTCCCCAGCGTGAAGCGCTCGCAGGTGCTGGCCGTGCTCAAGGAAATGGAAAAGGAAGTCCTCGCCCACGCCTGACGTGAAAATCCTGCTGGACGAAAATCTGAACTGGCGACTGGAACAGTTTCTCCCCGGCCACGAAGTCAAATCTGTTCCGAGGATCGGCTGGGCTGGATTGAAGAATGGAAAACTCCTTGCCCGCGCCGCGCAGGAAGGTTTTGACGTGCTGGTCACAATGGACGGCTCCATGGCCAGCCAGCAAAACCTTTCAAAGATCAGACTGGCCATCGTCGCCCTGCGCGCTCCGTCAAACCGCCTGGCTGACACCAGCCCGTTGATGCCAAAAGTTCTTCTGATATTACCGACATTAAAGCCGGGCAAGGTTGTGAAGGTTTCGACGTAACACCCAAACATCATCTCCCTACAGCTCTCAAACTGAAACCACTCCCGCCGCCGCCAGAGCCTCCTTCACTGGCGCGAGTTGCCTTTCATAATGACGCCAGCGTTCCAAGGCGTGGCCGTAGATGGGCTGGCGCACCTGCCACATGCTGGCTGTTTCCACGGGGTATTTGTTGGTCTGCGGGGCCAGGCAATGTTCGTCCCATTCAAGCCCGAGAAAATCCAAAAGCCTGCGCACCGTTGGTTCCGTGTTTGAAACGATGTCTTCGTAGCTGGCTTCGATCATGTTGATCGCCGGGATTTTCCGCCAATGCGCCATGAGCCGCGCATATTCGCCGTAAAAATGGCCGATGTTCCGCAGATCAAAACAATAATCCAAGTTCAGGGGGAACCGCTGGAAATAATTGGAAAGCCCCGTATCCAAGGGATGGCGTGTGCAATGGATGATCCGCGCCTGCGGATACAGCATCGCGATCAATCCCAGATGCCGGAAATTAAGCGGGTTCTTGTCGATCACATACGGCGCATCCGGACTGACGTCGCGCCGCAGCCTTTTCTCATAATCCTGGATCAAGCGTTCGGCGACGGCGGGAGTGACCTGTCGCGCGGCCTGTGGATACGCTATTTTGCAGCCGGTCAATTCCGGCAATCGCGATGCGAGGTCGCCCATCGTTGAAAGCTCGCCCGCTGTGGCAATGGCGCGGTGGTTGGACAAAATGCTGGCAAACAGGGTTGTGCCCGAACGAGGCATCCCGACAATGAACAATGGCGCGCGGCTCAACGATGCAAAGTCGGCGGGCTTGGCCAGAAAGTCCTGATTAAAAACTTCGATGATCCCATCGGTCAAACGCACGACCCCGGTGGGATCATATGAAACGCGGGCGTTACGGATTTCATTCGCCTGCCGGAAACATTCAAACGCCTCATCATAGCGACCGCAGTCATCGTAAATCTTGCCCTGGGCGAAATTAAGATGCGCCGCGTCGTCGGGTGAAACACCGGGCTTTTTCAACAGGACCTGGATATTTCGTGCCTCTGCGTTGTCCGCATTTTGATATTTGCAGATGGTCGTGAGGTTGAACAAGGGGTCGGGAAAATCCGGTTTCAATTCCAGCGCCTTGCGGAACATCTTCTCCGCCTCCGGCATATTGCCCTTGTTCAGCAGGACGATGCCCAGATTATTGTACGCCTCGAAATGGCCGGGGCCGACCTCGATCGCCCGGGTGTAACTTGCCTGCGCCTCGTCATACCGCCGCAGCGCCTGCAAAATCACCCCCCGATTAGACAGGGCACCAGCATGGTCAGGCTTCAGGGCGATGGCTTTGTCATAGCTGGCCACGGCCTCTTCCAATCGCTTCAGTTTTTCCAACGTGTAGCCACGGTTAAAGTGGGCGTTGGCGTAGTCAGGCTTGAGAGCGATGGCCTTGTCGTAACACGCCAGCGCTTCCGTGTGACGCTGTAGCTGCTGCAACATCGCGCCACGGTTATTGTGGAGTTCGGCGCTGTTAGGAATCACGACCAGCATCAGCTTAAAAATATCCGCCGCGGCCTGGAAATTCCCCTGGGACTGCTCATGCACCGCCAGCATGCCGGCCTCGGGAATGGTAAAGGTTTTGCCGCGCCACCTGATGCCCGGGTTGTGCCGGCCGGGGATGATGCGTCGTTGATTCATGTTGATGGCACAGGCACAAGTTGTGCCGGAATTAATCATATCCGCGCAACGCCCGTCAAATGCAAACCGGCCCGCCAGCTTGCCGGTTGAAATCATTTTCTCCTTTGCCATCCCCGGCATTCACGCAAACATCCCCGGATGTTTCATGTCCAACAGATCACTTCGCTCGACCTGCCGGAGCTGGCGCCGTACCGCTCGCTCAAGCGTTCGGCGGAGCACGCCAAGCTGGGCATCTTCGTGGTGGAGGGCGACAAGGTGCTGGACCGCATGCTGGACAGCGATTTCACCGTCATCTCCGTGCTGATCCAGGCGGAACGATTCGCCGAATACGAGGCGCGGCTGCGGGCGCGGCCGGAACCGGACATCACCGTCTATGTCTGCGAGAAATCCGTGATGACGGAGCTAGTCGGGTTTGAGATCTATCAGGGTGTGCTGGCCATGGGACGGACACCTGCCACGCTGTCGCTGGACGAAATCCTGGCGCGCAGTCCGCGACCGCATTTTTTTGCGGCGATGGACGGGTTGTCCAACGCGGAGAATGTCGGCGCGCTCATGCGGAACTGCGTGGCGCTGGGCGTACACGCATTGATCGCCGGCGAGACGTGCAGCAGCCTGTTCCTGCGCCGCACGGTCCGCAATTCGATGGGCGCGATCTTCAAGCTGCCGGTGTTGGAATCCACTGATCTGGTGGCGACGCTGCGGACGTTGCGCGCCCATGGCGTGCGTTGCATCGCTGCGCATCCGCACACGGACAAGAAAATGTTGTCGCAAGCGGATTTCACCGGGGATTGTTGCGTGGTTTTCGGCAGCGAAGGTCACGGCATTTCCAAGCCGGTCCTGGAAGCATGCGACGAAGCGGTGGCGATTCCCATGGCGAACGAGGTTGATTCCTTGAATGTGAGCGCAGCGGCGGCGGTATTCCTGTACGAGGTCAACCGGCAACGGAATAAACAGTTTTAGAACAGTCCGCATGGGGCGAACACCCCATAGCATCTTCATGGCAGCCGGATTATTTTACACCATGAAGAGTACCCCCGCACCTTTGCCGTCTGAAAAATCCATCAAGAGCCGACTCCAACATATATTGGCCGCTTTTGTGATGGGCGGCACCCTGGCGAGCGGTTGCAAACCGTCATTATGCGAAGATGAAGACGGTGTCACCCAGCCGAGGCGCCTGAAAAAGTTGCCCTGAGAACTGCGGTGTAAAACGAAAAACCCGTCAAAAATCGGGTAATGCAAACGCATGGCTTAATCAGCCAGGGCCGGCATGGCAGGAAGGCGGAAATATAATCTGGTTTAGTATGCCGGTAATACTAGAGAGCCTGTTAACCTGCCCATTCTATGAACATCATCGTCGAAGATGTGGATTCAATGAAATTTTTCACCGGTGAAGGCCAATGGACCAGAAATGCCGCCCACGGCAAACACCACGCCGGAACCATTCAAGCATACAACGCGGCCAGAAATGAGCCCATCGGCAAGTTCAACATTACCGGTTACATCGCCGAAACCAAACAACTCATCAGCCTTCGCAATGGACGCGGGACAGGCGCACATGGAAATTAACCACACAGGTTTTTTACCTTCTCATCATCAGCCACTTTTTGATCTCCTCATTCTGGCCATATATGCTGACGGCCATTTAACGACTTTTGAAGACAAGCAATTGCAGGGGCTGTTGGCGGCCATGGGATTCACCGAAGAAACTGACCGCCGCCGTGAATTTGATGCGGGAGTGGCCAGAATCCAGCCATTCGTTCAATCCGTCCATAAAGCCAAAAATCAAGCGTTGCTCCTAACGGAGGCTTTCACAACACGCCCACTACAGAACAGGGTTTTGGAGGCGGTTGAACAGGTAATGACCCGTGATAATCATATCAGTTCATGGGAGAACACTTTGTTGATGGAACTGCGCATGAAATTCAGGCTGTGATTTATCGCTTCATCCCCCGCAAAAATAAAAAACCCCTGACGGATCAGGGGTTTAAAACGGTGGTGGCAGGACCCGGAATTGAACCGGGGACACAAGGATTTTCAGTCCTCTGCTCTACCAACTGAGCTATCCTGCCAAAACCACCGTGTTTATTGACGATTTACCGCTTTTTACTTTCCGTCAATTCGCCATTGCATACCGCCATTTGATACTTTATGATTTATTTGCTTATGACAAACCAAACTAGCACCACACTGGCGGCTGCAACAGCGGGCCGGAAACATACTAAACTTTCCCCTGATGGCAAGTGGGAAACTTACGAGAAACACGCAGGGCTTATGCGTTACGTCCCCAGCGGCATCTTCTTTGCCCGTTTCAAGGTCAACGGAATTGTGAAGTGGGCCAGCTTGGAAACCAACGTCAAATCAACAGCCGTTGACCGGCTGAACCTCAAACGTGATGAACTGCGCAAGCCAAAGGCGGAAGTCGGCACGTTCGCTTCGGGACGCATCCAATTTGAAGCCGAGACGCGCAACAAGCACGAGCTGGCGGAATTGTCCCGCATTTATCGCCTGCGCTGCGTTGACAGAATCCTGCGCTCATGGCCGGGCTTAGATAACAAGCCCGTTGACAGCATCACCAAGGCCGATTGTGACGCATGGGCGAAGCGTTACGCTGACACCTATGCACCGCAATTTTTCAACAACTCGCTTAACATCCTGCGCGAAATCCTTTCGCTGGCTGGCCTTGGACACGACGCAAATCCGGCCTATAAGATCAAACGGCGCGGCATACCGCGCAAACAGTTGGATTTGCCAACAGCGGAGCAATTCAACCAACTGGTGACGGTGATTGAAACATCCGGCGCGGCACAGGCGAAAGATTGCGCGGACTTGGTTCGTTTTCTCGCTTTCTCCGGCTGCCGTATCAGTGAAGCCAAGCAAGCCATCTGGCAGGACGTGAACTGGAAAAATAACGAGTTGACGATTCGTTGCCTTAAACGCCGTGCCACAAGTGACGAAGTGCGCTCGCGTGTCATTCCGTTAGTTCCGGCCATGCGCCAATTTTTGACCCAAGTTCAATCAAAACTGCAACCTAAACCACAAGACAGCGTTTGTCGCGTGTTTGAATGTCAGGGCGCATTAACACGGGCTTGCAAAATCGTCGGTTGCGCCCGGCTCACGCATCATTCATTGCGGCATTTGTTCGCCACGTTTTGCATTGAAGCCGGGATTGACGTTCCCAGCGTCAGCAAATGGCTTGGACACAGTGACGGGGGTGCGCTGGCAATGCGGATTTACGGACACCTCCGCCGTGAACATTCGCAGTTAATGGCGCAACGTGTCACCTTTGGCGCATTGCCACAGCCCGCCAATGCCCCGGCGTTGCCTGAATTGGCTGCCGCCACCGCGAATTAAATTCAGTCCCCGCACAGGCCTTTTTCCGGCCAGTGGATCAATAGTTTCCACTGGCCGTTTTTCTTTCCTACCCACTCCATGCCGACAACGCTACCGCCACGCATTTTGATTTCTTCCACGACAAAAATACCCTTGCCACTCACAACAAGCTCGCAGGGGTGGCTTTCCAAGTCAGGAATTGCCGTTGTGTTCATTTGCTTTCACTTGCTCTGATATGATTTCAGCATCTTGGATTTGCTTTGGTGCTGGCGCGGGTTCAACCGTTACGACACCGGGGACAGGCAATCCCGCTTTTTTTCTGTCCTCATAAACTGACTCAAAGATTTGTTTCATTCTTTGGTCGGAAAGCGCGTGCCATGGCGCTTGATTGTTCACGTTTAATTCAATTGGACGGTCACCAAACCGCGTCACGTCCGCAAATTTCAACAGCGCGGCAGCAGCACGCCAATCCGGCTGTTTTAAGCCGATACCGTCCGCGCTTTGCTCAATTTTGGTAACCAGTGAATCAATCCGGTCGGCTCGAAATGCTTCCAAAAGCTCTGTAAATTTTGCGCTCCGGTTATGGCGCGTTTTCCAGTCAAACCAGTGGCGCGGCTTCACGCCAAGCCGCCGACACGCTTCACTTTCGGTCAATTGCTTGGCACAGAGCCGGGCAATGTCTGAAATGGTTGTGGCGTCAACGCGCCGGTTTCCTCGCGCACGCGTAACAATATCGCCGTTGTTTGCCGTGTCTGAGGGCTGCGCTGGGGGTGTGCTCTTTGTGTTCATAAATCTGTCAGGTGTTTCCATGCCGGGATTTTTCCACTTCCACACCCCTTATAGGGTGTGTGGAAAGTGGAAATTCCACTTCCCTTCCGTGTGGAATTCTCCGTGGAAAAAGCGTGGAAGTTCTGGCTTCTGGTGTGGTCTTGAGTAGATTTGCAATCCTATGGGCGCTATTAAAGACATCGTTGACCTTTGCATAAAATTGCGGGATGAAAACAAAGACGGCAAAATCACCGCTGCTTTGGGACAAATTCAATCTCTCACACTTGCGTTGCAATCGGAGCAAATTAAAATCGTCGAGAAGAATCAGGAACTCGTCATGGAAAACCTTGACCTCAAGCGAAAGGTGTTCGACTTGGAAACTTCCCACGCAGAAGAAATGGCAGAAATCCGAGAAATACACACTGCTGAAATTGAAACCATCAAAGCTAGTCACGTGCAGCCAAAAGCGGATGAACTTGAACCACAATCGAGAGAAATTTTGAAGTGCTTTTTTATTCAGGCCTGCGAAATTACCGACTCCCAAATAGCAACTCGGTTTGGGATAAGCTTGAGCATGGCCGCATATCATACAGATACCTTGCTTAGGAAAAGATTTATTATTCAAACCACTGCCGGATTTAACCCCGGCAGCGCGGCTTATGAATTAACGGGGGCTGGCCGACAATATGTGGTTAAAAATGGATTGGCGACTTGAGTTTTAATTTGTGACATACGTTTTGGTTGCCTTGGTGCAGTGGATTTTCTTGGCGTGTTCGGCGCGTTCAATGGCTTTATATGCACCGGATGAAGCGCAACCCGTTTCTGCGCGGAGTGCTTTGACGATTTGCGGTTTCTTTGGTGCGCCGCTGGCCTTGCACAGTTCGGCGACAAGTCCGGCAACCGTGTCCGGCGACAAGTCCGGCGTCTCTGCTTTCCCGGTCATTTCAGATTGCCACGCCGACACGTCCAGCGTCGGGTCACACTCATAAATCATTTCTGAATTCATGCGGATACCAAACGCGGGAAACTCTTTGCCATTGGAACATTTGCCACAAGCAACGATTAAACGGTCATTGTTGTCCGCGTCCACGGGTGCAAGGTTGATTTGCCCGCGAGTCCAGGCATGAAGGGTCTTTGAGTTGCGGGCGAAACTGGAGCGATCATAACCCGTGGCGCGGGCGGCTCCGGCTTTGCCGGTCAAACTGTGATGCAAAACGATTATTGCCCGCTCCGGCTTTCCACGGCGACACAACCGCGAAAGCGCTTGCAGCGTGTTTTTCATGTCCGCGTCTTTGTTCAAATCGCCAGCCGCATAATCATTCAACGGGTCAATCACGATGCCGTCAGGGTTCGCGGATTCAATCGCCCGTTGAATTGCGGCTTGGTTGTCGGGAGAATCGAGGGACACGAAACCGTCATCGTCATTTTCTACCGTGTGGAAAACGACTTGCTCCGCGAAGTGTGGCCAGTCATCGCCAAGCCAAGTTTTGATTCTGGCAAGGTCTTGCTGCAACCGGCGGTTGCTGTTTTCCGTTTGAAGTATCAGCCAGCGCATTTCACTTCCTCCGGTATCAAAGGCAAGACACTTCCGGCCCGTGACGATGGCGGCAACGATTTGCAATGCCAGACGGCTTTTGCCGGTTCCGCCTTGTGCGGCGATGACTAGCGGCTGGCCTTTGGCTAAAAGCCGGTCGCCAAGTATCATGTCTGAATCATCAAACGACATGGACAGCAGGTCGTCAGGGGAGCGCAGCGTGAGAATCCGTTGCTTTGCTTGACTGGCGGTTGTGGCGGGCAGTTCCGGCACGGTGTCAATTTCGGGGGTTTCAAGCAATGCGTTCATTTTGTTTTGTCCCCAAAGGTTTGTAGTTGAGAAAATAAACCGTTTGCCGGTTGCCATTGTCGCGGGTGCCGTCCGGCATCCTCACAAACTGGCTTTTAGTCCATGTCATCGGGTCTGCGCCCAAACTCACGGCGTAACGGAAAAACTTTTCAACCTTTTCTGGCGCGGATTTTTCAACATAAAACCAGCCGTGCAGCGACTTCCCGCCACTATGAACGGCACAAACCAACGGCGCGAACGTGCCAAGATGCAAAAGCAAAGCCGAGTGTTCATCCGTCGTGCCGGTATCAAATTCACAAATCAGTAAACGACGCTGGCCGGTATTGGCAAGCGCGTGTTTTGATTCCCTGCCGTCTTTGGTCAATCCGGCGATGGCGGACATGGGAGACGGCACGATCAATTGCAGCTTTGACAGTTCACCGCGCCAAGATTCACGCGGCTTGGTGTCAAATTCTGAATTGGACTTGCCAGCGCACAGAAGCGGATTGCCGGGGAAAAGTGCGTCCGTGATTTGCTCGGTGTGTTGCGTGTTGTCCTCAATTCTCACACGGGACGCTTCCCAAAGGTCTGCCAACCCGCCACCGTCACGGGTTATTGCCGTGCGTTGCTCCTGATTAACTCCCGGCCATTTCGAGACTGTTTGAACCAGCACACCAGCGCCACGTGGTTGCCACGCACACGGCAGGGAATTTTGGACGGCTGACACTATCTCATGGCGCGGGACAAGTCGGCCACAATCCGCCACACGGGTTTCAAGCAGGCTCACAATGTCAGCGGCGGGCAAATGTGCGTGCAATTGGCGGGCAATGCGAAATAAAAAGCTGTGAACACCTTCACCGGCTCGCGGCGGCGCGTTAAGCAACTCAATCAGGAATGGCGGTAGTTCGCGGGTGTTCATAGTAAGGGGGCGATGTCCCCCACGACTTTCATCGTGCATCGCCTTTGTTCCCGGCGACACGGCTTACGCCGAGGGGGAATCGCCGGTTAAAGTGTTTATTCTTCAAATTCACTGGCGCAATTCGGGCAAAGCATTTGCATGGCGGTAAATTCTTCGACTCCAAAAACAAGACTTGTACGAAAGTTGGGGGAAATTTGAACCTTCCAACCTTGCGCCAATGCCGCGCAAATTGCCGCACGTTCTGTTTTTAAAATTGGTTCGTCTGTTGCAGCCCGCTGGCAACGGGAGCAGTGCAGCGCGAAAAATTTGCTTTCCGGCAAGCCGCTTTCCTCCTCGGTTGAAAAAAGAGCGAATGTCATACCGCCGCCTTCTTTTTAATGCCAAGTTCAGCCAGCGCAGAAGCGACACCGGAAGCGATTGCCGCGCCCAATGCTAACTCTGGATTGTCACGACTTGCAGCCGCAAGCCGTCGTTTTTCCTCGTCGGCCTTTCTGTATGCGTCGTCGCCAAGTTCTGCGCGCTGGTCGGCTTCTAATACCGCAGCACAATTTTGAAGCACGGTCTGCCATTCGCTTTTGGTTATCCAAGTCCAATCCGGTTCGTATTTTTCAAGGAAACGCCAAAGGCTCATATGTTCGTCTGGGAAAATTGGATCACCATCCGGGCTTTTCAGAATTTTCCGTTTTCTGGCGATGTATTGCTTTCCCTCACTGTCTTTTGCCGCGACAAGCGTGCAATGGTCGAGGGCGACTTGGCGATAGTTTCCACCAGCACCAAAAACCGTAAAATGATTGTCTACCAAAACCTTTTCACCAGATTCACTGTCGCCCTTTTTGTGAAAACTAAAACGATTGTCCCCGCTGGAAAAGTATTGCGCCACGTCACCTACTCTGTCCAAAAATGCGATGTGTTTTTCCTCGGCAGATTGAGCGCGTGCTTCGCCGACATTAAATGATATGGGTTTGCTATCGCCTCCCGGCGGCGCGTCCATGGGTTGTGTAAGCATAATTTAATTATTTGTTTGGTTTGTTGACTGGAATTTTATTCGGCGGCAAATCTTTGCAGCTCTGTTTCACTGATTAAGATTTTGCGGAAGTCGGCGACGCGCTTGATTCGCTGCTGGCGGATTAGCTTGCGAATTGAAACAACGCTCACGGAAAGCCGGGCCGCCGCTTCGCGCACGTCAAAAAGCAATTTCGGGGCAGTTGTCGCAGGCTTGGGTTTCTCCGCTGCGGCGTCGGATTTGTTTTCGTCCGTTATCATGCCCTAACCTATTCCCAAGCAATTTGACTTTCCAGCATTGTTATTGTATTTATAATGGTGCTGATACAATAACTAAATGAGACCATCTAAACAGAAAACGCCACTGGCAAAATTACGGGCATTGATTAGAGTACAAACTGGGGTAAGAACAAAAAAGCGGACGGGTGAGTCCACAAAAATCGATTCCCCCTTAAGCCGTCAAGATGTTGCTGACTGGCTTGGGTGTGGCGTGGACAACATTTCTTCAATCGAATCTGGTCGAGTTGAGCTAACAGAAGCAAACGCCGAAATTATCATGCAACAAACCGGGGCAAGCATTAAGTGGTTGCTTGGCCTAGACACTAAACCTTTTCCGGTACATTGGGCTGGTCATCGTTATGAGCAATCGGATTTTGACCGGGCACAAAAAAACATAAAAGACCCTGCCTTTCCAGCATTGAAAGCGCAAAAGACATTCGCCGAAAATGTCAGCTTGTTAGCCACAATTTTGCTTTGCGCTTGCCAACGTGGTGAAATTGACCGTTATACAAGCAAGCTCCGGGGTGCGTTGACAGAAATTTTCAATTCGTTTCCCAAAGCCACGCCGGTTGTGGATTTCTGCCCATTCATCGACTCGACCGAAGTTTCCGTCGCAGACCACGCTAACCCTTTAAAGGCACTTCAAAAATTCTATCCTATGCTAGAAAAGTGGGATACTGAACTTCTGAAAATCACTATCGCCAGAAGCAAATCTGCCAGACCGCGCCGCCCCTGATTCAGGGCAGCAACGCCCGGTAAAATTTATTTCGGCAAAAACGGCGATAAATCCATTTCGTATTCAGTACGAGATAACTTTGCTTTGTAGAACTTAACGTGGTTTAGCTCTGGGCGTTTTTCGGCCTCCGCGAACAATTCATTCGCCATATCTGCGGAAGCACTAGAGCCAATGACTATCTCACGGATTGCCGATGGAGGCACATTAAATAAATAAACATCCCCATTGCGGGTCTCGTCTGCATTTTTCAAAAACCGGATAATTCGCCATTCTTGCTCATAGGTCCATTCTTGATTTTTTGAAAATAAAAAATCAGGAGCGGGCTTGTCGGTTTCTATAATGTTAACGTCTATGGAAGGCCGTTTTTTAACGTAGCGCACTGGCAGCAAAAGCCCAATTTCATCAGGCTCATCATCCCGTTGTTTAAAGAATTCATTCTCTGAATCAAATCCGACAACGAATCCTTTATGGTCTTTTGCGTAGTGCGACCACATCAGAATACTACGTTGGTTTTCGGTTAAGCAAAGAATCCCTATCTGCTTTTGCATCCTCCCCAGCAAACACGATTGAAAAATAACACCTATCTGGCCGGGGTCGGCAGCATATTTCCTTTTTAATTCAACCGTTGAGAGGATTAACGAATTCAACGTCAGCCCTGGCTCAATATCATCAGTTTCCCCCAAAGCCATATCAAAGGCTATATTGAGGGCATTTCTTTCAACGTGCTGTTTGGCTCTTTCTTCATCATAACCAGTAATCGCCGGAAATGCGTCGAATGGATCGTTAAACAAACCGGGTTGCGTAAATCTGACGAGCCGATTATTTAGAAACGAATTCCTTTCGGGAGGAAAGTATTTATAGAGAAGCATAAAGTTTTATGCGAACAACACTAAAACCGCGCATCTTTCCATTCTTGGGGGCGCGTGTCACGCATGTACTCCAAAGCGAAGCAACCCACGCAAGATAAAACACCAAAAGGCACCGCTATGGTTTGCGATATTGGAAGAATTTCTTCATTTTGCGCTCCGGCAAGGCGTGCCCAGTCACCAAGATATTCTAGGAACGCTCGTGTCATTTCCGGATTCCGCTCAATCTGAGATTGCGCCTCTGATTCCGTCACACAAAGGCTCAAATCTTCGGCGTAATCTAGCAGGCTTTGTGGTGAAATCTTGGGTTCGCCACGGGGAGGCATGGAATAGCCCAAAGTAGATTCTGCCAGAACCCGAAATTCGGAAAGTTCCGCCGCAAGCTTATCGTTGGTAGAACTCATTAGTTTCAAGGCTCATTAAGTCCCAAGGTCGGTTTCGGGTCAATCAATGTTTCACCACCATGTCACGAAAGAGCAAGTGCGCAATACGGGATTCAATATGGGGGACATGGCTAATGGTAACAGATGACCCATACACCCCTTTATTCTTAACATCCGGTCACTGACTGGCAGACTCGCCACAATACGCCATGCCGTGTGCTAGGCTTTATTACAGCGGCTTTGTTTGTTTGGGTGTCGCCTCCGGTGTGGTGTTTGCCGTCCTAGCTCAAATGCGGCAGGGGGTAATTCCATTGCATACCGGATTTGATACCTTAACCCGTTTTTGGGTGTTAATTGGCATCACCAGACAGCACGGAGCGCAGGCTTGCCGGTGACGTTTGTGCGGTGAAATCAGGAGAAATCACGAGACGTAACTTAACAGAAAAACAGTGTTTGGATTTTCAGTCCTCTGCTCTACCAACTGAGCTATCCTGCCTACCGTGGGGCGCGAATGAAACCAAACTTTGGCGCGAATGACAAGCAACAATTGATGCCGTCTGTCATCAGACAATCTGCGGCTGCACCAGGTCCGGGTCAACGCCCAGGTCCTTGATGGCCTGCGCCACGACCTTGCGGTCGATCTGTTTTTTCTCGGCCAACGCGTAGAGCGTACCAATGACGGTGGTTTCCACGTCCACGCCGAAGAACCGGCGCAGGCGCGACCGCGTGTCGCTGCGGCCGAAACCGTCCGTGCCGAGCGTGAACAGGCCGCCGGGAACCCACGGGGCGATCTGGTCGGGAATCGTGCGGACGTTGTCCGAGACGGCGACGAACGGGCCCGACTCCTTCGCGAGCAGGGTTTCGACGTAGCTCTTCTTCGCGGGCAAAGCCGGATGCAGCATGTTCCAGCGCTGGATGCGGATGGCGTCGTTGCGGAGCAGCTTGTAGCTGGTCGCGCTCCAGACATCGGCGCTGACATTGTATTTTTCCGCGAGAATTTCCTGCGCCTTCAGCGCGGACTGCATGATGGAGCCGCTGCCAAAGATGTGGGCCTTGAGCTTTTTACCCTCGGCGCCGGCCTTGAACTTGTACAGGCCCTTCAAGATGCCGTCCTCGACGCCTTCCGGCATCGCGGGCATCGGATGATTTTCGTTATAGAGCGCGAGGTAGTAGAACACATCCTCGTGCTCGATGTACATCCGGCGCAGACCGTCGGCGACAATGACGGCGAGTTCGAAACCGAACGCAGGGTCGTACGGCAGGCAGGTCGGCACGGTGCCCGCGAGGAGCAGGCTGTGGCCATCCTGATGTTGCAAGCCCTCGCCGTTCAACGTGGTGCGGCCGGAGGTCGCACCGCACAAAAAGCCCTTGGCGCGGATATCGCCGGCGAGCCAGAACAGGTCGCCCACGCGTTGCGGACCGAACATCGAATAGTAGATGTAGAACGGGATCGTCGGCGTCCCGTGCGAGGCGTAACTCGTACCGGAGGCGATGAACGACGCCATGGAACCGGCTTCAGTGATGCCTTCCTCGAGGATCTGGCCGTCCTTCGTTTCGTTATAGAACGACAGGATGTTCCGGTCCACCGGCTCGTAAAGCTGGCCCTTGGCGGAGTAAATACCGATCTCGCGGAAGAGGACATCCAGACCGAACGTGCGGGCCTCGTCAGGAATGATGGGTACGAGGCATTTGCTGATGCCTTTATGCCGGAGCAGGGTCCGCAACAAACCGCCGAACGCGGTCGTGGTGGAAATCTCCGTTTTACCGGCTTTCAGCAATTCGCTGAAAAAGTCCAGCTTCGGCACGTCGAGCGTGACCGGCTTGAAGACGCGCGCGGGAACGAACCCGCCGAGCTTCTTGCGGCGTTCGAGCAAATACTTCGTCTCCACGCTGTCGGCGGGCGGACGGAAGAACGGCATGTCGGCGATGACATCGTCGCTGATGGGGATGTTGAACCGCTTGCGGAACTCGCGGAGTTCCTTCTCGTTCATCTTCTTCTGCTGGTGCGAAATGTTTTTACCCTCGCCCGCTTCGCCGAGGCCGTAGCCCTTGACGGTTTTTGCGAGGATGACGGTCGGCTGGCCCTTGTGCTCGGTCGCCGCCTTGTAGGCCGCGTACATCTTGCGGACGTCATGGCCGCCGCGCAGGAGCTTGCTGATCTGCTCGTCGCTCAGATGGTTCACGAGCTCGAGCAACTGCGGATATTTGCCGAAGAAATGTTTGCGCGTATAGCTGCCGGGTTCGACGATGTATTTCTGGTAATCGCCGTCCACGCATTCATCCATGCGCTTGAGCAGCAGACCGGTCTTGTCGCGCTTGATGATGTCATCCCACTCGGTGCCCCAGATGACCTTGATGACGTTCCAACCGGCGCCACGGAAAAGACCTTCGAGCTCCTGGATGATCTTGCCATTGCCGCGGACGGGGCCATCGAGCCGCTGCAGGTTGCAGTTCACTACCCAGATGACGTTGTCGAGATTCTCGCGCGCGGCAAGGGTGATCGCGCCGAGCGACTCAGGTTCATCCGATTCGCCGTCGCCGAGGAACGCCCAGACCTTGGGTTCTTCCTTCCAGTTGGTAAGGCCGCGCGCGTGCAGGTAGCGGTTGAACCGCGCCTGATACAGCGACATGATCGGGCCGAGGCCCATGGAGACGGTCGGAAACTGCCAGAAATCCGGCATCAGATACGGATGCGGATAGGAGGACAACCCGCCGCCGCCGGCGAGTTCCTGCCGGAAATTTTGGAGATGCTGCTCGTCCAGGCGTCCTTCCATGAAGGCGCGGGCGTACATGCCGGGCGCGGCGTGGCCCTGGAAATAAACCTGGTCACCGGGGAAATCCTCAGTGCGGCCGCGGAAAAAATGGTTCTGCGCGACTTCGTACAAAGTCGCGGACGAGGCAAAGGAGGCGATGTGGCCGCCGACGTTGGTGTTCGAGTTCGCCTTGACGACCATCGCCATGGCGTTCCAGCGGATCATGCTCTTGATGCGGCGTTCGATATCGCGATCGCCCGGATACTGCGGCTGCTGCTCGGGGGGAATCGTGTTGATGTACGGCGTGTTCTGGCCGGGAACCGGATGCGGCACGGTACGGAGCTGGCCGGCGAGCTTTTCCAACAGTTGCGCAGTGCGTTCCGGACCATGACTTTCCAGCGCCAGCTCAAACACTGACTGCAGTGATTCATCAAGTTTGTCGCCGTTGCCGTTGGTGGCGGTGGAGGTGTAGCCGCCGCGGGTGCCGTAAATTTCTTTTTTGGATGCTTTCACTGGATTAAGCTGCTTGTGCAAACGCAATAACAGCAGATACCAGAATAAACTGAATCCAGCTCCGCAACAACTGCGAAATAGCATCCTTTGAAACTTATCGACCTGCCACCCACCCCGCCCGCTGAAAACCTTGCGATTGACGAGGTTTTGCTGGATCAATGCGAAGCCGGCACCGGCGGCGAAACGCTGGTGTTTTGGGAGCCGCGCGAGACGTTTGTGGTGGTCGGCTACGCGAACAAGGTGGCGACCGAGGTCAACGCGCCCGCCTGCGAGAAGAAAGGGATCCCGATCTTCCGCCGTTGCTCCGGTGGCGGCACGGTCGTCCAGATGCCGGGCGGGTTGAATTATTCCCTGATTTTGCGGATCACCGAAACCGGCCCGACACGGAACATCACCGCCGCCAACCAGTTCATCATGGAGAAAAACCGCGCGGCCATCGCCCGGCTGGTTCCCGCCGCCGAGGTCTCGGTGCGCGGCCATACCGACCTATGCCTGGGTGACGTGAAGTTTGCCGGCAACTCGCAACGCCGGCGGAAACATTTCCTGCTCTTTCACGGCACGCTGCTGCTGAATTGCGACCTGAAACTCATCAGCGAACTGCTCCAGATGCCGTCGCTCCAGCCCGATTACCGCGCGAGCCGTCCGCACTCGGATTTTGTGACCAACTTGAACCTGCCAGCGGCGCAGGTGAAAGCCGCGCTGGCGAAAGAGTGGAACGTGGATGAAGAAGTGAAACAGGTGCCGCTGGAGGAGATTTCCAAACTTGCCCGAGAGAAGTATTCCACGCGCGAGTGGAATTTTAAATTTTAGGGTGTCTTTAACCAGCATTCTCCCTCACCCCTGCCCTCTCCCGCCGGGAGAGGGAGAACGTGTAGGACCATTTTGTAAAAAGTTTAACCAATCGTGGCATCTCCAATTTCAGGTCGGTCACCAGCATATCCAAACACTGCAAACCATTCACTATTTCGGCAACACCAAGGTGCCTGCGGGAGTCATCGCTTGCGGCGGATATTCCAGGCGGTAGAAACGGAACTGGAACGGGGTTTGATAACAGGTGCTCGAACGCGATTTAGTTTGGGCAAAAATGGTGACGGAGGAAACTTCTGCATTCGTCAAATCCTGGAGGTGGCCCGGTGCGGCCAGGGCGGCAAATGCCTGCGTATCTTTGATGACGGGCGAGATGAGAAATCCGGCGCTGGTCATGCCCGGCACCACACGATAAACGCTCTGCCGGCCATCCTTGGACTCAACAGTCATGACCAGTTGCGGCGGTTTGTAAAGCGTCGAGGCGGCGCTGCCGAGCAGAGTTTTATTGATCTCGATCTCGGCCCAGACCGGGGCGCCGGCGACCGGGGGCACGGTTACTGGGTCACCAAAGCCAACGACGACATTGGTGAGAGGAACCAGATGGTATTACCGCGGGGCTGTGGAACGGGTCAGGTGCAAATAATCTT
>Ga0105238_10002151_pt1 | contig 19932 bp, 14 predicted proteins | sample KBSC34metaG_FD_81526 | JGI IMG/M metagenome (GOLD analysis project Ga0105238, IMG submission 81526) | Corn rhizosphere microbial communities from Kellogg Biological Station, Michigan, USA - KBS C3-4 metaG | ecosystem: Host-associated > Plants > Roots > Rhizosphere > Soil | place: Michigan, USA... | reverse complement strand
TGTAGAACCAGGTCCGGAAATCAGCGCGCCCTTCGAACCGATCCAGGTAGCGGAACACCTGGAGAAAGATGTCCTGGCACGCATCGTCGGCTTCGCGCGGCCGCACACCCAGCCGCAGGAGAAACGCGAGCGCCTGCGGTCGATAGACGGCGTGCAGCTCACGCCAGGCGGCGCGATCGCCGGCGAGGCATTGGTCCAGCAGCTCGGGACAGGTGAAGGCGGCGACGGCCATGAGAGTCATCTATTTGGAGTCGTGAGACACCCGAATGATCGCCCAGGCCGAAAGAATGAGAAGGGCGCACCAGCCGCCCCCCCTCGTTGACCCACGGACTCGGAAGCACGAAGCTTGGAGAGTGCTGAACGTCACGCCGCAGCGGACCCAGCCCGCGTCGATCATGACCGGCCTCTCGGTTCTGGCAGCGGTTTCGGTCCTGGGCGTCGCATGCGCCTCGCGCGGCGCCGGGCGAGATGCCGGCATGAACGGTGATACCGGCGGCGCGACCGATGGCGGTGGCTCCACGGGCGCGGTCGGGACAGGCGGCGCGACGGGCACGGGCGGCGCGCCGTCGGGCGGCAGCGGCGGCGCGGTCAGCGGAAGCGGCGGACGGCCAGTCGCGACCAGCGGGGCACCGGCCACCTCGACCGGAGGCGCAGGTCAGGCACCCGGGGGGCAAGGGGGCGCCGTCGGTGGACTCGCGGGAGCTGGAGACGGCGGTGGTGCCGGTCCCACCAATGGCACCGGGGGCCGCGACGCCGGGGCTTCCGACGTCGACGCCGCGGGGCCGCGCTCCGTGACCTTCACCAAGATGCGGCTCAACGCCGACTTCTATTCCGAAGGCATCAACATCGGCGATCTGGATCGCGACGGCAACGTCGACATCGTCGCAGGTCCGTTTTGGTACCGCGGCCCCTCCTTCACCACCAAGGTGGCCTTCCGGGAGCCCCGGGCGACGCCCTTCGACATCGGCGGCGACTCGGACTGCTACCTGATCTTCGTCTACGACTTCAACCAGGACGGCTGGCCCGACGTCCTGTCCTTTCGGACGAATGGCGGCGCCGAGGTCGTCTGGTACGAGAACCCGAAAGGCGCGAGCTCGACCTGGACGTCCCATGTCGTCTTCAGCAACTCGAACGACGAATCTCCGGCGTTCACGGACATCGACGGCGACGGCAAACCGGAGCTGGTCACAATCTCCAATGGCGCGGGCGGCTGGGCCAAGCCCAACTGGACGAACCCGCAAGCGACCTGGACCTTCGTGCCGGTAACCGCCAAGGCCGGCTGGGGCGCCTACACCCACGGCCTCGGCGTGGCCGACGTCGACGGCGACGGTCGTTCCGATCTGCTCCTCTCCGAGGGGTGGTGGGCGCAGCCGCCGGCGGCGACGTCGACGCCCTGGGCCTCGCACCCGGCGACGTTCTGGGCCCAAGACGATCCTTCCGAGAGCTATGGCGGCGCGCAGATGTTCACCGACGACGTCGACGGCGACGGAGATCGCGACGTCGTCACCAGCCTGCAAGCCCACGGCTGGGGCCTCGCGTGGTTCGAGAACCAGGCGGGCAAGTTCGTGAAGCACGTCATCGTGAACACCCGCGCCGAGGAGTCGCAGTACGGCGTCGCCTTCGCTCAGCCCCACGCGGTGGAGCTCGCCGACGTGGACGGCGACGGTCTGAAGGACATCGTCACCGGCAAGCGCAAGGGCGCCCACGGCAACGGCCTCAGCGCCACCGAGCTCGCCGCCCCCGCCGTCCTCTACTGGTTCAAGCTGCTGCGCCCGGCAGGACAGGCGCCCCGCTACGAACCCCACCTCATCGACTCCGAAGCCGGCGTCGGCACGCAGCTCACCGTAGCGGACGTGAACGGCGACGGCCTGACCGACATCCTCACCGCCGGGCGGGCCGGCGCATTCCTCTTCCTGGGGCGATAGCGCTGTTCCGCGATCTCGTCGAGCAACACATCAACGACCACCCGAGCCGTAGAGAGCCAGAGCCTGGCATCAACCCCAAATCGGGTCTCATGTCGCCAGCGCTGCCGGGATGACTTTGCCGGCGGTGACGTTGGCGGTGATGACGCCCGGCTCGACGCCAACCGCCGACAGGATGGTCCGCCCGAATGATGCCAGCGACTGCCCGGGCGCGACGTCGCCGCCCGCAGCAGGCCGTCCGGTGGCCGAGTCGAAGGCGACCGCGCCGTAGTCTTTGCCGACGGGGGCGACGCCTCCGATCACGGCGCCGCGGAAGGGCTTGCCGATGGTCAGCGAGACCTGGTGGTTCTCGTTGTGCTGGCGGCCGTCGGCGCTGCCCGGGCCCATCGTCCGGCCGAACACGTTGAGCGAGACGAACGACACCTTGTCGGCCAAGCCGGCGGCGGCGAGCTGCTGCATCAGGCTGGCGATGGTCGCCACGCCCGAGACGGTCTGCGCGGTCTCGGTCACCAGCCCGACGTCGCGGTGGTTGTCGCCTCCGAACGGGACGTGGACCGCCACCACCGGCGTGACGTTCATCTGGATCAGCGTGATGGCCGCCAGCATCTGCGACGCGGCCGTGTTGTCCTTGATCGAGCTCAGCGCGTCGAGCAAGCCCTGGTTGATCCCCCGCACCTGCTGCTGCGACGTCACCAGCGAATCGATGTACGCCCGCTGCGCCGGGGTGGCCGTCGTCTTGTACAGATCGGAGAGGCCGGCCAGGGTCTGGTCCCGCAGCTTCTGCAGATCGGTCAGCGGTCCCGGCGCGTTCGTCAGCGTGGCCTTCAACGCCAGCGCCGGGATGATGGGCAATGGCGCGCCGCCGTAACTCAGCCCTTCCGCGGGGCTGGTGGCGCCGAGGCTGATCGGCTGCGCCTGGATGGTCCCCAGACAGGGCGCGAGCTGCTTGGCCAGGAGCGACGGCAGCATCTCGCCCGCGTAGGTGCTGCCCATCAGCTTCAGCACGTCGGGCTCCTTCGGGTGCACGGGCGTGTCGGTCATCAGGTGCCAGAAGCACGTTCGATCGAGCACGTCCGGCGGCAGGGTCGCCCACGGCGCGGCCGCGGTGTGAGAGGTCCCGCCGATCGTCAGCGGCGTCGGAGCCATGGCCGGGTCGGCGCTGTGCACGATGTTGGCGTCATCGTAGGTTCCAGGCACGTTGGCGTTGAGGGGATCGCCCTGCCCCGAGGTGTTGAAGATGACGAACTGCGCCCGGCCGGCGCCCGCCGCGCACGCTGGCTTCGCGTTGTCGGCCAATGCGCGTCGCGGGTTCGCCAGGAAGGCCGCGGGCAGGCCAGTCGCCAGGGCTCTCAGGCCGATCAGCCCGCCTCCGAACAGGGTGGTCAGGATTCCTTGGCGGCGAGTCATGGATACCGATGTCGACATGGTCAGAGTCCCACGGAAATGGCCGAGGGCGCCAGGCATGCCGTGACGAACGTCGATTTCAGCGCGTTCGACGCGGTCGCCCCCTGCTGGACCGCGGCCGTGAAGTGTCCTTTCAGGAGCTCGGCGGCCCCCGCCGCGCGCGGATCGGACGGAACCAGGGCCATCACGGTCGACACGAAGTCGGCGATGGCGGCGTCGGGAACGGCGCTCGACCAGACTTTGACGCCGGGCTCCTGCTTGGCGGCCGCCACGTCGATGACGGTGCCCGCCAGCGACGCGCACAGGTTCTCGAGCGCCGCCCGGTAGAACAGGGTCGGCTGGTTGGGGAGCACCGCCTCAGTCGAGCCGCGCCCATAGCCGTCGGACGGCAACCCCGCCACGATCTGCGGGATCGTCGCGCGCTTCTTGCTGGCGGCGTCCAGGCCACAGACGTCGGTGAAGCCGAGCCGGTTGTTCAGCGCCGCGCAGATATGATCGCGCCGGGCCACCGCCAGCACCTCCCCGTTCTGCGCGTAGGTCGCCGTCGCGGCCGCGTTCGTGGTGAGTGGCGACGACAGCAGCTCGGTGACGAGGGTGTTCCACGAATAGCCCGAGCTGGCGAACGTGGTGACGATCCGCTGAAACTCGGGATCGTCCGACGAGCACGGCGCCGAGTTGGCATAGGCGCACAACTTCTGCGCCCACGCGGGCCCGAACAGCGGATGCTGGGACAGGACCGCGCCCAGGTCCCCGACCGTCTGCACCGGCGTGATCACGCCGTGGAACGAAAACACACCAGGCTGCGCGGTCAGGGCGGCGTCCAGCTGGCTGTGGTAGTTCCATGAGTACGTCGCCGAGAAGATCGAGCGCAACGGATCCAGCGTCTGATGACAGACGAAGCACGCGCCGGACGCGGCGTGGGCGGTGTCCAGCCCCGGCGGCGGGCTACCCGGCGTGGCGGTCACATCCGTGCCGTCGACCTGCGCGCCGAGCGCCACGATCAACGTCTGGTTCATGGTGACGCGCATCTGGTTGCTGATGTTGGTCTGCCAGTTCGCGAAGAACGCCGGCGTCGTGAAGAACCCGACCCGCGGAATCGACAGCACCAGCTCGTCCGCCGCGCGCAGTGTCGGAAGATCGTAGAAGTTTGTGGTGGCCTCCCCCGCCTTGGGCTGACGGATCTTCACGAGCGTCCAGTCGGTGAAATCGCCGGCCGCGAGCTGCGCCGCCCCCGCGGATCCGCCGAGCTGCGGACAATTGCCGGAGACCGTCGACTTGCGGTTGTCGAGCGAGCCGTAGAGCAGCCAGTGCAAGGTCAGCGCGCTCGGCGGATATACGATCGGGTCGGCCGCGCAGCCGTCGATCGAGGCGTCCTCGGTGGCCGCGTCGGGGTTGTACCAGTGCATGTAGTCGGGGCTGGCCGGGTCCAGCGTCTCCGAGATCGGAATCGGCCCCTGCGCGGTCCCGACGGTGATCGATTGCTTGGGGTGATCCTGCTTGAAGCGATCGGTGACCTTGCCGTCGTCGTCGACCTCCCAGACGTCGAGGAACGCGTAGAGCTCCTTCATCGCAGTCGTCATCATCAGGCTGCGCGTGGTCACCCCATCGGTCAACGGTCGCCCGTCGGCGATGAGGCGCAGCATCGTGCGCGCGAAGCTCTCCTGGATGTTCTGCAGCAGCAAGGGCGTGGTCGTGTTGTTGATCGCGATCTGGCGGGGATAGGCCTGGTCGGCGAGGTCCGCCGCGGTGATCTGCGTCTGCTGGAACGCCAACTCGAAGAACCGCATCATCTTCTGCGAGTACTGAGGCTGCTGCATCCAGGCGGCGATCAGGGCCCGCAGCGCCGCCGGGTCGGCCTCGACCTGCTCGACCTCGGCGGCCGTGGGCGGCAACCCGAGCAGCAGGTTCTTGACCTTCGCCACGTAGCTCGACGGGGCAACTGGATGGAACGGCAGGGGACCGCTCGCGCCGCCCTCCCCCGCCGCCCCGCCGGCTCCGGGACCGCCCGCGCCGCCAGCACCGAACGGGCTTGCCGTGTGCTTCCCCGAGCACGCGAGCGCACCCAGAAGAGCCGACAGGACGAACGCCGCCTTCAGCTTTGACACGGTGTCGGGCCCTCCTTCCGTTCGAGTCGACGGTGATCATAAGGCGCCATCCGCCGAGATGGGCGCGGCTCGAGCGGAACGAAACAAATCGACAGAATCGGACCGCCGCCCCGCGACGCCACGACACCTGACACCGCGACCCGAAAGATCTGAAAAGCCGGGCGAAAGATCCTTGGCCTCGCGCGACCGAGCCGCACCGCGCCGTTCAGGTCCCGAAGCGCTGCGCGAAAGGAAGACCGTAGACGCCTCGATCCAGGTTGCGTTTGATGGTCGCCGCCTCGTGAATGACGTTCCACAGGTCACGCCACGGGCGAACGCGGGATCGGCGATCGTCTTTCCAGGCGACGGGGATCTCGGCCACGCGCAGGCGAAGGCGGCGGGCCAGGGCCAGCACCTCGAGGTCGAAGGCCCACCCATCCACGGTCGCGCGCGAGAACAGCTCGCGGGCGGCCTGGGCGGTGAACACCTTGAAGCCGCATTGAGTGTCGCGGACCCCGGGAACCAGCGTTCGCTGGATGAACACGTTGGCGAGGCGGCTCCACAGCCGGCGCCACTGGGGTTGGTCGGCGGGTGTCGCGCCGGGCGCGTAGCGGGAACCGATGGCGATGGCGGCCCGCCCGAGAAGCAGCGGCCGCAAGAGCCGTGGAAGCTCGGACGCCGGCGTCGAGCCGTCGGCGTCGGTCATCAAGACGAACGCGCCCTTTGCGGCCAGCATGCCCACGCGCACCGCGTGTCCCTTCCCTCGGTTGGGTGCGGTCGCCAGGACGCGCACCGCCGGCCGAAGGGCGGCTATCCGGTGGGCGAGCGCGACGGTCCCGTCGGTCGAGCCGTCGTCGACCACCAGGATCTCGTAGGCCCAGCCGTGGCCGTCCAGGAAGGCGGCCAGCTCCTCGATGGTGGGACCGAGGCGCTGCTCTTCGTTGAACGCGGGGATCACGACCGACAGGGTCAGATCGCTCGAGCTCATTGGATCACCGGCAGGTGCTTGCCCTGGCTGCCCGCGTGGCCGGCCGCCCCGCTGCCGGGGCTTTCCTCGTTCGGTTGCGGGCGGAAGCGATCGACCTGGCTCACCTGATGGGCGTACGCCACCGGGCACGTGGCGGCGCACGCCTTTCGCTCGTCGAAGGCGCGCCGCAGGTCGTCCGGCCCGTACTCGCCGAGTGGCTTGCCGGGCGCGCCGTAGCGGGGCGCGCACAGGTGAACCAGGCCGTCCTCGCACACGTGAAAGAAGCGCGCCCCGGCCCGGCACTTCCAGTCGACCCGCCCATCGCGAAGCAGCCGGTCCTGGAAGGTCTCGCCCAGTAGCCCCAGCGACCGTCCTTCCAGGCGGCCGATCTGCTGGTAGACGACGCGCGCCCGCTCGTCGAGGGCCTCCAGCGTCCCGTCGCCCTTTCGGACCAGCGCGCACTTGGCGTCGAAGCCGTGCGCCATCGCGACGCGCACCACTTCCAGGGCCTCCTCGGGCGGTGCGGCGCCGAACACGGTGTTGACGCGCACCCGGAACTTCGCGTGCTGGGCCAGCAGCCGCATCTTCGGCAGCAGCGGCCGCAGGGCCTTGTGAGTGACGTCGTTGGGCGTCACCGCGTCGACGCTCACTTGCATGGCGAACAGGCCCGCCTCACCGAGCGCCCGGATCTTGCCTGCCGTCAGCGGAAAGCCGTTCGTGTTCAACGTGGGCGTCATCCCGCGCGCCCGCACGTGCGCCACCACCTCGACGATGTCCGGATGCAACAGGGTCTCGCCCCCGGTCAGCGTCACCATCACGGTCCGCAATCGCGCCAGGTGATCGATGCGCGCGCGCAGGACCTCGAGCGGGACGGGCGGGCTGGTGTGGTCGTACTCGTGGCAGTAGCCGCAGGCCAGGTTGCAGCGGCGCGTGACGATCAGGTTGACCATCAGCGGGCGGTGCGGCTCGAACAGCGCCCCGGCCGCCAGGCCCAGGAGCGCTCGCCGCTCGACTCGCGACAGCGGGCCCTGGCGGCGAAGGCGAGGCGGATCCGACTCGGGCGGGGCCCCCTTCGCTCGTGCAGCGGTGGAGGCCGAGATCACATCCGCGGAGGCGCTGGTGTTCGTCATGTCCCGCTCCCCGAGGCAAGGCCCGTTCCAAACCCGAACCGTGAAGATCGGCGCGACTTCAGGTGGCCACGCGGCCCGGCCGACCTCCGCTCGACCCAGGGTGTGGTCCATTCACCGCACCCGAGCCGCCCGCGCCACAAGCAGGCTGAAAAGGGCCTCGGACCTCGGGCTTCGGAATCACATGACCTTCTCCGGCGGTTCGCTCTCCGGCCCGAGGCCCGAGGCCCGAGGCCCGAGGCCCGAGGCCTCCAGGGAGTTTTTCAGCAGCCTGCTGAGAACGCCCGGGCCCTCGGGTCTACGGCGGCAGCGCGAGCATCAACACGTTCAGGCACATCTCGTTGTGCGTGCCCCAGCCGGGGAGCACCGCCGCCGTGTCGGCCGAGGTGTCGTACTCGCAGGTCACGGACAGCTTCGTGGTGGGCAAGATCTTGGGCGGCGACTTGTAGAAATAGAACTCCTGCCAGTGGAAGTCCCACCCTTCCAGGTGTGACGCGCAGGCGCCGTCGAGGGTCATCGTCTGGCGCAGCCCGCGCCCGTGCATGTGCGGCATGACGGCCACCAGGTCGACGGACGCCAGGCCGCCGAGGCCCAGTTGGCGCCCGGTGCGGCTCCAGGTGTACTTGGCGTCGCTCTGGCCGGCCGGCAGCATGTCGGGCGTCGCCTTGCCGAGGCTGTCGAGAAACGGATCGGGCAGTGCAAAGGCCAGCTGGCGGGTGACGCTGTCGGCGAAGCGCAAATGAACGGTGGTCCGGTCCATCTTCCCGGTCGAGGCCGGATCGGCCAGGTTGTAGTGGATCTGCACCACCAGCTTCGATCCGGGGGCGATCGGCACACCCATTCCCTCCGGATAGGTGACGATGCCCTGGCCGGGCGCCCAGGTGACCGGCACGCTGGCGGCGTCGAGACCGTCGCCCGCGCCGCCGAAGCATGGCCACCCCAGACGGTCCGGCGATTCGTCGTCCAGCGCCTGCATGACGGCGCCGTTGGTCTGGCCGCTGATTGCGCTCGGCGATTGCGGCTCCACCACGTACACCAGCACGTGGTGAACGATCGAGGGCTCGCCGGGAGACACGTCGTAGCCGGTCAGGAAGGCCGCCTTCGCATTGGGCGGGTCGAGCGCGAAGCAGCGGTACTCGTCGTGCTCGGCCAGGTCGCCGCCCTGCGCGACCGGCGCGAACATCGGCGTCGTGACGTCGACCGCCCCCGCCAGCACTGGCTTCGGTGGTTTGGCGATCGAGACCGGCGTCCCCTCCACCGCGCCGCCCGCGACCCACGCCGCGATGGTCGCCTTCTCGGCGGCGGTCAGCGCCCGCTGGTCCTCGAACGAGCCACAGCTTCCGTCATGGACCATGAAGTAGGGCGGCATCAGGCCGGCCTCGGTCAGCGCCTTTTCGGCCCCGGCGTTCGCCGCGGCGTCGGTGTAATTGTCGAGCGGAAACGGCGCGATGCCACCCTCCTGGTGGCACGGGACGCACTTGGCGTTGTAGAGCGGCACGACGTCGCTCCAGAACGTCACGCCCGACGAAAAGGCACCACCGCCGGCGCCGCCGAGCGCGCTGCCCGCGGCGCCGCCCGGAGCACTGGATTGTCCGCCTCCGCCGCGGGCTCCCGCGGCGCCGCCGCTTCCTCCGCCCGCGCTGCTCGAACCGCACGCGCCCGCCAGGATCAACGTCAGCATCAGACCGCTCCAGCTCGTCGCTCGCATGTTCAAGCTCCCTTCATCTCCGACGACAACTCAGATTGATGCGCCGGCAATCGGGTTGTCCCACACCAGTCATGAAGTCCTGACACCGACTCCCTGCCCCAGCGACACCAGAGAGCGCGAGATTTCAGAAGCGCCAGCCGAGCTGGCGACCACGAGGCTCGATCGACGGCTTCGCCGCCGCGCCCGCTCGCGAGGAAGAACGCCGATCGTCCGTCACCACGCGCCCTTCGAACACGTCCTTCGCGGCCCACTCGCGCGCCACGCCGCGTGCGAGCTCGTCCGGCGCGACCGACGCGGCGCCCTCGACGAGACGCGCCTGATCGTCCAGGCGACGAAGCGCCGCCAGCGTCTCGTCATTTCCAAGCCGCGCGCGCTCCACCGCCCGCTTGAGGACCGCGATCGTCTGGTCATACACCCGCAGCGGAACGGGGAACGGGTGGCCGTCCTTTCCGCCGTGCGCCAGCGAGAAGCGCGCCGGATCAGCGAAGCGGCTGGGCGTGCCGTGCACCACCTCGGCCACCAGCGCGAGCGCGAACAACGTCCGCGCGCCCACGCCGGGGACCAGCAGCAGCTCGGCGAAATCACGAGGCCCGCGATCCGCCACCGCCGCCAGCGTCTTGCCGAGCCGGCGCAGATCGATGTCCTCGGCCCGAACGTCGTGGTGGGCCGGCATCCGGAGCCGCGCCAGTCCATCGACGACGGCGCCCGGGCGGCCCGCGGCCAGATCGACCACCTCGCCGCGCGCCGCGGACGCGCGCCGGTCCGTGAGGTTCACGATGCGCCCGAGCGGCCGCCCGTCGATGCCGGCGTGAGGCTCCTCGACGAAGCCGCTCGTCGCGGCGCGGTCCCAGATCCAGTGATAGCGCCGGGCCTGGCGGCGCGCGCCGTTCATGCCTTGCTGAACCACCACCCACGCGCCGTCGTCCGCCACGATGAAACCGTGCAGGTACAGATCGAAGCCGTCCTGCAAGGCGCCGCTGTCGACCTTGGCCACCAGGCGGCTGGCCCGCACCAGCGCGGTTGCATCCAGGCCCAGCCGCTCACCGAGGGCGGTCAGCTCGTCCGGCGTCCGCCGCGAATGCCGGCCACGCCCGCCGCAGACGTGCAGCCCCAGCTCGAGCTCGACCGGACCGAGGCCTCGCTTGAGCGCGCCGATGACGCTCGTGGTGATCCCGGACGAGTGCCAGTCCATCCCCATGACCGCGCCGAAGGCCTGGAACCAGAAGGGATCGGACAGCCGGCGCAGGACCTCCGTGCGACCGTACTCGTGCGCGAGGGCCTCGACGATCACGCGGCCGAGGCGGGCCATGCGGGTGGCCAGCCACGGCGGCACGCGCCCCCCATGCAAGGGCAAATCGGCGGTCCCGCTGCGCGCCGCGCTCATTGCGCCGCAAGCTTGTCACGGGTCGGCGTTCGGCGCGATCAGCCGCGCCAGCAGCGTGCGGTGACAACGAGCGGGATCGGTGCAGGCCGACGAGCAGAGCAGCGTGACGGTCTCGCCGACGGCGACGCGCTGGGCGAGGGCCCGGATGCGCCACACCTGCGCGCTGCCGCGCATCTCGTCGAGATACCGCTCCACGTACGAAGACCAGGGGAGCGGCTCGACCGTTTCGCCGGTCGCGGCGCGACCCGCGGGCGCCCGGGGTTGACCGGGGCGGGAAGGGCCTGCCTTTCCGTGGAACTCGTCGAGCAGCCGCCGGCTCGGTCCCAGATCGGGCCACCAGTCATCCCACGGCTGCGTCTTCGCCGGGACACCGCGCGGCCGCAGCCGGCACACCAGCAACCGGAAACCGTCGGCGGGCTCCGGCGGGTCGTTCCACCGTTTCGTCCGAAGGGGCATGACCCCTTGGGTCTAGCAGGCTGCGAAAAGGAGCCTGTTAGGGCCTCGGGCCTCGGGCTTCAGGCCTCGGGGAAAAGACCGTTCCCAGGCAAAGAAGCAGGTGATTCCGAAGCCCGAGGTCCGAAGCCCGAGGTCCGAGGCCCCTTTTGCGACGCCCAACAGTCGGCTGCGCCGCGCCCCGACCTCACTTCAGATCGATCACGTCGAAGGTGCCCGCCTCGTTGATCTGCGTCCCCCAGACCCGGTGCGAAGCCTGGTGCTCGCCGAGCCCGAACGTGAGGGGCGTGCCCAGGCCCAGATCGAGATCGTGGATGCTCTCCAGCGCGTCGACCAGGTGCTCCGAGTCGAGCTCGCGGCCGGCCCGCCGGACCCCTTCGATCATCAGGTTCGCCATCCAGTACCCCTCCAGCGAGACGTAGTCGGGCTTCTCCCCGGGGAAGTACTTGTGCAGGACCTCCTTGTACTTGAGGACCGCCGTCGCGAAGCTCTCCACGGGCGGGACGACCTGCGTGACGATGACGCCAGTCGCGTAGCGCTGACCCAGCAGCCTCAGCTCCTCCGCCAGCGCCGTGCTGCCCACGAACGAGACGTTCGTGAAGATCACCTTCGGATAGAGGTCGTGGACCTGCTCGATGAAGCGCGCGGCGGCCCGATAGGTCGCGACCATGACGACGGCCTTGACCGGCACGACCTTGTGCCGCGCCGACAGACCCGCCACCGCCTCGGCGACGTCAGTCGTGTTGCGCTGGTATCCGAGGCGCACCGGCGCGCGCATGTCGGGCTTGATCTCGCGCATGGCTTTCACGACCCCGGAATAGCCGGCGTCGCCAAAAGCATCCTGCTGCGCGAACACGACGATCGAGTCGGCGCGCAGGTGGCGAACCTTGATCAAGTACCGGACCACGGCCGCCGTCTCCTCGGCGTAGCTCGCCCGGAAGTTGAAGACGTAACGATCGGGCGGCTCGCGCCGGAGCAGGTTCGCGCCCGTGAACGCCCCCAGGAACGGCATCTTCCGTTCGAGGGCCAGGGGCAAAGCCATGGCCGCGGTCGGCGTGCCGACGTTGCCGATGAAGCCGAACACTTTGTTTCCGTCGCGCAGGTCCTTCGTGGCCTCGACCGTGCGACCCGGCTCGTAGCCGTCGTCCACCGTGACGAGGCTCAGCCTTCGATCGTGGATCCCGCCGGCCTCGTTGGCCGCGTTGAACGCGGCCTCGACCCCCACCTTCATCTGACGGCCGAGCTCGCGGGCGGGACCCGAAAACGGAGCGACCATCCCGAACCGGATCTCGTGCTCGGTGACACCGGACACCGCCGACGCCGGAGCCAGAGCCACCACAGGGGGCGCCGCCGGCGCGGGCGGGGTCGCCACCCGGGGAGGCACGGACTCGGGCGCATTCTCGGCCGCCGGGCCGGCGCCGGCCTGCGGCGCGTTGGCCAGACGGATCACCCAGATGGTCACCACCATCAGGCCGAGCGCGGCGACCACCAGGACAATCCCCACCCGCAACTTGGTCGGCTCGGACGGAGCCGAAGCCGGCGCCCGCGCTGGCGCCGGGATGACGGGCGGCGGTGGGATGGGAGGCGCGGGGATCACGCTGAGCGGCTGCTCGTCGTCGTCATCGTCATTGTCGTCGCGATCCCCTCGGAGCGCGACCAGGCGACGAGAGGTGTCGCGGCGCTGGAGGCTCGGTACGGCGGCCAGCACGGCGGAGCTTCCCTGCACGGCGGCGCCGGCGGCCTGCTCCTCGTCCTGGTCGTCTTGCTCATCCACGCCGCCTTCCACCTTCTCGTCCACGACGCCATCGAGGCCGCCGCCCAGCAACAGCTTCTCGACCGACGTGAAGATTCGACGCTCGCGCGCCCGCAGGCCGAGCTCGAAGTGGTAGCTGCCCGTCGTCAGCTCGAGAGCCCGGCGGAAGGCTTCCTCACCTTCGAGGCCGCCGAGCTGAGCGTCGACGAGGTTTCCCTGCTCGAAGAAGAACTGACCGACCACCTTGCCGCCTGGACCGCTCGTCACCTGCAGAGCACCGTTGGACCGGATCCTGGCGCAGAGCTGAATCACCTCCGCGAACGCCACGGCCCCGAATTCGCCCGACAACGTCATCTCGCTCCTCGCTCTCGACCGCGAATCATAGCGGCAGGGAGACTTAGTGACGATTACAAAGTGGGCGGCTCAACTTCCCGTATGGCTCCCCGCTGCCTGTTGTTCCCGTCGCTGTCATACACACTCGTCGGTATTTCGAGAGCCGCCGCGGTCAGGAGCCCGGGCTTCCGACCGCGGTGTGAGCGTGGTGGCCGCGCGTCTACGAGGCGGCCGCTGCGGCGCCGCTCTTCATCAAACCGGCGATGGCGTCGTAGGCCTCGCCCCAGGCCGCCTGGGCTTCGTCGTTCCATTGGGGCCCGGCCGCCTCGCCGAGCGCCACCAGCAACGAGCCGCCGACCCAACCGTACATCTCGTCGGTGACGCCGTAGCTGACATGCTTGGCGCCGAGGCCCTTCAAGGTGTCGGTCAGCCAGGCGGCGTCCTCGAGGTGATCGAGGACGGCCACCAGCGCCTCGGTCAGCATCTTCTCCTGGGCCGCCTGGCTCCGCCGCCCGAACAGCGCCTTGGCCTCCGGATGCCGCTCGAAAAGAATCTCGTAGAACCGATGCATCAGCATCGGCTGCCTCTCCATCACCACGTCGAACGTACGCCGCAGAACTGCCGTATTCAGCCCCATGTTGGTCCCTCCTCTTTGGAATGGAACGTTTACAACCCGCTCCCCCTGGGGCTGCCCACGATCACGGCACCGACGATAATCGACCGCGCGCAGCGCGTCCACGGCGTGTTCGTACGTCGGTCGTCAGTCGGGCGGGCGCGCTCTCCGGCTCGCCGCTCGGCGGTCAGGCACCTGTGACTTTGGGCACGGACTGCAGGCGAGCACCGTAAAGGCTACGGCCCCCGCTGGCGATCACCTGGCGGTAGAAGTCGAACGAGTCCTTGGGCAGGCGCTTCTGGGTCTCGTAGTCCACGTAGACCAGCCCGAACCGCTGCTTGTACCCATCGGCCCACTCGTAATTGTCGAGGATGGACCAGGCGTAGTGTCCGGTCACGGGGATACCCTCACGGATCGCGCGCCCGAGTTGGAGCAACGTCCGGTGCATGAAGTCGATGCGCTGCGGATCGTGGACCTTCCCGTCGAGGAAGACCTGATCCCGCGTCGACAGCCCGATCTCCGTCACCGAGATCGGGAGCTTGTATTTCTCGTAGAAGAACCGTGGCCCCCAGTACGCGCACTCCGGCGTGATCGGTTGCCAGTCGACACCCGAGCGCGGATAGCCGGGCGGCACCGGGATCGCCTCGGGCTTGCCATTCTTGCCCTGACGCCAGCTCTCGGCCTTGTAGATGTTCATGCCGATGAAGTCGAGGGGCTGCTTCATCTCCGCCAGATCCTCGGCTGGAAACTTCGGCATGTCCTTGCCATAGAGGATCACCCCGTCCTCGGGGTAATGCCCCAGCAGCACTGGATCCATCCACCAGCTGTTGTTCCACTGGTGGCGATCCCGGACGGCGAAGGCCGCCCAGCGCGCGGCCTCGACATCCTCGGGCTTCTCGCTCTGGGGCTGGGTGAGCTGCGTCGCCAGCACGTATCCGATCTTGAAGTCGGGTTTGCCGTGGGCGCGCAGCGCCTGGACCGCCTTCGCGTGGGCCCGCATGCCGTTGTGGGCGGCCGTCAGATACTGCGGGTCCTTCAGCTTGTCGCCCGGCGCGTGGGTGCCGTCGCGCAGGCCCAGGCCGATGAAGCATTGGGGCTCGTTCTGGGTCGCCCACAGCTTGATGCGGTCGCCCAGCTTGCCGGCGACGAGGGCCGCGTAGTCGGCGAACCAGCCGGCGGAATCGCGGTTCAGCCACCCGCCGCGCTTGTAGAGGGCCTGCGGATAGTCCCAATGGAACAGCGTACACATGGGCTGAATTCCGGCGCCTTGCAGCTCATCGAGGAGGCGGTTGTAAAAGTCGAAGCCCTTGGGGTTCGGCGCGCCGGCGCCCTCGGGGAGGATCCGCGTCCACGAAATGCTGAAGCGATAGCTCTTCACCCCGAGCTTCTTCATCAGGGCGACGTCCTCTTTATAACGATGGTAGTGGTCGCAGGCGACGTCGCCGGTGTGGCCCTCGAACACCGCCCCGGGCTTCTTCGAGAAGACGTCCCAGACCGACGGCCCCCGGCCATCCTCGGTGGCGGCCCCTTCGACCTGGTAAGCGGCCGTGGCCACCCCCCACGCAAAGTCACGCGGGAACGGCGAGATGTCGACCTGCTTGCGGGCGAGCGAACCGCCCGGAGCCGGCCCTCCCGCCCCGGGGCCAGGCGGCGCCGACGCCGGCGCAGCCAGCGCCAGCGATACGGGCGCGGCGGCGGCGACCCCGCCCGCCAGGCCGGCCTTCAGGATGCGACGACGATCGAGCGAGGTGCGGGAGGGGACACTGGCCATGGAGGGCATCCTTTCTCGGGTGGCGACGAGATCAGGTCTTGTACCACCTCCCAAGAGTCGTCGCGCTTCTCCCACGGCTCGGGCATCCCGTACTCGTACTCGTACTCGTACTCGCTGAGAGGCCGGGGGCCGTAGTCGGAGTCGAGGACGAGGACGGCCGGGCGGGCCGACATGTCGGAAAAGGCGTCCAAAGGTGATTCGACGTCAGGCAACGACTGCGCAAAATGCATGTTGCCGATCGCTTTCTCCGTCGGAGATCACACGGAAGCGACGAACGGCCTGATACACTGCTCCGCGTTTGGTTAGGCAGTTTCCAAAAATAGGAGAGCTTGATGTCAAGAACGTCCCGCTGGCTGGCCCTGTCGTCCTTGTCGCTGACGTTCGCATGTGCCGCGGAAGAGAGTGAGCCCGTCGACCTCGCCCAGCTCTCGTCGAGCCTGGCGGTGACGAACGGATCCGGGACCTCGGAGACCTTCACCTCGAGTGGCACGATCGACACCAACAACGCCTTCTTTCAGAGCCTGGGAACGAACGGGCGGGCCTGCGTGACCTGTCACCAGCCGGAGGACAACTGGACCATCGTCCCCGCGCACCTGCAGCAGCGCTTCGACGCCACGAGCGGGACCGATCCGGTCTTCCGAACCAACGACGGCTCGAACTCCCCGCTCGCCGATGTCTCGACGGTGGCGGCGCGCCGCAAGGCCTACAGCATGCTGCTATCGAAGGGGCTGATCCGCATCGGGATCAACCTCCCGGCGGGCGCCGAGTTCGAGCTGGCCGCAGTCGACGATCCGTACGGCTACGCCAGCGCGGCGCACGGGTTGTCGCTGTTCCGGCGCCCGCTGCCGACGACAAACATGAAGTTCCTGAGCACGGTCATGTGGGACGGGCGCGAGACGTTCCGCGACGCGTCCTCTTCGAATTGCCTGAAGCCACCGCTCGACACGACCGTGTGCTTCGCTCCCTTGACGTTCGATCTCTTGGACCAGGCGAACGGGGCGACCCTGGGTCATGCCCAGGCCGCGCAGCCGTTGACCGCGGCCCAGCGGAGCTCGATCGTCGCGTTCGAGCTGGGGTTGTTCACGGCTCAGACCTTCGACAACGACGCCAAGAACCTGGCCGCGGCCCAGGCCGAGGGGGGCCCCTCGAGCCTGTCCACCAAACCGTTCTACTTCGGCATCAACGACGTGGTGAGCGGGGACTACGTCACCCAGGCGTCCTTCACGCCGGTGGTCTTCCACACCTACGACGCCTGGACCAATCGAGCGGGCGACGCCGTCGATGCGGCCCGGCGCGCGGTGGCCCGTGGTCAGGCGCTCTTCAACACCAAGCCCATCGCCATCAAGGGCGTCAAGGGCATCAACGACGATCTCGGCGTCGCGGTCCTGAACGGGACATGTACGACCTGTCACGACACGCCGAATGCCGGCGACCACTCGATCCCGGCGCCTCTGGACATCGGGCTGACGGACGCCTCCCGGCGGACGCCGGACATGCCGCTTTACACCTTGCGCCGGATCTCCACGGGCGAAACGATCAAGACCACCGATCCCGGGCGTGCCCTCGTCACCGGCAAATGGAAAGACATCGCGCGCTTCAAGGGACCGATCCTTCGGGCCCTGGCGGGGCGCGCGCCCTACTTCCACAACGGGCTGGCGGCGGATCTCGGCGCGGCGGTCGACTTCTATGACGCGCGCTTCTCCATCGGGTTCACAGCCCAGGAGAAGAGCGACCTGGTGGCCTTCCTCCGGACCTTGTGAGCAAAGACCCATTTCGTCGTTCCCACGGGGCCGGTCTGACGTGTTTCTTTTCCATTGAAAAGTTGCTCGCGGACCTCCACCCTCCCCTTCCAGCGCACGTAGCTCATCCCGAGGAGATGCCGTGATTCGAAAGTCTGAAGTTTTCGTCCTGGTGGCCGGTCTGTCGCTCGGTGCCTGCGGTGGTCCGGAGCGAGGCGCCAAACCCGCGGCCAGCGTCTCCGAGGCGAAGCCCCCAGGGTCGCCCGGCGACGCCGCGGGCGGCAAGGGAAGCGCGGCTCCGCTGTACGACCGGCTGGGGGGCGAGCCGGCGATCACCGCGACGGTCGACGGGTTCCTGAAGCGCGTGGCGGCCGACAAGCGGATCAACGGCCGCTTCATCAACGTCGACCTCGTCCGCCTGCGCACGCTGCTGATCCAGTTCGTGTCACAGGCCACCGGCGGGCAGGTGGCCTACACGGGGCGCGAGATGCACGACTCCCACGCCGGCCTTCAGATCGTCGACGAGGAGTTCGACGCGATCGTCGAGGACCTCACCGGCGCGCTGGTCGAGCTGAAGGTCCCCGCCCGCGAGAAGAACGAGCTCCTCGGCGCGCTCGGCCCGCTGAAGCCGAAGATCGTGAACCGTCCGCCCGAGGCGGCGGCGCAGCACGATCCGGCGCTGGCGCAACGCGCCCGCGAGCTGGCGCAGCAGCTCCGAGCCGACCCGGCGGCCGCGCCTCAGACCGCCAGCGGCCCGCCGGCCGGTGATCTGCTGGAGCTCGCGGTGAACGCGCGCGTACGCGGCCAGCGCTCCTACGCCGACCAGCTCTTCAGCGCCGCCGAGCGACAGCTGCCCGACGGCCGGCTCGGCGCGGTCGTGTCGCTGTTTCGCGACGGCGCGCCCGAGCGCATCACCACCGAGCTGAAGCACATGTCGGCGGACACGCCTCCCCAGCCCAAGCTGGCCGTCGGCAGCTCCGACGACGACGCGAAGGAGAAAGAGAAGGAAGCCAAGGCGTCCAACGCCACCTTGACCGGCAAGCTGACCATCGTGAACGGTCCCGACCTGCTGGGCGTGATCACGCTCGATCCGGTGAAGGGGCACGCGGGGAAGCGGACGCCCAAGCAACGCATCATGGAGCAGCGAGATCGCCAGTTCGCGCCGCGCCTCCTGGCGGTGCCCGTGGGCTCGACCGTCTCTTTCCCCAACTTCGATCCCGTCTTTCACAACGTGTTCTCGCTGTCGCCGGCCCGGGCCTTCGATCTCGGCATCTTCAAGAACGGAGAGACGCGAGACGTGACCTTCAAGAAGGAAGGCCTGGTCCGTCTCGGCTGCAACCTGCACGCGAACATGTCGGCTCACGTGGTGGTGGTGGCGGCCGCGCACTACGTCGTCACGTCGCCGGGGGGCCAGTTCGCGTTCCGGAAGCTTTCCCCCGGCAAGTACCAGCTGCGGGCCTGGAGCGAGGACAGCCACGAGCCCATCGTTCAGACGGTCGACATTCACCGCGGCGCCAACACGCTCGACCTCTCGATCAACCGCGGCGCGCCCGAAGGGCTCGGCACCGACAAGTTCGGCGTCCCGCGCAGCGCCGAGAAGTAGGCGACGCACGTTCCCACGGCGCCAAAGAGTGAGTTGAGACAGGAAACAGAATGGCCGAGATGAGCAAGTCAGGGGGCGGCGCAGGCCTGCGTTTCTTCGGTGCGGCGGCTCTTCTCGGCGCGGCCGGCCTGGCCGGCTGGACCGCGACCCGCGCCCCCTCGACCGGCTTCGACGTGGAGGCGTTCACCCGCACCGTCGAGGCGCGCCTCGGAGAGGCGAGCGCCGGGTTGCACATTCGCGTGGCCACGCTGGCCGAGCTGCCTCGGCTGGCCGTGGCGGTCGCGACCGATCCGCGCACGGTGGGGGATCTGACCCAGGACGAGCTGGCGTTCCGTCCTCACCCCGGCGAGACCATCGCCATCGGGCAAATCCCGAAGCGCGCCGGCAAGGGTCCCGTGCTGCTCCGGCTGGCGCCCGCCGGCGCGCCCCCGCCCTCGCTCGAGCTGGGCGGGCCTCACCTTCGTGTAATCGGGGATACCCTGAGGGCCAGCGAAGCGATGGCCGTGATCCCGCGGGTCCGGGCCAGTGAGCTGGACGGTGTGATCGCGGTGAGCTGGGACATCGACCTCGCGCCGCTCTCGGCTCCCTTGATTCAGGCTGGCGCGCAGGCGCAGCTGACCGTCGCCGGCGGCAGCCTCTCGCTGGGTGCCCCGCGGCCCGCACCCGGGGCGCCCTCGCAAAGCGTGCGCGTGGAGCTGCGGCGCGCGAGCTCGAGCACCGAGCACGCGCAGGTGGACCTGGTCGTGCGCGCCCCCGCGCCCTCTCGGCTCGCGCCGTGGATGTGGGCCGGGGTCGCGACGCTCGCGCTGCTCGGGTTCAGCGCCCTCGCCTGGCGCCGCCGCACGTCGCAGTCGATCGAATCGATGCGGGCCGCGCTGTGGACGCCCGGCGCGAGGACGGGCCTGTCGGGGCCCACCCTGACCAGCACCGTGGTGGGGTCGGGACCGCTCATCAGGGGCTCGAGCGGCGCCACGCCCGGCAGCGGAGGCATCCCCCAGGTGGCCATCGGGCGCGTCGGGCGCTACGACCTGCTCCGGAAGATCGGCGTGGGCGGCATGGCGGAGGTCTATC
>Ga0105238_10002150_pt1 | contig 19933 bp, 30 predicted proteins | sample KBSC34metaG_FD_81526 | JGI IMG/M metagenome (GOLD analysis project Ga0105238, IMG submission 81526) | Corn rhizosphere microbial communities from Kellogg Biological Station, Michigan, USA - KBS C3-4 metaG | ecosystem: Host-associated > Plants > Roots > Rhizosphere > Soil | place: Michigan, USA... | reverse complement strand
TCAACGCGCCAGCCGAAGTCATGAAGCGTCGCGCCGAAATCGAAGCGATGCAGATGGACGACGAGGACGACGAGGCGACGCCGGGAGCGCCGGGAGCGCCTGGTGTGCAACGTCCGGCTCCACCGTCGACGGGCGCCGTGGTGCCGGGAATGCAGGCTGTGCCGGCGGGCATGATGCAGCAGCCGCAAGGGCCGCGCTTGATGACGGAGATGCAGCATCCGATGCAGCAAGCTCAGGCGCCTGTGACTCAGGCTGTGCCGCCGCCTCCGCCGGCCCCGCCAGCTCCTGTGGTCGCGGCCTGGGCGCCCCAAGCGCCGTGGATTCCGCATCCGTCGGCGCCGGGGTTCTTCTGGAGTGACCCGTCGCTCGGGGGCAACAACTCGGTGAAGAGCGAAGCGCAGCTGCGAACGGGTCAGTAATTCAAGGGCGCCGTCTGGTCGAGGGGCTGGACGGCGCCGCTTTTTCTTCAGGGGGTACTATGCTGATCACGCCGCCACCGCCGTTGGTAGTGTCTTCGTCGCCTCCACCTCCGCCATTATTGATAATCGGAGCCGATTCCGAAACGGCGAAGATCCAGGCGGGACTGCTCGCACCACCACTAGTCTGTGTATCAACGGCGATTCGTACCGGCGACAGCTTCAAAACTGAACTCTATAACTGGTGTGACGGTCTCGCTTTCTATCGCTGGGCCTTTGCACAACCGAACGTACTACTCGCGATTCATAACGCACCTTTCGATCTAGGCGTCGCTGCCAACGAAGATGCAGAGCTACTCTTTGCGATCTTCGACGCCTACATGGAAGGGCGCGTCTGTAACACCATCACGTTGCAAAAATTGATCGACGTAGCGAAGGGCTGGCGTAAGTTCCGCCGCCATGACGGTCGTGTTACGAAGGCGACGTATGCCCTCGATGATCTCATGTTGATGTACTATGGCGAGGTCATCGAAAAGAAGGACACGTGGCGAAAGAGCTACGCCTTCTTGCGTGATATTCCCGTCGCTGATTGGCCCTTTAGTGCGCGCGACTACGCCATCAAAGATTCGATATATCACGTACGCATACTTGAAGCGCAGCAGCGATTCATCTGGCAGCACTTCGGCGGGAATCTACCGAATCAGCTCGAGCAGCAGCGCGCCGCTTTGGTTTTGCATCTTATGTCCATGTGGGGGATACGTGCGGAGCAGTCGCGAGTCGATTACTTCATTCAGCATTGTCAGGAAGAGATCAGGAAGATGCACGAGGCGTTGCTCTACTGTTTGCACTGCGGTAAGCCGCGCAAACAGCACGACAACGTAGCCTGCGCCAAGTTTGAGAACACGGGCATCTTCAAGGATGACGGTTCGCGGACGATGGCGGAGATCAGAAGGCGCGTGGTGGAGTCGTTCACGCGTTTCAAGATGCCGGTTCCGATGACGCCGCCATCGTCGAAGCATCCACAAGGTCAAGTCGTCACCGACAAAGACACGCTGGAGCAGACAGACGACGCGTACCTGCACGTGCTCGCCGAGCAGATGAGCTTCGCGAAGCATCTGGGTCAGTGGGGGCCGGTGTTGAGGGCGGCGGTGAAGCGGCCCGTGTGTTGCCGGTACGACGAGTTGATGGAGACAGGGCGTACGGCTTCATCGGGTAGCGAGGGTCAAGAGGGCACCAATATCCAAAATCCGCCACGCAAGGGTGACGTTCGCCCAGCGGTGGTGCCACGCAAGGGCTGGGTGTTTGTTTCGACGGATGCTGACACTATCGAGCTACGAGCCCATGCACAAAACTGTCTCGAGCTGGTGGGTTGGTCGAGGTTGGCTGATGCATTCATAGAGCAAGCTCGATCTAAAGGACCGGACGCGCATGAGGTGCTCGCTGCCGGTATCGTCGGTATTCAACCACGCGAGTTGCAGACGCGACGCAAAGCCGGCGACACAGAGATGGGCGACGCACGGCAGTTTGCGAAGATTCCTGGGTATGGATTCCCGGGTGGGCTCGGCGCCGAGACGTTCGTTGGTTATGCCGCGGGACAGCTCTCGCGTGAAGCGTTCAATAAGTGGTTCTCGACCAATCGTGAGAAGGCAGTCGAGAAGGCGAAGTACCTGCGCGAGATTTGGTTTCAGACCTTCCCCGAGAATCGCGAATATTTCAAGGTCATCAACCTACTCATCGATCGCGAGAAAGGCTACGGCACCGTCCAACAGCTGATGTCGAAGCGCATTCGTGGCGGTGTGCGCTTCACGGCGATGGCCAACGGCTTCTTCCAGGCTCGAGTCGCAGACGCGATGAAGGACGTGTTGTGGCGTCTTGCGATGGAGTGCTATACGGGCCGTGAGACGGACGTCAATGGACGACTGACGGGTCGACGCTCGATCTTGTTTGGGTCGCGTCCAGTCATGTTCCTCCACGATGAGCCAATTTTGGAACATCCTGAGGACGGTAGTGAGTCCGAGCGCGCCGATCGTCAGCAGCAAATCATGGTCGAATGCCTCCAGAAGTGGATGCCCGATATCCCATGTTTCTCGACGGCCGTGATGATGCGTCGCTGGCAAAAGGGCTGCGAGCCTGTGCGCATCGACGGTAAGCTGGTGCCGGCCAAGCCCGAGAAGAAAGAAGTCGACGGTAAGACGAAGGTTATTTGGGTACAAGATCACGGTGATTACGCCATGGCGGCGTGAGGAGAGATCATGATTGGTTGGACCGACGTAGAGAGCACGGGCCTGGACGAAAAGATTGGTGATCTTCTTGAGGTTGCTATCGTTGTGACTGACGATCAACTGAAAGAGGTAGCTGAGATGAGTTTTCTCATCGTGCCGCCTGATTTGGATGCCACGATCGCAAAGATGGATCCGTACGTCAGGGATATGCACACTAAGAACGGGCTTATCGATGACCTGAAATCGCTGAGTCGTGAGCGTGGCTCGGCTGACTCGTTGGCAAATATTCAGTCTCGGATGATGACGCTTGTGGCTGAGGCATTCAAAGATCAGCCGGTCATTATGACGGACAGATGCGCCCTTTGTAAGCTCTCATTGAAGTCGCATTTGTGGGGTAAGGAGATCGACAACCCACAAGCGTATTGCAAGAGCGAGGTGCCGGGGAAGTTTCAGCCGAAGTTTGATACGCCAATCTCCATGACGCCGCTTGCTGGTTCGACTATTCCGTTCGATCGTCGTTGGCTCAAGCAGCACATGCCGTTGCTCGAAGGACTATTCTCGTATCGGTCGATTGACGTCTCTACACTCACAGAGTTAGCGAAGCGTTTCGCGCCGGCTGTCTACAATGCGCGGCCCAAGAAGGGCGAGGCGCATCGTGCACTCCTCGACGTGCGCGAGAGCATCAACTACCTGCGGTATTATCGCGAGAACGGTCTTTTCGGTAACGGCTACGACCGCGCGAAGCTCGACGAAAAACGTTAGTCGCTTTAAGTAGTTATCGTCCTGATCTTTTACTTGATTTTTAGATCAAAATTTTGCGCTTGACTTCAGATCTCCTCGAGATCACTCTCGGGTTAATCAAGGAGTTTTCATCATGGATACCGAGAGTGAAAATAAGACTGAAGAGAAGCAGGCGAATGGCGTGATCAACGCTTCGGAGATGTCTGAAGTGAAGGGCGAGAAGTCCGACAAGAAGAAGAAGCCATGGATCGACGCCGGCTTCAAGAATCGTGACGAGTGGCGGAAGGCTCAGAAGGCAACCAAGGGCTCGTCCTCGACGAAAGTGGAGACGAAGTCCGAAGCCACGACTGACGCCAAGTCCGAGAAGAAGTCCAAGAAGAGCAAGACGAAGATGAAGACCAAGTCGACGGAGAAGTCGGTCAAGAAGACCAAGGGCAAGAAGGCGAGCAAGAAGCCGGTGGTCAAGGCCAAGTCGAAGGACGCGCCGAAGGCGAAGAAGCTCAAGACCACCTACATGAAGAAGCACAAGTACCCGACGACGGCTGCGGAGCGTCGCAAGTCGGCCGAGCGTACTGCGCACTTCATGAAGACGGCGGCCAAGCGCGAAGAGCCGAACATGGATGAGAAGCGCATTCTGCAATCGGTGCGCGTGGGCTCGACGACGAACATCACCAAGATGAGCGAGCTGTTCGCTGGAGCTGCCGCCAAGCGCAAGTCGAAGGTGCGCAATGCCCTGCGTTGGTGCGTGGCTTCGAAGCACTTCAAGCGTCTGGGCGACGGCGAGTACAAGCGCCTCAAGTAGTTTCTCGATCTTCCACTACATTCAGAGGAGTGTCACGTGAGCAGCACATCTCGCGGGGGCAAACGCTCGCCCGCTGACTTCTATGAGACTCGCGCCTGGACTCTCAATCGCCTACTCGAGCGGCTTCCTCTTCCAGGTGGACTCTGGCTGGAGCCGGGCGCTGGACACGGCGCCATCATCAAAGCCGTCAACTCCCGTCGTAACGACGTCGAATGGTACGCCATCGAGAAACGTGAAGCGTGTCGCAAATATCTCATGCCGCTGGTGCAGCCGCGTCCGCCCTCATTTGCACCTGCGTTGCAGATAGCCGATTTTTTGAAGTGGCGATGGGCGGGTCCTCGTTTCGATGTGTCAATCACGAATCCCGCATTCTCCATCGGCATGGAGTATATTCTCCAGACATTACCACTCGCATTTCACGTGATCCACCTCCTGCGCCTCAACTTCCTCGGCACCGAAGAGCGTAACGAGTTCTTCAAGAACAACATGCCCGACGTCTACGTCATCCCTGACCGCGTGAGTTTCGCGAAGTCAATTTCGTGCATGCGCAATAAAAGGGGATGCAAGTACGCGAAGATTGTCTCGCTGACGGCGCGAGTTCCGAAGGCATGCCCAAGATGCGGTGCTAAACTTCGCATCAGCTCGACTGATTCGATCGAATACGCTTGGTATCACTGGGGCGAGGAACGAGGACGTCGAGCTGGTAAAGTCGAAGTGTTGGATCACATGCCGCTCGAGGAACGACAAGCATGAGCAGACGACGCCGACGACATCTGAGTGGGGCTACCGACGGGCGCAAGACGTTTCGTGAGTGGCAGCTGGGGCCATTTACGTATCGATCTGACAGGATCGCCCACGACTACATGCGACGTTGGGTGCTCTTCACACCGTGGGGCATGTTGCGGCTGCATCACATCATGCGCTCGGACAGTCGCGAGCATCACCATGATCACCCAATGGATTTTATGTCGTTCATTCTGTGGGGTGGATACATCGAGTATCGGCCAGATCAACCGCCGCGGACGTTTCGACCGGGGAGCATCAACACGCGCAAGGCGGAGGATTTGCACTCGCTGGAGTTGCTCGGTAAGTCGGCTTGGACGTTCGTCATCGCCGGCCCGGTGCGCCGGCAGTGGGGATTCGCGACTGAGGACGGCTGGATAAAGGCGGGCGAATATGACGCGTGGAAAGCAAGAAGAAAAGAGCTGTGACTATTGCGAGCTAACCGACGCAGAGATGTCGCTTCTCAATCGTCCACCAGTAGCGCGCTGTGGTTCATGCAAGTATAAGAAGCGGGTCGTCTCTCGTGAGCATTTCACCAAGGGACATCACGACTATCAGCGATTTTATTGTCGACACTGTCGATAGTTTGTTGACGTCCGTAGCTGCAAGTTGCATCATGCGGCCGTGGACGAAAAGCGACTGATTCAGACTCGAGTCTCGAAAGCCCTCTACAACAAAGTGGTGAAGCTGGCCGCGGATTCAGGTAGCTCGATGGCGACCTGGGTCCGACAACTGCTCGTGCGTGAAGTCAAAGCTAGCAAAGAGGTCAAATGACAACGAAAGAGATGGTCGAGCGTCTGGTTCTTGACGTGCTCGAGTTCAGCAGCTCGTTCTGTATGGACAACGAGCCGGAGCGTAAGGCACTCGCGGATGCATTGACAGTTGTTTTGCTCGGACGGTTTGAGATCACGGTCAAGCCGATGAACGACGCCGAGACGACGCTCGCACGCGTGTTTTGTCAGTTTCACACGCGTGAGGTCATGGACGGAAAATGTTTGGAGTGTGGTGAGAAATGAGCGCTCTCAAGCCAGTCGTCGTTTGGGAGCATAGTTCATGGCGTATCGTCGCACTTCCACCGAATGATGATTTGGATCGCGGCGTGTGCGTACTCGAGGTTAATCAACGCGACATGCTCGGCAACGACGCCTGGTGTCCTGTTATTAGTGACGACGTACCCGATCCGGCGCAGGGCGCGATAGTTACGTTGGTTGAGGAGATTGTACTCAAGCTCGACATGTTGCCGCTGTGGGTGCGTCAATTCATGACTGAGCAGCGCCAACATAACGATTCGTGCGAGTGCGATCATGATGGTGGAGATGCAGGATGAATATCCCGGCGAACATCAAGCGTGATGCCTGGTTGGAGGGTCGATACCGCTATTCGCTTACACGTCAGTGGTCGGATGGGCCGTTGTTGGTGTCGATCATGTGCAATCCATCCGACGCAGACGCGAAGCAAGACGACCCGACGCTCTTGCGCAACATCCACTTCGCGAATTTCTGGGGATTCGGCGGGCTCGAGGTCGTAAATCCATTCGCGATGGTCTGTTCGAAACCGAAAGACCTCTTCAATGGCTTTCACGCGCTGGAAGTCATGATCGGCCCCAAGAACGGTCTCGCCATCGAAGCTGCGCTCGCTCGCGGCAACACGTTCTTGTGTGCATGGGGTAATCCACCATCGAAGTGTTCTGCCGTTGTCGGGTATCTTGATGCAGTCAAGCGGATGATCATGAACGCGTCGCATCGAAATGTGACGCCTGTAGTCTGTCTCGGATACACGAAGCACGGGCATCCGAAGCATCCCCTTGCGCGAGGGGAACATCGTGTGTCGGATAAGCAGAAGCCGATCATGTACGCGTTAAGTGTTTCATGACCGGACTCAGTATAGATCCCGCCACTCACGGCACAGCCTGCACCCTATGGCGCGAGACGCGACTCGTCGCCGCCGGGTATGCGCCAAACAAGTGCAAGGATGACAACATCGTCCGCCGGTGCGCAGCCTCGGCGCACGCTGCGTTCGATTGGTTGATTCGCGAGGGTGGTGAAGCTGCCGCTATACTTGACGTGTTGATCGTCGAGCTACCTCAGATCTACATGCGCGGCGCCAACAAGACCAAAGGTGACCCGAACCAGAACGTCTTGCCTCTCGCTATGGTCGATGCAGCACTAGCAGCGTTGTTCTCGACCACGGCTGTGTTCTCGTATCAGCCGCACAGCTGGAAGGGCACCACTCAGAAGCCTGAGAAGGCGTACGATTCACAGGGGCGCGAGATCCCGTACATCATCAAAGAACGGGTCAAGGATCGATTGACGCCGGAAGAGCTTGCGGCTGTCAACTGGACCAAGTCGGTGCAGCATTCTTGGGATGTCGCCGACTCGATCGGCGTCGGAATGCATCATTTCGGTCGTTTTGAGCGCGTGCGCGTGTTCGCGAGGGAATGATGGAGACGACGATCAACCGCGCGGCAGTCGTTATTATCAAGCGCATGGACGGGCGTTATCTTTGTGTCTGGAACAAGCGCTACGGTGGCTGGTCATTTCTTGGTGGTAAGGTTGAGGACGGCGAGACACCGATGCAGGCCGTGTGTCGGGAAGCAATGGAGGAAGCTGATATCCAGTTGCTTGATCCCGTGCCCATATTCGAAGGCCCTCACGGAATGAAGGTTGAGACTTCGCGTGGAAGTATCGTGCATGTATTCGGGGTTCGTTACTTTGTCGGCATCCCACATGAAGTCGAGACCGGGTGCCCGGTCACTTGGCTCACTTACGATGAATTCATGCAGTGGTCTCCGTTCGCAGAGTTCTACAAGAAGGTGTTCGCTCAAATCGACGGTCGGTACAATGAGTGGCCCTGAAGACGAGCTAGCGCAGCGCTTTCGTGGTGTCTATCAGGAAGTTCTTCGTGATAGGCCGCGACCGGCGCCACGTCCACGACGCGAGCTGTCAGAAGCGCAGCGTGCATCGCTACGCAAGTATCTCGATGCGCTCGACGCAGACGACGAGGTTGCGAGAGCAGCGAAGATGCCCGTTACGTGGGATGAGCTAAGGGAGATCATAGCGGATAGTTGCAAGCCGCGATATCGCCCGGTGCGTGATGAGATCATCTACAAGACGGTGCAGTCGACGTGGGGAGCGCCGACAAGTGTTGCTGGTGGAATCTTCATTTGTCGTACGCACGTGCTCGAAATGCGAGTTTTCACCATTGGTCGTGAGCCACTCAAGATTCGAGCGCTTGGAGTTCGTGAGCGGCTTGGAGTAGAAGAGCTGCGCGAGATGATGCACGACGAGTCGCCGATGTGTGTCATGTGCAAGACAGTGATCGCACACGGAAACATCTGCTACAACGACGAGTGCAAGACGCCGCTGCATCCACAATGGCCGGCGGTCTATTGTTCAAATCGATGCGCGATGGAGGATTTATAGAGGATGACACTCCTGTTTGTTGTACTGGGCGCTCTCTTCATGCCGGGACCACAACGAGAGCGGCGTGCGGAGTTCGCGACGTGTCCACATTGCTATGAACGTATCGAAGTCGGGTACGAAGGTTTGATCTCAAGTCATCAGGAGACGCTCACGGTCGGTATCGAGATTCGCTGCATCGGGTCTGGTATTCCCTCGAGAAAGGCACGCGCATGATTGAGCAAACACTTTGTATCCTGAAGCCTGATCTCGTCGCTAATAGTGCCGCTGTGGCGAGTGTTCTGCTACGTTTCATGGTTCAGGGTCTAACACCGCGGCATGTTCGTGTGCTCAATCCGATGACGCGTGAACAGGCTGAACAGCTCTATGTTGAACACGTCGGTAAGTCGTTCTACGAGCCCAACATCGCGTTTATGACTTCAGGACCATCGATTGCGGTCGTCGTCGCAAGCGTTCTTTACAATTCTGTGGGCCTTCTTCGTCACGAGGTCGGTGCTACCAATCCGAAGGACGCCCGACCCGACAGCATTCGCTTCATGTTCGGCACAGAGCTGCCCCGCAACGCTGTGCATGCGTCGGCGACCTTGGCAGATGCTGAGCGTGAGATCGCAATTTTCTTTCCTGAGGTGCGTAAATGAGCCAAGGCAAACTCATAGTATTCGAAGGCGACGATGCGGCCGGTAAGCGGACGCAGTCAGAACGGCTTACGAAGCGTCTCAATGCGGTGTTGTACTCGTTCCCGGTCTACGAGACTGATACTGGACAGGCAATTCGCAGCAATCTGTCTTCGCAAGATAAGTGGCTGCCGGCTTCTTGGCGAAAAGGCGATCAACTGAAGCATGGCGAATGGGAACCGGTTCATGGCCAGCTCGATGCCCTCGTGCGCCAGTCGCTCTTTGCGGTCAATCGCCACGAACATGCCGGCGCCATCGCCAAGCATCTTGAGGGAGGTCGCAACGTCGTCTGCGACCGCTATTGGGCGTCAGGCTACGTCTTCGGCCAGTGCGACGGGCTCGATTCTGGGTGGCTCATTCGTATTCACGAGATGTTGCCGCAGCCGGACGTCTGGCTGCTTCTCGATATCCCGCCCGAGGAGTCAATCAAGCGGCGCCCCGAGCGGCGTGATCGTTATGAAACCGACGGGCGCGCTGTTCAACGCCGGCAGCTGTATTTGAAGTTGTTCAATGAGCGCACTTCGAACATGCACAAGGGTGCTTGCTATAGCGCGATGGAGAACGCGAAGGCGTGTCACATCGATCCCCGATGCACATGTGATGTTCGCGCCTGGCACACCATCAACGGGCTGGGTACGGTTGAGGAGGTCGAGCAGCGCATCTGGGACGCGGTGAATCACTGATGCGTCGCGCGTTCTCGGTCGCCATCTTCATCGTGAATATGGATGAAGTGCTATTGATCAAGCACAAGCGTTTGGGGCTTTGGGTGCCGATTGGAGGGGAGGTCGAGAAGAACGAAACGCCGCTCGAGGCTGCGCGACGGGAGACGATGGAAGAGACTGGCTTGCGTCTCATCTTTCCGAAGTTCAAGAACGCGCTCGACGGTGAGCCGCCAGGCTTTCTCGGCTACGAAGAGCACCCCTGCGGCGACAAAGGCACGCACCTGAATTTCAACTTCATGGCCTACGCGGCGTCGCGGGACATCAAGAGCGATGGCTCGTTCACGGAGCATCAGTGGCGGATGCCCGGCGATTTGATTTTCGATACGACGCCGAATGTGCAGCAGTGCATGATTCGAGTGCAGCGCGAATTGATCGAGAAGAGGCACTAATGGAGCGGCATTTTGTCGCCAAGTTCGGTAACGCGTGGTTGTCACGTGGGAGGGATCAATCGTGAAACAGTATCTTGAAGCAGTCCGCACCATCCTCGAGAACGGCTATCGCAAGGAGAATCGTACCGGCGTCGATACGATCTCGACCTTTGGCGTGCATTACAACATCGATCTCCAGCAGGGCTTTCCGCTGCTCACGACGAAGTACATCAACTGGAAAAATATCGTGGTCGAGATGTTGTGGTTCTTGTCGGGACAGACCGACATCTCGATCTTGAAAAAGCATGGTTGCAAATTCTGGGACAACTGGGCCGACGAGAACGGCAAGGTCCCGAGCGCGTATGGGAACTTTTGGCGGCAGTTTCCGGTGCACGGGGATGACGCTGATCCTGACGTAGGTCACGGATTGGTCGTGAAAGAATTCAACGACCAGATCAAGTTCGTCGTCGACACCTTGAAGAAAGATCCGATGAGCCGGCGCATGGTCGTGAGCGCGTGGGCGCCAGGCAATGCTCAGACGTCGAAGCTGCCACCTTGTCACTGTACGTTCGTAGTCAATGTGCAGAACGTCGAGGGACTCGAGCGAGTACCTGGTGGCGGAGGAGTTCTCATGCCACTCACCGAGCAGCGCCTTTGTCTCCACCTCACGCAGCGCAGCTGTGACATGGCCCTCGGTGTTCCCTACAATATCGCGAGCTACGCGTTGCTCATGCATTTGTTGTCGCGTTTCTCGCAGCACTCCTCGCGGTGCGAGGGCATCCCCGTCGGCACGTTCTCACACACCCTCGTGGACGCGCACGCGTACACGTGCAAGCCGGACGGAGCTAAGGCTGAGTTCGACCACGTGCCGGGCCTTCGTGAGCAGCTCACGCGCGAGCCGCGTCGGTTGCCGCGGTTGACGATCTCTGACGAGATCAAGACACTCGAAGATGTCGAGAAGCTCATCGACTGTGACACGGCTGAGGTCATGCGACATTTCGTGCTCGACGGTTACGACCCTCATCCCGCGATCAAGTTTGCGCCGGCAGTGTAGCTGATGCGCAAGTCAATCATCGTCGCCGTATCTCAAAACGGCGTCATAGGTGTCGGCGGTAAAATCCCCTGGCACCTGCCGGCGGACCTGAAGCGCTTCAAAGAGCTGACGATGGGGCATCACCTCGTCATGGGCCGGCGGACGTACGAGTCTATCGGGCGACCGTTGCCAGGACGGACGACAATCGTCCTGACTCGGCGAACACCTCACAACGTGATGCCACCAGGCGTGCGAAACGCAGCTGAGCTGTCGACTGCACTCGAGTTCGCTAAACATAACGGCGAGACCGAAGTCTTCATCTGCGGTGGTGGTGAAGTTTATAAACAAGCGCTGCTGCTGTGCGACCGCGTCTATCTGACGATTATCGAGCGTGAATACGATGGCGATACGTGGTTTCATGCGCCGCATCTAGCGTCACCATTTGGTTTGCCGGTGTGGGGTGTCTGGAAGCGCGTCGAGGTCACGCATGTCGAGGGGGATGCGTTGCCTTATCGATATGAGACGTGGGAGCGGGGGTTGTGTTTTGCGCCGGGATCGGAGGATTGATATGGGCGCAGACGATAAAGGCCCGCCGGGTTGGCGTGATCGTGCACAAGCTGAGATGTGGCGTTTGCTTGACCGTCCTGATAGTGACAAGCCGCGGTCGATCTATAAATCGGAAGACATGGACGTTGTCGCGTTCGTGATTTTTGATCCAATGATTGAGCTAAAGATGCAGCATTCGTACGTGGCTGGTGTTGGTCCGCGGCTCGACAAAGATGAAGCACGCCGTCTGCGCGATGCACTTACGGCGTGGCTGGATGCATGATCAATGTCCCGGGGCTATCTGTGGACGGCACTCGATGAGGAGATTGAAAATGAGTTTGCCAACCTCAACGCTGTTAACGTGGATGAGCTATCAGAACTAGATATCAGTACGTATTCGTTGTTTGGTCGACAGCGATGGTGGCAACAGCGAGAGCTGCAAGAAGATCGAGCATTAGGTGAAGAGTTACATGCCGCGTTGCGTACGCAGCGTCAAACAGTAGTACAGGAGAAACGTCGACGGGAAGCGAAGAATCTAACGCCAGCTCAGCGTATGGCCGTAACGCGAGCACGACGAGCAGCTGAGGGGCGTTGTGTTTCATGTGAGCGTTTTCGTGCATCAGGGGCCTCACGGTGTGAGGAGTGTTTACGGCAACAACGTGAAATCGATCAACGATATCGAGAGAGGAAACGGGGCATGCGCGAGAAGCTACCGATTGAACGACCAGGGGTGACGTTGCATTTTACGATCACAGCGCGTGCCCCGGAACATATGCAGGTGGAAGGACAGCCGCCGAAACTCATTGATGTCGACGGCTACGTACGCACGGGGGTGTACGCGGACGGTCGACTTGGCGAGTTTTTCATCACGGTCGGAAAAGGCGCTGAGGAGTTTGGGCCGGCGATTGATCGTTGGGCCGAAGCCTGTTCCATCGCTATCCAGTACGGCGCTCCTGTCGACGCCGTGCTCAAGAAGTCCCTCGCCACGCGAAGCTGGCCTGACGGTCCGGTGACGGGTGTGAAGAGCGTAGCCAAATGTTCGTCACCTCACGACCTCATCGCGCGTTGGCTTTTGGCCAAGTACGGATCGGCTGAGATGAAGAAACGTATCGCTGAGATGAACGGCGAGAAGCAAGAGGAGATGCAGCCATGACGACGCCAGCAGAGAATCCGCCGCGCGAGCACGCGCTTGAGAAGACGATTCAGGGCGAAGCCGGCGCTGTCATGACAGTCGAGTTCGTTGTGTCGATGGAGTACACGTTCACGGCGGAGCGGCTTAGTTTTCAGGGTGATACTTTTGGTTTCATTCTTAAAGATGTCGTTTTCGACGGCAAGAAGATCTTCCCGGCTCTGTTTTCAAAGGATGACCCGTGGCGACAGCTCGAGAAGCCGAAGAGGCTTCGTGTGGCTCAGATCTCGGTCCGCTTCGAATACGCGATGCCGCTCGTCATCACGATACACGGCAACGCTGTCGACGTTCCACGCGTGCATATTCGTAAGGACACGAGCACCGTCGTCAAGAAACACAAGATCAAGAGCTACGGGCCAGTTTGCGAAGCGACAATGCGGCCGATAGACTCGCTCACGGACTCTGGGCTCGAAAGCAACTGCATGGAGTGCCGTGCGCCTCTCATGATTGGCGAGCTGGGCCAGAAGGGCTGCGCACCGCGCGAGGGAACGACGTGGGAGCCGGGCGAGCCACTGCGAGACGCCGACGGGAAGATCTACGAGCGTGAGAAGCCGTGAGGTGTACCTGTAAAGAGGTTGGTCCCGGTACTGTACAACCACGGCGATTGTCCAGTGCATCCGGTGCCGGAGCTGGACCTGTGGCCGGCAGATCTATTTGAGATGATGGAGGCCATATGAGCGACGACAACGTGATGTCTCGGGACTGGGCAACCTTTATTCGTATTCCTGAGCCGAGCACGAGTGACGCAGCACCGCGGCTCGATCCCCAATGGTGCGCTGCTCGTGGCATCAACCCCGCTGCCGAAGTCGTGTTGCGCATGGTGAAGGATGAGGTCGTGCCTCTGATTCGATGGCTCGAGAAGAATCACGGGCTCGAGGGTTTTCATTTTCTGATTCACGATCGCGAGTCCGGCGTGCCCACAATCGAAGGCGACCACGGCGCATATATTCATCTTCGGTTGTTCTTCAATCAGCCGAAAGGTCTGGACCTGGGCAATTACCCGAAGTGTGTGCTCACGCGTCCCAACGATGAGCGTCGTGAGCCGTTCGCCGGGCTCGACATGCGCATCGTCAAGAATCAGGACGTGTCAGGCGCGTGGGAGCTGCTCAATCAGCAGTCGGCGTGGGTCCTGCGCTTGCTCGAGGCGCATGAATGGACGGACGGCGCCGACATTGTTCGGCAGGTTCAGCAGTATCTTCACTTCTTCGGCAACATGTGCCAGATGGTAGTCCGATGACCGATGAGCAGATACAAGACGTGCTCAAGAGGATCGAATATCTTGTGCATATCAATCATGTCTATCTTCGAAAACACGAAGAGACGCCGCGGTTAACGGAGTCTGGTGTGCGATTGCGACACGAGGCATCGGAGATGGTGTCTGATATTCCTCGGATGTTGAGGGATCGAATGGGCGAATTCGAGAGTTTCGTCGCGTGGCGCATCGCCGAGCTGCGTCGGTCAGGTATTGTGGCTGAGCCGTATTTTCTGAAGCGACCTGACCAACATTTCCGGCTCGTGATTCGTCTGCTCGATCAGCAATTCGAGGTACTGGAGCACAACGGACGTTTCGAACGAAAGACTGAGAGTGAGCTGCACGAGTGGCTTCGGGGAGAGAAGCCGGCACAGGTTCTTGGTAGTCATGTCATGGTGCGGGCTGGTGAGCCACCGAAGACGTGTGTGATGTGGCAAGGGGATGGAGAGCGAGTGACGATCACGCTCGCGCCGGCTGCAAAGGCAGGGCGGGGATACGCGCGAATCAAGTTTGGCAACAGCTCTGCCTGTGTACTATTCGAAGTCGATTTGCTCGACACGGCGCAGATTTTCGATGTTAGGGCTGATTTGGTGGTGGTCGACCTTGGTGTTGATAAAGGGTCCGCTATTTCTGAGCAGCCGGTGACTGCGTCACTGTCATTCGAAGAGCGTAGTGAGTCATTGCCGATTCGCGGGAAGCGAACGCGGTATGTGGATCACAACGGCTTGTCGGTACTGATCAATGTTCCGGTATTCGCGACGGCGATTCGTAGCGACACTGATTACGGACGGCGTGTCCAGATGCTGGACGCAAGTGCAAAAGTGATCGCGGTCGCAGATGTGAGGCGATACGAAGGAAAACCCGGCACGCCGTTACCGAATGATTGTGTGTCGATACGATCGACGGGCGGGGTACCGCATAGTCTGTCGTTCGACATTGTTTTGGGGTGAGGAGAGAACATGCTTCTTGGCAAACCAGAAATCGAGCGTTACTACAAGTCAGGCCACATCACCATCGATCCCTTCGTGCCTGAGAATCTGGGCTCAGCCCAGTACGACGTCACACTCGGTGAGCACTTCTATCGCGAACGTGATCGCGGACAGCGAGAGCCCGCCGAAGCGACGGAAGTGGCGGTGGGTATGTCGCCGTTGCAGCGCAAGTTGTATCGCAGCCTGAGTGACGTCTACAACCCGTTTGATGAAGATCATGTACGCCACAAATGGGAGCTGCACCAGGCAATGACTCATGAGGAGTACAATGAACGCACGGGTCGATGGCTCAAGAATATCGGTCGCGATGAGAAGCTGATCATTCTGTCGCCGGGCGAGATTATTCTCGGACACACGGAAGAGTACATCGGCGGCAGCTGCAATTTCATCACGTCAATGATGAAGGCGCGTTCGTCTCTTGGTCGCAACGGCGTGGAGGTTTGTCGGTGCGCCGGCATGGGCGACGTCGGGTATTTTAATCGGTGGACGATGGAGATCGTAAACACGAGTCAAGTAGATACGATCGTACTGCCGGTACGTCGCCGAGTCGCGCAGTTGCTCTTTTTCGAGGTCAAGGCCGTAGAGGCGAAGGATATCTACGACGCATCGGGCAAGTATCAGACGTCGAAGTCGCTCGAGGAGTTGAAAGCTGCGTGGTCGCCGGAGCAGATGCTCCCGAAGCAGTGGAAGGATCGAGAGTGCCGGCGCGTGCAGAACACACAAGACGATTTAGCTATTGCCAATACGACGCCGCCGGCTCGTGGTAGTTGTGGATGCGACGGTGCACTCGACAGCGGCTGTTACAATTGTACAGCTGATTGGCGTTGTCAGATGTGCGGGTTTCCATTGGTGGTGAGTGGATCGGTAAAGACATGTCCTCATTGTGATGGAATGAGTTTTACGAGGGCGGAGTGGGTGAAGATCGGGTATAGCGGACGGCTACCGTAGACCTCGAACGACGTCGAGCCCGACGAGGTCCGCCGTACGTTCCGGCGCCATCCCGAGGCGCGGCAGCCCACCCTGAGCTTTTGCTTCTCGTCTCTTCCTCACCACATAACGTGCCGTGAAGAACGCGCCGAGCGTGATGGCGACCATGCCAGCGATTTCGAGCGGGGAGACGACAGGACGGCGTTCGGGATGGCGTTTTTCGAGGGATGTCTTGTTGCCTTCTTCGCGAGCTGCACGTAGGAGTGCAGCCTCGCGCAGCTCTAGCGGCGATACGCCCACCCAGCGACCGCGAGCGACCACGCGCTTTATCTCGTTTGCCTCTGCTGGCGTGAGACCGGCCTCTACGTCGTATTTGAAGTGACGGCGGAGGGGCGCGTGGAAGCGGCGCTGGCGTTCGATTTCGGTCACGACTCCTGAGTATTGCCTGGCGAGGAGGGCGGGGTCAACTTTGGTCGTTGTAGGATATTTTTGATGTGTTCAGCGGCGAGGTCTGGGTCTGGATTTGATAACGCATTCGATAATTCATTTATGATGTTACGGTCAGGATTGTTGTTGAGGTCTATTTGTTTTCGTGGTGGTTTTGATCTACTGAGTATTGGAGTTTCGTCGATATGCTGACTTTGTGCAATCAACATCATGACTACGGGAGATGGGCGATACCATTCTCCGCGGATAAAGCTGTCTTTCGCAAGTCGATGTAATTCTCGTTCTAGATCAAGTGTTCCTGGTAGCACACCAAGCAATACTAGTTGTTCATAGTGTGCAGTCTGGAGATCGGCGAGTCGCATACGCGGATTCTCGGAGCAGCCAATTTTCACTGGACCATTCTCATCGCCAGCCTGAATGAAGTACACGAACGACTTTGGCATGGTTGACATTGTCTAACGTTGTCCGTAAATTGTCAGTCATGAAAAAGAAGGACGCAGATCTTTTTGCTCGAGTCGAGCCGGAGATGTTGGTCGCGCTCGATAAAGAGGCGGAACGGATAGGCGAGACGCGCTCGACCATTATTCGTATGCTGCTTCGTGAAGCATTGCAGACACGAGGACATTTCACAGAGCCGTCCGCGAACGAAGCGCACGGCGTGATCGCACGGCGCGTTCAGACGCGACGGACGGCGCGAGGACGACCTGATCGGTAGCGTTATTACGCTAGTAGGTATCGTAGGAAAATGTGGGATAAACGCGAGCCTCGCCACGCGGTCGGTAGGTCAATACTTGCCGGATATTTGCCTGACAGCAAAACGCTTGCTACAGGCCCTTTTATGGCGAATAAGCGGCATCTTTAATCAGCCCTCAACATGCGCCTAAAATTCGCCTTTTTGGTAGAGCTGACAAGCTTACCCTGTGACAAGTGTTCAGGTAGGTAATTAGGCGATAGTTGACTACCCCCACCTACTGGTGACTTATAACCTATTGAAATTGCTAAAGAAATCGGCAAATCCCTAAAAAGCTGGGTGTCAAGTCACCAGGAAGGGCTCGCTAACTAGTTGAATTCATTAGGGCCATGACTGGCATTTGACCTGCAATGACCCCGAATCGTCAGGCAACAACGAAACGGGAAACGGTAGACGGGGCAACGGGTAGCGCGAACCAATCGCGCAAGGGAGCTGAGGGCGCAGCACGGAGTCTGCGGGTGCGGAAGTAAGTCTCGCGGGGTGGAAGCCACGCGGGCCGCTAGGGGCCAAGTAAACGGCAGTAGCCGCGAACGGTCTCAGCTGAGCAAATAATCGTACCAAGGGCGCGAGCCCTAAACGAGTAACCCATACTCCGGTAATGGGTGCAGGGACGCGGTGCAGTCCGCGACCACTCGGGGACCGATACTGAATAGAACGGCGCCTATCGTGGGGCGCGTGAAGGGGCTAAGTTTTGGGCAAGGTCGTGAGCAGCATGGAAGCTGCGCGCGAGTGAGTATCGGTCTAGTGCCGATAGCCTTGCTAAGAGCTGAGGTCCGAGACACGAGATCTTTGCCAGTGCTCTAACAGGCTGGCGAACGCATGAGACGGGGTTAGCAGCCGCGTCTCAGCGCTCCGAATGAACGAAGCATCGTGCGCTTGAAGTCTCGATCCAATGGTAAGTCAAGGCTACTGCTGCGACTTGCCCACTAGCCCGCACTGTGGGGCTACTGCAACATTGACTAGAGTATGGATAGCGACTAGCGCGATTGAAGAGCCTATACCACGGGTAACCGTCGGTGCTCCGTCGCAATCTCACGATGACGCTGGAAAATTCGGGGAGAGTCGGCACGCGAACGCGCGTGAATTCCGACCATAACGACGGGTAGCACCGTCGGCCGATAGGCAAAACGATCTAAGCAGCAATGCTTGCGGGACCGCTAAAGGCGAGCGCAAAACCCGCTTTGGATCACACGGGGTAGGTCTGTTCCGACTACTCTTCAAAACAAGATCAAGTATTACTCATCAGGGCATGACTACAGGTTAGTAGCTAGTGGTCGTGCTCTTCCCTAAGCCACTGTCGTTTGATGGTGTCTTAGGGAAAGGGGTGAGTCATGATCGTCACGAATTACCCGCCGAACATTTCGCAGGTCTGGGTTCCGCGCATCCGTAAGGAACGGCCGACGAAAGATCGTCTGCGCATCTTGAAGGGCCATCTCAAGGCCATCTTGGCAGAGTCGCCGCGCCCGATGTGCGCGTCTGTCCAGGTTGCGCCTGGCGTCCGCCGTCGCGCGGGTGCCAAGTGAAAGCCCTGCTCAAGGCTGGTGCGTCCGTCATCGTCGACGGCAAGCTTCACGGCGACATTATCGGCTATTGGGTCAATCCCTCTAACGCCGAGTGCTACGCCATCATCGATCTCGGCGAGAACGGCGGGTTTTACGACAAATACGAGCGCATCTATACGCGCATGATCGTCGCGCACGTCGATAACGTCGCAGGTCTCGCCTCGGACGAAACGCCGTGCGCCAACGGTTGCCCAGCTGATCCACATGTCAGCTGGTGCCCTAACGCTGAAAAGTAGATAGTCGGGCGACCTCGCCCGTGAGCACTTACGCGAGTGTTGACGGGAGGGGTTGACATGGTGACGATGCCTGTTCCCTGGAACGTTCACGAGTATGACGTCGAGGCTGTGCTACGGGGTGAGGAGATCAAGCCCTTGCGCACGTTCGCCGTCTCTGCGTCCAGCATGGACGAGGCGCGCCGTGTCGTGTTCGGTTACGCGCGCGTGACGCGGGGTGAAAAGGCTGTGCTTGGCCATGGCCGGCGCACCGTTCACCCGGAAGGGCTTTGGGGTGACGTCTGTTGGGTCGTGGCGTACGCGCCCGACGACGAGAGATAGTAACACGGGCGACATCGCCCGCGAGCGCTCGGGTTAGTATCTAGAGCGTTGGCGGGAGGTGTCGACATGCTTGCATTCAAGAACATGCACCTGACGGTGTACAAGCGCGACAACGGCGAAGGCATGGTTGCGCTCGAGGCACGTGAGCCGGCCGTCGAGGTCAAGAGCAGCGACGATGGTATCCGCTATCTGTCGTTTTACATGAGGTTGCAGGAATTCGAAGATCTAATGGACGGCAAGGCGTCCAGCCTCACCGATATCTCGCATAACGTGCGGCGGATGGGTGAGCTGTACACGTTCTATGATCTCGAATTCGGTGCGCCTCATACGTTCGGCGCGATGAAGGCGCCGTACGTCAACATCATGCTTCCCCACTACGTCACTCGCATTCTTCGCCGCGCTGTGCGCATGACGCTGCGTCATTGCGAACCGGGCGGCGAGCGCAAGAGTGTTGAGGTGTCTGTGCTCAATCGCGAGCGCTGGCTGCGTCAGTACGGGCAGGGCACGGGCAAGGTCGAAATCGACGTCGCGAGTCC
>Ga0105238_10002144_pt1 | contig 19943 bp, 15 predicted proteins | sample KBSC34metaG_FD_81526 | JGI IMG/M metagenome (GOLD analysis project Ga0105238, IMG submission 81526) | Corn rhizosphere microbial communities from Kellogg Biological Station, Michigan, USA - KBS C3-4 metaG | ecosystem: Host-associated > Plants > Roots > Rhizosphere > Soil | place: Michigan, USA... | reverse complement strand
CCAGACGACGACGTCCGCGCCGGTGATCTCCAGGTATTCGGCGAGCACCTCCTGGAAACCGGCGGGCCGGCCCCACAGCCAGTAGCGGTCGTTGACCTCGCCGTGCAGGATCACCTGCCGGCCGCGGCGCAGCTCCCAGCCCAGCACGACGGCCCACAGCGGCAGCTCCCCGCTGGACTTGGCGGAGACCGCGCCCGCCGAACCGACTCGTGAGCCCGTATTCTGGTCGGTCACTGGTTATGTCCCCGAGTGTTGTGCCTGGCCTGCTGAGGGCTGGTCTGAGGCCTCGCCGGCTTCTTCGCGGGCTTCGTCACTTCCCGGCTGGTCACCGCCCCGTCAGGAGTCGTCGATTCCCCAACGGCCGGGGCGTCGCCGCTGGACGGCATGTCTTGCTTCTTCGATTCCGGGCCGGGCTGTTTGGGCTGCCCCGACCAGAACAGCTGACCGGCCCGATAGTCCTCGGTGAGCCCGCCATGGACCCGGTCCAACAACGCGGCGGTGGCGTCGCAGACCCGGTCGGCGGTCACGATGATCTCCGTGTCCTCCACGACGTCCGGCTCACCGGCGATGCGGTAGGTCAGAACGGCGCCGCCACCCCCGGGACCGCTGTCCTCGATCTGGGTCCAGTACACCGCGCCGTTCGAGCGTTGGAAGTTCATCGTCAGACTGCTGCCGTGGTCCTGGCCGCCGAGATACAGCAGACCCTGATCCGCCATCGCCCCCTTGAGGACGTCGGCCAGAGCCAGGCGCTGCTCGGCCGCGACCGCCAGCTCGTCCAGCCGCGCCTCGGACTCGACGGTCCGGCGCTCGAGGTCGTTCAGCACAGCGACGGCCCGGGACAAGGGCCCGCTCAGCACCGCCTCGCGGGCTGCGGCGAGCGCGGCGTGCAGCGGCTCGCCGATGTCGTCCGCGGCGAAGCCGTCGGCGTCGGACACCGCGGTCTCGACACGCTCGGTCATGGCCGCCAGGCGGGCCTGGGCTTCAGCTCGTTCGTGCTTTTCGTCGCGTTCGCGCTCCGCCGCGTCGGCGGCCGCAAGCAGGGCACGGTTCACCGCGGCCTCGGCCGTGCCGCGCCGGACGTCGAACGCGAAGCCGTCAGCCTCGCCGACCGTGCCCTGGAGCCGGTCGAGTTCCTCCCGGGCCCGGCTGATCTGGTGGTCTGCCTCTGCGTCACGGTGCGCTTCGGCGCCGTTCAGCGCGGCCCGCAGGGTACCGACCACCTCCGACCGCTTGGCCACGCCTTCGGCGACGGCCATCTGCACCCGCAGATCGGACAGCTCGCGGCGCACCTGCCCCGCCTTGTGGACGATGTCGTGCTGCTCGGCGAGCGAGGCGGAATCGATGCGTCCCGCCAGGGTGCTGATCCGTTCCTGCAGCGACCGCAGGTTGCCGTCGAACCCGGTGCTCACCCGCCCGCGGAGTTCGGCGGCCAGCTCCCGGCACGGTTTGAGCGCTGCGCGCGCCGACTTCCGCGCCGTTGCGGTCAGCTTCTCGACACGCTCCCGCTCCCGCTCTTCTCGGCGCCTTTCCTGCTCCCGGCGCGCCTGCTCCCGGCGGGCGCGCGCCTGCGCCGCCCGCTGGATGGCGCGCGGGCTGTATGTCACGACACTGTATTTCGGGGATCCGCTCACGGTCCGCCCCCTCCCCATCGACCGGACGTAGTCGCGTCGAGATCTTATCCGGGCTCTGATACTCCTCGCGGGCGTTCCACGTGATCAGAGCGCGTCCGGCTGCGGAAAGCAGTCGACGCCGACCGTGCGCAGATCGCACCAGGGGCACCATGGGGTATCTGACGGATAGCAATGGGTGGCGATGGCAGGGCACTGCTTGACCGCGCCCGGCGCAGCGCAGCCGGACAGGATGTCGAACCACTCCTGGGCCGTCGGACGTGCGCTCGGACCTGCGCCGTTGCCCCCGAAGCACCGCTTGAGCAGGTCGCGGACAGAACGCGGCAGAACGGACAGCGGAGGAGTAGCCGGAGCGACCCGCACCGACGCGGGATCGAGCAGCCGGGTTCGGCGGCGCAAGGCGTTGTCGTCCAGTCCCCGGTAGTCCCCGTCCGGGCCGACGCCGGCGAAGGGATGCGCGCCGCACATCAGCAGCTGGTGCACTAGGACGCCGAGGCCAAAGGCGTCGGTATGCACGTCCGGGAGGCGATCAGGCGCCGCGGACAGTTCCGGGGCGATGTAGCCCTCGCTACGGACCCGGCACGCGAAGAAGGCTTCGCCGTCGGTGAACTGGAAGGAGTCGGCGTCGCTGATCGCGACTCTGCCGTCGGCGTCCAGCCACAGGTTCCCGGCTTTGAGGTCTCCGACGACGTAATCCGCGGCGTGCAGGTCGGCCACCAAGGCGCTCAGATCGCGCGCGGCCGCGACGGCGACGGCCCAGGAGGCGCCGGGGAATGCGGCGCGGCGGGGCTGAGGTGCGAAGAAGACGTCGAAGGGCTGGTACCAGCCTGTGAGATCAGTCATCAGGAAGCCCACGACGCGTCCGTTGCGGGTGGCGACCCGGGTCACCGGCCAGGCGGCGCGCGGCGGTGTCCCGGCGAGCAGTTTCACGGTGCGCGGGGCCCGGCTGTGGCCGACCATGCGGTCGAGCTTGCGGGCGATCGGCGAGCCGCGGCTGGCACCGATGATCAGCTTGGCCAGCAGCGGGGATCCGTGGACCCGGAAGACACCGCCCTGCGCGCCGACGCCGACGCGTTCGGTGAGGGTCAGGGTGCGTCCGTCCGCGGTGACGACGTCGATCGGCACGCTTAGCGCCCGCCGGTCAGGGCACAGACCACGGTGATGTCGTCGGCAGAACGGCCGACCGCGCCGGCGCGCAGCAGGTCGGCCAACGCCGCGGAGCCGCCGCCGTCGCGGATTCCGCGAGCCACTTCCTCGAAGAACGTCGGGGCGGGCTGCGGGCCGACGATGTCGGGGAGCCCGAGGCCGTCGGGGCGTTCCAACGCCAGTGGCATGCAGCCGTCGGTGGCCAGCAAGACACCGGACAGGTCGGGATCCCAGAGGGCGAACGCCCGGATCGCGGACCGCGGAGCGGACGGCAACGAGGCCGACAGGCCGGGTGGCAATACCAGATGCCACGTCGCCGGGCTGGCCGTCGGCGGCGGTTCCGGGGTGGTCAGTACCGCCCCGAAACAATCGCCGACCGCGACGAAGCCGGCCCACCGCCCCCACAGAACCGCCGCAGCCAGGGTCGTCGCCAGCTCTCCGGGATCGGAGTCCGCTGTCAGCACCGCGGCACAGCGTTGGAACTCGTCGGCCACCGCGATGGCCGCCTCCCGCACCCACTCGCTCCACGTCGCGGCCGGCTCCGCCGGTTCCGGCACGTCGCGGGCCAGGATCCGGCAGGCGACGTCGACGGCGAGCCGTGCGCCGAGCGTGCTGCGGTCCCGCGATCCGATGCCGTCGGCGACCGCGATCACGAGCGGACCCTGCTCTCGCGCCGGGAGTATGAGGAAGGCGTCCTGGGCCTCTCGGCCCCGCGCCACATGAGACGTACCGGCCTGGGTCCAGCCGGCTACGGGACCCCAGGAACTCACATCCCGTTCTCCAGATCCTGGATGATCTTCAGCTTCTGCAGGACGACGTAGTCGGTGTCGGGGCTACCCCCAGTGGTGCGCATCTCGACGCTGGCGGTGATGATGTCGACGATCCGCCCGATGTCGAAGTCGCCGACGGCGAAGTGGGACTTGGGCGCGAGCGCCGCGAGCAGCCCCATGTCGGCCCCGCCGACGCCGATCGCGACGAACCGGCTGCCCTTCGCCTCGGCCACCCGCAGCTCGGTTGCGACAGGCGCGCAGTCCCGCTCGGTCTGGAGCTCTCCGTTCCCGTCCGTGGGCGCGCCATCGGTGATCAGGCAGATGACCGGATGCCGGCACAGGATGTTGCTGCGCACCAGGGAATTGCGATGCTCTTCACCGACCCGCAACGCGCGCCGGATCGCAGGCAGCATGACGGAATGACCGCTGGCGCGCAGCCGCGGCACAGTGACGTCGCCGACGGGCCGGAACCCGCCGCCCGGCTCTTCGATCTGCGCGGCGAACAGAACGTAGGCGACGTCGACGCGAGCCGAGTGCGCGGGATCCGCACGCAGGCCGGCGAGCAGTTGCGACAGCGCGTCCCGGAGCTGCACGATGCGCGGGGACTGCGTCGGCCGCCCCATCGAAGCGGAGGTGTCGAGGACGAGCACCAACGGGATGCGTTCGTAGTACCCGTGGCCGGCGAAAGCCGAAGGATCGGCGGTCACGAGGCCACCAAGCGACCGGCGCCGTAGCGGATCTGCACGTTGTCTCCAGGGAACGCGGCGCCGAACTCAGGGAGGACCCGGATCGCCAGCCCGTCCACCATGACGAACATCTCCGGAGCCGGAACGGTCAGCACGACGGCCGGCATGCCATCGACCGACGCCCACACGTCCCGGGGCCCGTACCCACGACGGCCGTGTCGCAGACTCCTCCGAAAGGAACCCCATCCCACGGCACGCACGGTACCCCCTCGCCGTCACCATCGGTTACGGTAGCGATGCTACCGGTGCGACCTTCTCCGTGAGCTGATTCCAGCGAATCGCCGCTGCGCCGACGGCCGCCGCACCGGCCGGTCGCACGGTCGCGGCGGCTTGTGGAAGAGGCGTCAACGGGCGGTCCGTTTACGCGGGCATCGAGAATTCGCCGTTGAAGACGCCGGGGGCGATGGAACTCATCTGGTTCCCCAGGTAAGCACTGTGCGTGACTCGCGATGATACGCGGCGGCGCACACCGGCGCTGACCACACCGCGTTCTGTCACCCTGCAGCAGGGCCCGGTGCCCGTCTTCAACCGACGCAATGGGCGAAAGTTCGGCTTCATGGCATTCGCAACGGCGGATTACTCACACAACGGTCTCTCGGTGGGCGGTCTGCGGCCGGGGCGACCACTTTGGTAGAAGATGCGAGATCTGACAAACTCGCCTGAACCGCCAGCAAATGTGCCCGTGGGCGCGCTGCGTTCTCTGACCTCCGGCGGCTTGGCGGGCGGGAGGAGTAACCATGTCTGTCGGCGAGATCGACGTGGCGAAGCAGCAGGCGTTCGCCGGGCGGACGGTCGGGGTTCTCAACGATGGGTGCCTGGCGTTGATGGCGGGGCTGGGGCATGAGAGCGGGCTGTTCGACGTGATCACCCGCCTTCAGCCGTCGACCAGTGAGGAGGTCGCGCGGGCTGCCGGGCTCGACGAGCGGAGCATGATGATCAGGACGTGCTTCTGGTCGGCCGAGGAAGAAAAGGCCAACAAGCGCGAGGCTGCGCTGGCCTTACATGCCGGTATGCGTGTGGGCGGCCCAGAGTTCGGGCGCGTCGGGGTGTTGGCGGCGCAGGCGTGCGGTTGCGTGGTGGAGGGCGAAGGCCGCGACGTCGGGGCGTGGTGATCCGGTGTCGTCGGCGGTGAGGTATTGGTAGAAGTCGGTCGCGATCTGGACGGCGGCGTCGTCGTCGATGGGCCACAGGGTGCCGATCACGTGGCGGTAGCCGGCCAAGTGGAAGGCGCCCGTGATGTGCAGGGACTCGTCGGTCAGGCGGGGGACGGTCACGGCGGTGTTGCAGGCGGACAGGTACGCCAGGTCCGCGTCCACGCGCAGGGCCGTGATGTCGGCGACGGTCAGTGGGGTGGTGGCGTGGTCGGCCAGGACCAGATGGCTGGCGGCCGGCAGGTCCCAGTCGGCGAAGCCATGGCAGGCAAAGTGGGCGATGCGGTGCTTTGGCAGGGCGGCCAGGACACTGTCCAGGTTGGGGTTCTCAATCACCCGGGCTGACGGGATCAGGGCTTTGATGGCATCAGTCTCGGTGGCGACGCCTGGCAGCGCGCCACCGGGCAGATCCGGGACCGGGACGATCAGCGTGGCGGCATCGGCTTCGGTGACCGCGTTGGTGACAGCCCCAGCGTCGGTCGTCGACGCGAGCGCCCGGACCGTGGGGGTGTAGGAGGACACGACGAGGTCCGCCACGTTCTGAGGCCGTGCCGAGAGGTCAGGGCTTTCAGGGGTTTCGGGGCTTTCGGGGGTGTCAGGGCCTTGACCATAAAGTCCGGCGGCGTGCAGCGGCAGATAGGCGAGAAGGCCGACGGGACACCACCAGATCCGGGGCCAGGGCGCTGCGGGATCGGGGGCCTCGGTGTGTCCCAGGTGGGTGAGGACTGGTTCGGCGACGGTGTTCCACAACCACGCCAACGTCTCCAGGATTTGATTCTGAGCCTGCTGCCGCGTCTGCGGGCGCAGGTCGCGGGAACGCGCCGTGCGGTAGGCCCTTATCAGGCGGTTTGCGTGTTCGTAGACGGCCTCGTCGTTCAGTTCGGGCAGTGGGACATGCCGGACCGGATCCTCCGTGTCGGTCAGGATGAGGGCATCGGCGCGCGCCGGGCTGCAGGAGACCATCACGATGGGTCCGGCGTGGGCGTAACGCGCCAGGGTCCTGATATCGGGCGACCGGAGGAAACCGGAGAATCCGGGTTGGGATCTGATCCGGGCGAGGAGAGCGTCCCAGGCGTTGAGCGAGTCCCTGCGCTGATCAGCGAGGCGCCGATCGCGCAGCGCCGCCTGCCCCGCGCCGTCCGGTGTCTCGATGGCGGCCAACGCGTTGGGGCCCGGCACGTCAAGGGCATCACGCAGTCGGCGCAGTTGGTCGAGCTGGCGGGCCAGGTCCGGATTTTCGCGGCGCAGCCGGGCGTGGTCGGCGCCGCGCAGGCCGAGGGCGTCGGCGGCCAGGACTCCCCGGGTGCGTTCAAGCAGTTCCACGGCGCGCTCCGGCTGCCCAGCGTCCAGCGCCACCGCGGCGGCCTCACTGGCCATGTCGGCCAGCTGGCCGACGCGGTGGGTGCGGTCGGCACGCGTCAGACTGCTCGGTGCGAGCGCGTCGATCAGATCGATGGCGGCTTCGATGGCCGCCAGCCCGTCCTGGGCGTCGCCGGCCTCGACGGCCAGCAAAGCCAGTCGCCGAAGCGCCTGGTGGCGGTGCAGGGTCACGCCGCCGAGATTGTCCGCGGCTTGCCGATAGCAGCGACGGGCCTCCTGAAGCACCCCGCGCTCCCGGGTGCGAACGTGCTGCCTCTCCAGCCCGATCCCCAGGTTGAACAGGTGCAACGTCAGGTCGGGATGGTCCACACGGGTCGTATGGACAGCCTCTCTCGCCACGTCCACGGCCGCGGCCAAGCCTTCCTGCTGATCGGTGAAGTCGTACATCCGGTACATCGCGATCGCGAGGTTGCTCACGTATCCCGCGTAGCGGGGGTGGTCGACAGGCGTGGCTTCGATCGCTTGCCAGCAGGCCAACCAGGCCTCGTTCATCACCGTCCAATCCCCGGTGACCTCGAACATACGGAGCTGCTGGCTTCCGACCATGCTCAGATACCACGCCCGCTCGGGTTGACCGATCGGAGTCGCCTCGACCGCCTGCCTGCTGACCTGAATCGCTTCGGCCAAGGTCTCCCGACGCTCCGTTCGATCAAACAGTGCCTTCAAGACGACTCCGAGGCTGCCCAGGACTCTGCCACGGTTGTAGTGGGCCGGGAGTGTCTCCTCCACCGCTTGTCTGCTGGCCTCCACTGCCTCTGCCAGCGTTTCCTGTTGCCCGGTCCGCTCCCACAGGTTGCGCAGCGCGCGCCCGAGATGGCTCAACGCTCTGGCCCGATCGGGGTGGCCGACGGGACGTGCGTCTACTGCCTGCCGATGGGCGGTCACAGCCTCGTGGAGAGCTTCCAGCAGACCTGTTTGCTCGAACTTGTGGGCCAACGACAGTCCGAGGGAGTCCAACGTCTTGGCGCGGGTGGGATCGTCCTTGCGGGTGGCACTCAACGCCCGCTGCATGAGGGCTAGGGCCTGGTCCAGTTTCTCGCGCTGGCCGGGAAAATCCGACAGACAGTCGAGCGCGATTCCGAGGTTCACCAGGCGCCCGGCGTACATGGGGTGGTCCGCGGGGGTCGCCGCCACCGCCTGCCGAGCCAGCTCCGCGGCCTCGTCGAGGGACTCCCGTCGGCCGTCGGCCACGTATGTCCGCATCACGGCGAGTCCGAGGAAGTCGACGCGCCCTGCGTATTCGGGGTCGTGTTCGGGCGTGGCCGCCACAGCCTGTCGGCCCAACCGCACCGCCTCGGCCCCCGCCCCCGAGGACCCGACGGCTTCCTGTAGACGCAGGTTCGCAGCGGCGAGCAGGACCACCAGCTTGACTGTCTCCGGATGGTCGGCGGGAGCTGCCGCCACGGCCTTCCGCCCCAGGTCAACGGCCTCGATGATGAGCTCCGGCCGACCGTTCTGCTCGAACTGGACGCGCAGCGTGTGCGCGAGATTGCCGAATACCTTGGCCTGGGGGGCCGGGTCGGCAGCCGCGGAAATCCGCCCCTGGTCACAGAGCACGGCACGCCGCCCCATCTCGATGGCCTCCTCCAGGTCCGAAAGCTGGCCGGTGGCCTCGAACAGGGTTCGCAGGGTGGCACCGAGGTTGCTCAAGGCCGTGGCCCGGTCGGGATGGTCTTCGGGAATCGCTTCTAGCGCCTGCCGGCCGACGTCCACCGCCACGGGCAGAGCAGGAAGATACCCAGCCCTCAGGAAGAGCGCGGTCAGAGCGAACCAGCGATGATTCAGGCGCGCGGCACGTTCGGGATGGTCGGCGGGAGTGTGGTCGACCGCTAGTCGGCTGTGCATCACGGCCTCGACCAGCGCCCCCCGATCGCCTGCCAGCTCGGACAGCGTGAACAACGTTATGGCGAGGTAGTCCAGCCGCAGGGCGTAGTCGGGGTCGCCAGGCGGGGTGGCCTCCAGCGCCTGACGGTCGATCTCCACGGTCTCGACAAGCGTCGTGATCTGTCTGTCGAACTGAAACTGGAGCCACAGCGCGATGCTGAGGTTGGTCAGCGCCGCGGCACGCCTCGGATCCCCGATGGGAGCTTCGCGCACCGCTTCCCGGCCGATCCGTACCGCCTCGGCCAGCACTTCCGGCCGGTTGCTGTCCGAACCGTAACCATCCAGACGAACCCACATGGACAGACCTCTTTTCCAGACTCGCACCAGGGTATTGACGGACATGCCGCCCGGCGAGTGGGCAGTCGGTGCGCGCGTTCTTGGCGGTCTGCTCGCGGTCGATGACGGCCTGAGGCATCGCCACCAGGCGTGCGGTGGTGTCGGAGATGAACTGCCAAACCGGTCGCCGCAGCGCTGGTATTGGCGAGACCACCGCGAAATGATTGACGTGATCGAGTAGAAGTCTGGACCGGATCGCCGTGGGAGGAAGTCCCCGCGGGGTTCGGTTCCTGGAAGGGAGTCCTAACCTCCGAGGAGAGCCGACCTTGAGGCTTCCGCTACTTGAAGGTCTCGATCAAGAACTTCAGCAGCAGCGCTATGACACTCAAGATCTGCGTCGTTAGCACTGTCTTCGTCGAGGAGGTCTTCGAGCGCTGCCTCGTCCTGGGCTTCCCAGGCCTGCGTGAAGCGCAAGTTGTAGCTGAGCACGTTTCGGCCCAGGTCCAGGGCGGCGCGCTCTGGCGAGGGCCGTGTCGTCCCGTCGTCGGCGGCCGGCTCGCGCTGGAGGACTTCGAGAGCTGTCGCCGCGTTCAACCGGTTCCCGTGCGTGTCCGCCGCCATCGACAGGAGGGCGGGATACAGCGCAGCGAGGAACCAGGACATCTCGGGCTGTCCGAGGCGCGTGCCGGTTGCGCAGGTTCTCCAGGGCCTTGTGCATCTCCCGCTGGTCGTTCGTCCGCATCGCGGCGGTGAGTCGGCCGATCGCAGCGGTGGCGGCGCTCCAGGCACCGGCCTCACCGGCGGTCTCAAAAGCCTTGTTCGCCCGGTTCAGCTCATCTGCGTTCATCGATCCGGGAACGCTGATCTCCACGAGCATGGCCAAGGTCTCGAAGAGCAGGCTCTCGTCTTCGTCCCCGGACTCCCCGCGAGTTGACGGCGGGGCCGCCGAGCTCTGCTTTTCCAGCCTCCCGCCTTCCTCCAGCAGGACTTTCGTGATCGAAGTGAACTGCTCGGATGGATGAGACGGGAGCGCATCGACGAGGCCATACACATCGGCCATGGGAAAGCCGCCGCGGCCCGCGACGGTCCGGACCAGATTGATCACTCCACCGAACGAATCGGCGAACGCCTTCGACGGGGGGATCCGAGGATCGTCCGGCCGAGCGGCGATGATCTCGTCCAACAACTCACGCGCATCAGCCAAGTCGTCCACGACGGCCCCACCCTTCCGGAGCTGCTGGGCCAGCGTCATGATCGCGGCCAACTGCCCCGTCGGCCCCGGCTCGACGGCACAGGTCGGCAGCAACGATATGACGAAGAGCATCATCGCGTTCGCGTCAGTCCCGACATTCAGATGACCCGCGGCGCGAGCAGCGCGGAACATCCGCGCGCTCTCCGAGCGGTCCTCCTCCGACCAGCCGAACCGTAGGCACCGCGTCGCGTGAAGTGACCCGAGTACGACCCGCGTCTGCCAAGTTGAGCGTCGTCAGCCGCCAACCGCGCTCCCGCCGGCGTCGCAGCAGCTGCCACCTCGATGATCATTCGGTCGAGATCGCTCCGCTCAACGCCGGCAAGCGGCTCCGCCGTCGGCCCGCCCCCTGTTCCCTGACCAGCCAGAGGCGTATCCATGACGAGCTCCGCTGCCCGAAGCAACAGACTACTGATTCTCCGGCGCAGACTCGAAGGATGCTCGTGGTCCATGCCCTACCTCCTCTGCGGACAACACGCACTCACCGCACGCCGAGACTCCACCGCGCCGCCGGCCTCAGTGTGACGGACGAGCCGAGAAGCAGTGGTCCGCTCAGGATTGACCACATAGCTTGGCACGGGCCGAGCCATGTGGGTGAGCGCTCAGCTCGCAGCCCGCGGCCAGTTTGGCATCCTTCTTTTGCGTCTCCTCCGGCAGGCTATGGCACGAGCGATGTGCGCCCTCAACCCAAACGCCACACCGTTATCGTGCGGCAGGACCGCCAGTGGTGGTCCGTCAGACAGCACACGAGGCAGGGAGGTGGCTGTGTCAGCTCGCGATGATGCTCTCCAACGGCTCCAACGATGGCTTGATGACGCTCGCTCAACACCTCCGCGGATACTCGCCGCGGCGGCACTGCAAGCAGCAGAGGCTCTGCAAGCGGCGGCGGGAACATATCCTGACGCCGTTGCGACAATCGCGCTTGGCCGGTATCGGTGGGCATGCGCTAACGCCATCGGTGCAGGGACCGCACGGGATGGTCGAAGAGCTGCGGATGAAGCCGCCGAGGCGGTGCGGATGTTCTCGCGCATCCAAGGACTTCTGCCGCAGGCCGTGCCGCAAGAGCTGCGGGAGCGGATCCACGCACGCTTGCAGACAGATCCCGTCCCTGCCGCTGATCCCCTCGGGCTTGCCGCGAGAGCGACGGCCCAGATCGCCAGGTCCGAGCGCAGTGTCGATGCACAGCAACTTCTTGAAGCGCTCGCATTGGTGGACACAGCGCTCAGGATCGTCCCGTCCGGGCATCCGGATCGCCATCTGTATCTTGGCCTTGGGTGTGACATTCGTAAAGCGCTCTACGTTCGCACCAATGAGGTAATGCACCTGAGTGAGGCAATCCGACGTGTGCGAGAGGTTCTCATAGAGATTCCGCGTGCGCATGTCTCCTATGCGGGCTACCTCACCGTGCTCGGTTCACTGCTGCGATCACGTTTTCAGGCCACGAACGATATGGACGCATTGAAGGAGTCCCTGGCGACATGCCGTGAGGTGGTGGCGATGACTCGCCTCGATGACGCCGAGCGCGCTGAACGAATCAACATATTGGCGAGGGTTCTTAAGTCCATGTACATATGTACCGACCTAAGGATCTACAGGGACGAGCGGCTGGCTTTGCTTCGCGAGTTGGTATCCATGTCGCCGCCGGGGCACCAGAAAAGGGCAACGAGTGTTGCCGCCCTGGGTGAGGCATTGGCCGAGACGGCGGAGGCGACCGGTAATGTGGAGCGTTTGGACGAGGCTCTTGAATATCTGCGCGAGGCCGTCAACGCCGACTTGCAGGGCAGGCAAGGATCTGGTCGATCCGATTCGCCGTACCTTTCCCGGCTAGGATCCTTTCTCCGCGTGCGATACGCCCTGACCCGAGACTTGCACGCACTTGAGGAGTCAATCGAGACCCTCCGCATGGCGATTGCTGCGAACAGGCCCGATCACGGCGCTCCTCACGTCGATCTCAATGAGCTCGCTGTGTCGTTGTATTCCCTCTACGAACGTACCCAAGAACTCGGCGTGTTGGAGGACTCAGTTCGCATTAGCCGCGAGGTGTTGGCGATGACGCCTCCGACACTTCTCAATCGCCCGCTCTACCTCAGCACCCTCGCGCTCGGGCTGCGGCACCTCTATTTGCACACCAAAAATGTGTGGGTACTGGACGAAGCGATCGAGACCGTCCAAGAGGCGATCGCGACGGGATCTGAGCCCATCGCATACGCGCACCGGCTGGCGATCCTCGGCAGTTTGTACCGCCTCCGTTACCTGCGCACCATGGATGAGGAAGAGCTCGATAAGGCAGTCGGCGTACTGCGGAAGAGCGTGGCGGCCATCCCGGTGGACCATCCCACCCGCCTGGAGTGCATCGGCGAACTTGGGCTGACGCTTCAAGGGCTCTCTATGGTCAGGCCGGATATGGAGCTCCTGAAGGAAGCTCGGGGCTACAGCCAGGAGATTGCCGATTCGACAATGGTGCCGCTCGATATGCGGGTACGGAGCTTCATGCATCTGGCTGCCATCTCAGAGCGCCTTGGAGACGGACAAGCCGCTCTCGCAGCCATCGAACGGGCCGTGGAGTTGGCAGAGGTGCTCACGCTGGACGGAGTCACCGAGGCTGACCGCGCGCATCGGCTCGGAGAGCTCGCGGACCTGCCCGGTCAGGCGGCCAGTGCGGCGCTGTTGGCTGGACACCCGTCGCGGGCCGTGGAGTTGCTTGAACGCACACGTGGTGTTCTCGTGGCCGAGACACTGAACCAGCGAAGCGGTGAGCTGGAGCAGCTACGAACAGCGGCGCCGGCAATGGCGGCGGATTTAGCCCAGGTGCGTGCACGACTGAGTTCGCCCAAACTTGCACGGGCAGCGTATAAGGACCTTGGTGAGTTGCTCGAACGTATTAGGCGAGTTCCCGGATTTGAGGGCTTTCAGCGGCCGCCGCAGATCGATCAGCTCACGCGGTTCATGCGCAGCGGGCCCGTCGTGATGATCAGTGCCGGCTTGTCCCGCTCTGACGCGCTGATCCTCACCGGCGATGGCCGCAGCAGCGATCCGGTACAGGTCGTCCGGCTTCCGGGTCTTCATCGCGAGGAGGCCGCCAGGCAAGCGGAGCGACTCGCCAAGGCCGGGCACGCGTCGCTGCGCGATCTGACCCCCGATAACCGTCGGGCGCAGGTTCGCGACGAAGTAGTCGATGTCCTGGCGTGGTTGTGGGAAGTCGCAGCAGCGCCTGTGCTCGATCACCTCGGCTTCACCAGCGCTCCGCCGGACGGTTCGGACTGGCCGCGGCTGTGGTGGTGTCCTGCGCATGTCCTGTCCTTCCTCCCGTTCCACGCCGCTGGTCGGTATCAGCCAGCTGCCCAGGCTGGCCGCGAGCGGGCGTTGTCACGACCGCCTGCGCTGTCCGTCCTGGACCGGGTCGTGTCGTCGTACACGATGACAATCGGCGCGCTCGCCCGGCGAGAGCAGCCTCGGCGCAGCATTCCGGCGACTCTGATCGTCCCCGTGCCCGACACCCCCGGCGCGCCGCTGCCCGGCGTGGTTACGGAGACGCAGGCATTGCTGGCGGTGATTCCTGATGCCAAGCCTCTGCAACGGCCCACACGGGCTAGCGTGCTCGAAGTATTGCCGGAATATCAGATCGCTCACCTCGCGTGTCACGGCCATGCTGACCGCACCGATCCAGCTCGCAGCCATCTCGTCCTGGCCGACCGCGACACCGCGCCGCTGACCCTGGACGACATCAGCCACCTGAATCTGACCGCCGAACTGGCCTACTTGTCCGCGTGCAACACGGGGGTCGCGCCGGTGCGTCTGTCCGACCAGTTCCTCCACTTCACCGGTGCCTTCCAACTGGCCGGCTACCGACACGTGATCGGCACCCTGTGGTCAGTCGATGACCAGATCGCCGCCGAACTCGCGGCCGACTTCTACGACCGCCTGACCGGCGGTGGAACGCTTCCGCCGCAGACCGACATAAGCGCCTACGCCCTACACGACGCGATCTACGCCCTCCGCACCCGGTATCCAGACAACCCCGCGCTCTGGGCCGCGCACACGCACACAGGGGCGTAGCGGTGCCTATTGACGCCGCCATGGCTCGGCGCCAGCACGGCAGCCATATATCGGGATCTTCATATGAAACGGGTTTGTTGCTGGTAGTGATGGGTGCGGGCACGGCGTCGGCGTCGCCAGGCGGACCAGGCCCAGCGGTGGGTGTTGGGATGGTCGCGGTTGAACAGTATTGCCGTGGGCAGGTGGGCTATCTCCTGGCAGGTCAGCGGGATCATGTCGGTGTCTGCGGGCGGTTCGGGTTGTTCGGCGGCAAGACCGCGAGGCATGCGAGGGCGAGCATCGCGAGTACGGTCCAGCGTGCCGGCCGACGCTCCGAGGCGCTGAACGCCGAGCAACAGGCGGTACAGATCCGGCGCCGCCTGACTGCCCATAACCCGGCCGCCCACGAGTCCGACCACGCCCGTTCGCTGTCCAACCTCGGCGCCCGTTTGGAGAGGTCGCAGAACCGTCCAACACCAGGTACGGAGCCGGGCGAGGTGGCCGAGGCTGTGTTTCGCCGGTGGCTGACTCGCTTCCTGCCTGAGAGATACGGCGTCACAAGTGGGTTCGTGATCTCTCCCGGGCTAAGCAGCAAGCGGCCCCTGCGTCACTACGACGTCATCATCTACGACCGTGCCAACTCGCCCGTGTTGTGGCGCTCAGAGCAGCCGGATCGGAGAACCCGCCCTCGCTCTGAACCCCCTTGACCCTTCAGCAGGTGCCCCTCGGGGGGCATTATCACCGCGATGCCGCAGGTCACGGGCCGACAGAACCGGCAGCCATAGGTCGCGCTGGTGGCTCTGGGGGCCAATTGGGGGCCTTGAATTGGCCCCAAAACATATCAAGGGCCTCAATCCGATCCTTCGGATTGAGGCCCTGACCTGCGACGTTACCGTCGGGCTGACAGGATTTGAACCTGCGACCCCTTGACCCCCAGGTCCGTGTGGCAACCGTTCCCGCACGTCACGCACACAATGCCTTCTCAGAGAGTCGGGCATGGCGACTGTCCACCTGCCGGTCGTTCATGACCGAGCATCCCGTGTGGCCCCCAAGCGGCCCCCAAATGGTCGGAACGCGATCTGCTTGCGTGCCGAGTGAGTTCTGCTTCGATGCTGTCGATCTCGGTCGACTTCGGCAACCTGGCGACGATGGTGGCCCGATGGCGGAATGTCACCAGGCCACCGCGAAGTACTTGCCCGTGCCGACTGTCTCGGCGTGGGGACGCCGCGACACGCCAGAACGTCCCTGGCCTGCTGCCTGCATGCCTGCGCGTGTCTGTGCGCTGGACGACGGCTGCTGGCAGATCCGCTCAGCATGCGAGGGCTCGAAGGACTTGGCGCTGAATCGGTGGGCCATCGACACCCCGGCCTGGTCTGGCTGAACATCTTGGTCTCGGGTGGCGGTCACGTCCGCCGGCTGGTCGAAGAGTCCCTTCAGGGCCGGTAAAGGCCTGGCCGAGGCCGATGAGCGCCCGATGCGGCAGTACACCTGCTGTCGGCGCTGGAACGTGCCGGCGCGGCTCGACCACGCATTCTTTTCTGCGTCGTCCTCTGAGCCGCCCGCCCGGCCGGAGGATACCGACACAATTCCGTTGGCCTTCCAGGAGAAAGCCCACCTGCTCGCCGCCATGCTCTTGAACGCCAACCACGAACGCCCACCGCGGGCCTGGTCGATCTGGCGACGCCGCTGGCACACCGCTCCCGCATCCACCACCGCGCGGTGAGCCACCTGGACCGTATGAAGATCCCGGTCTTCGGCTGTCGTATTAGGATGTTGGAAAGCATGCTGGTCCGGGACTCGGGCCGCAGTTCTTCTCTTCCCAGAGCGGTGTCGCGGGGAGGGGGCAGATGGACCGCCCGACCGTCATGCCGTCCCGCCGCCCGGACACAAGCGGCCACGTTCCGCGCACCGAACACGTCCTCCTGGCGGTCGTGCTCGGCACCGTCGCGTTGTGCATCTGGTTCCTGCTGGACATGGGCGGCATGAACCGGCAGGTCCAGGTCTTCTGGCTCGCCCAACCGCCGCTGGACGTTCTGCAGGTGCTGCTGTCCGTCCGTGTGCTCCAGTTGATCGGTCCGACGTCGCCGGCGCGCCGGTTCTGGACGGCGTTCGCCCTGGCCGGGGCGCTGTTCATAGCGGGTGATATCGCCCAGACGGTGATCGCGTTCCGCCGGCCGGGCACGGCCGCTTCCTTCTCCGGCGCCGCACAGAGCACGTGCGCGATCCTCGGCGTGACGGCGGTGGTGTGGGCGATGCTCACCTACCCGACTGCGACCATCACCCGGGGCGAGCGCAAGCGCTTCTGGCTGGACGCCGCGACGGTCCTCATCGGTGCGGCCTCGTTCGCCTGGTACTTCGCCTTCAGCCCCGGCGTGCGCTCCCGCGCCGATCTGGTGAGCATCCTGCTCGAAGCGGGGATCTTGCTGGTGGCGGCGTTCGCCGGGGTCAAGCTCGCCCTCACCGGGTCATCACCGATGACATTCGGCGCGGCGGCCACCGCCATCCTCGCCGCGCTGGGCGTCTATGTGATCACGGCGGTCACGCCGATACTGCGCACCTACGGCTCGGTCAACGTACAGCTGGCGGTGCGCCTGGTACCCTCAGCCCTGATCGTCTGCACCCCCGCCATTCAGGCGGTGCGGCTGGCCGAAGCGCCCCCGTATCCCAGGCGTACCGTCCGCCCCTACAGTCGCGTGCCGTATGCGACGATCGCGGCCACCAATGCGCTGCTGGTCGCTGCGGTGGCCCGCGGAGATTCCATCCGCGTGTGGGGGATCCTGCTGGGTTCCCTGGCCACCACCGGGCTTGTGGTGGTCCGGCAACTGATGGCGTTCTCCGACAACGCGCGGCTGCTCGGCGCCCTCGACGCGACGCTCGTGGAGCTGCGCGATCGCGAGCAACGGTTCCGGGCCCTGGTGCAGCACGCTTCCGACATCACGATCGTCGTGGGAGTCGACGCGGTCACCACCTACGCCTCGCCGGCCATCGAAGAGGTGTTGGGCTACCCGCCGGAGAGCGCACTGGGGAGGTCGTTGTTCTCCGTGTTCCGTGAGAGCGATGCGGACGTCGTCCGGGACGCCTTCGACCGCTGTGTCTCCACACCACAAGCAGTGGCGTCGTGCCAGGCTCGCGGGAAACACGCCGACGGCTCCTGGCGGTGGCTCGACATCACCCTCACCAACCTGCTCGACAAGCCGGCCGTGCGCGCCGTCGTCTGCAACATGCACGACGTGACCGAAGCGAAAAACCTCCACGACCAACTACGGCACATCGCCGTGCACGACACACTGACGAGCCTGCCGAACCGGCTCCTGTTCAACGAGACGTTGCGTGCCATGTCCGATGCGCCGGACGTCGACCGGCTCTCGATCCTCATGATCGACATCGACCGCTTCAAAGACATCAACGACACCTACGGCCACCACGTCGGAGACGGGGTCCTCGTGGCCACGGCGGGCCGCCTCACCCAGGCGGTCCGCCCCGGGGACACCGTCGCCCGCCTCGGCGGCGACGAATTCGCCGTCCTGCTGCCGGGGATCGGTCGCGCCGACGCCGAGGCGATCGCCGCCCGGATCGCGGCCCGGTTCGCCGCTCCGGTCGTCATAGAGGGGCAGGCACTTCCCGTCCGGGTCAGCATCGGGATCGCCGAAGGGGAGACGGACAGCGGGGAAGCTCTGCTGCGTGATGCAGACCTGTCGATGTATGCCGCCAAACATCGCTGAGCGGAGGGCTCTGATTGGAGCCGGCGACTCGTCGCCCGGCTTCCCCCAAGGGAGGCAGCGTTTCCTCTGGAGTAGGCACTCAGTCCGCTGAGAGCAGGGCGCCGGAGATGGTCTTGGCACCACCGGCGGCGGTGAAGCCGCCGTCCACCGGGAGGTCGACCACTGACCCTGCTGACGGCAGGCAACAGGCCTGGACTTCGACGATATCGCCGCGCTGACTGTCGCATACTTTGGCTATATCAGTACTCGTGAGGCCGGCGACCCCGTCACCGCCGCGGCGAATGGCGGCTGCTCGCCGCCTGCCACAACATCCGCAAGATCTTCCGGCACGTCGGATGCACCGGTCTGCCGCCTGTGCCTGACGGCCCGGCGGAACCCCGCCGGGCCGTCAGGCACCACGCCACACACGGCCAGCACACGCCCGGGACCCGCCTGGACACCGTCACCAGCCCCCGACCGGCCAACCGATCACGAGCGTTCGATTGCTTGTCCGTTACCGACCTACGCTCCTAGCCCCGCGTCCGACGATGGTGAGTCGAGCGGGAATTCCGAGTCTGCCGAGGCTAAGAAGCGCAGGTCTCGCGGGGACGGCGGACTCTACTGGAACGAGACGCGCCAGCGCTGGATCGCCGAGGCCACGGTCGGTTACCGACCGAATGGCAAGCGAATCGTCAAGCGGGGGAGCGGCAAGACCAAGACCGAGGCCAAGCGAAAGCTCAAGGAAATCCTCCGCGACTACGACGACGGCACGGTGACGAACACGCCGAACTACACCGTTGAGGACGCGGTCAAAGACTTCCTGCGTTTCGGCCTCGGCGGCCGCTCGAAAGCCACAGTCGAGTACTACACCAGCCTCGCGAATACCCACGTCATCCCCGACCTCGGGAGACGCAAGGCGCGTGAGCTGACCGCGACGGAAGTCGATGTCTGGCTGGCGAGCAAGACCAAGGTCCTGAGCACGCGGAGCCTGCGCGGTATCCGCTCGGTTCTGCAGCGGTCGCTGAAGCGTGCCCAGGCTCGCGATGTTGTGAAGCGGAACGTCGTCCAGCTCTGCGACGTCCCGGAAGGACGCGCGGGCCGGCCGTCGAAATCGCTCACGACGACTCAGGCTGAGGCGATTATCAAGGCCTCGGAGACATCGCCGCTGCACGCGTACATCGTGCTCTCCCTACTGGTCGGCGCCCGTACTGAGGAGATGCGCGCCCACGGTGGGCGCGAGTCGATCTGATCGGCCAGCCCGACGCGAATGCGCCCGTGCCACCCACGATCGAGATCTGGCGGTCGGTACGCGCGAAGGGCGAAACCAAGACCCAGAAGTCACGCCGCACACTCGCCCTGCCAGCACGGGCTGTGGACGCCGTCGCCGCGCACGGCGAGACCCAGAACAAGATGCGTGCGCAACTCGGGCTCGACTGGACAGATGACGACCTGGTGTTCGAGACCCGCACCGGAACGGAACTCAACGCCAACAACGTGCGGCGTGAGTACCGGAAAGTGGTGCGCAGGGCGGGGCTGGACCCGAAGGAGTGGACGCCGCGAGCGCTGCGGCATAGCTTCGTGTCCCTGTTGTCCGACGCCGGCGTGCCGTTCGAACAGATCGCGCGCCTGGTCGGGCACAGCAGCACGGCCGTGACGGAACGGGTCTACCGCCACCAAATTCGGCCCGTCATCGAGGGTGGCGCTGAGGCCATGGACCGTATCTTTCCGGGGGAGCCCCGCAGGGAGTTTTGAATCCGCCGGGCCTAGGCAACTGGCATTAGTCACTCAGTTAGCTACTCAGAACGGGAAAGGGACCGTATCCGATCTCCGGATACGGTCCCTGACCTGCTCACGGCGTCGGGCTGACAGGATTTGAACCTGCGACCCCTTGACCCCCAGTCAAGTGCGCTACCAAGCTGCGCTACAGCCCGCCGCCCGCATCTGCGGGCAGGAAGACAATACCGCACCCGGGGGGTT
>Ga0105238_10002142_pt1 | contig 19944 bp, 14 predicted proteins | sample KBSC34metaG_FD_81526 | JGI IMG/M metagenome (GOLD analysis project Ga0105238, IMG submission 81526) | Corn rhizosphere microbial communities from Kellogg Biological Station, Michigan, USA - KBS C3-4 metaG | ecosystem: Host-associated > Plants > Roots > Rhizosphere > Soil | place: Michigan, USA... | reverse complement strand
GATGTTTGCGGCCGGCAAGTTCGCTCCGGTGGCGCCACCAGCGAGTGCGATCAAGTAGTACTGACCAGGCTCGATGAAGCCGCCGATCGGCTGCGAGGTGAAATCCCAACTGTCGCCGGCTGCAGACGTGTACTGCAACGACCAACCTGTTAAATCGACCGTGTTGGCCGTCGGGTTGAAGAGCTCAACGAAGTCGTGATTAAACGTGGCGCCGCTGTTTCCGCCGCCACCGTAAATCTGACTGATCGTGACGTGTGGCTCCTGTACGGTTAGGAAGATCGTCGTGGTAGTGCTACGAGCCTGAGCATCCGTAACCGACACCGGAAGAGATTTTGGTCCCGGCGTATTATTGACAGGAATAGTCGCGACGAAGGTAAACGTGTTTCCCGCGCCAGAAAAGGCCTGTGTCGCCGATCCGCCAATTGACGACAGGTCAGCCGTAACAGTTATTCCCGTACTGGTTGGATTTTGGGCTGGAGAAACAGTCACGGTTAGAGTGGTGCTGTTTCCGGTTTGCACCGTGCTCGGTTGAGCGGACCCGATTGCGAAGAGTCCAGTACAACTGTTCGTTGGCGCTGAACTGTTGCGCGGATTGGGTGCTCCGGTCGCAAAGTCGACAGCATTGTTGTCGGTATCGAAGCAGCCGTTGTTCTTCCGCAAATTAGCGGTCGTGTTGGTAAGTATGGGAGCGGGTGAACCCTCGGCACAGGTTTCTACGCCGTAACCCATAAAATCGACAATTCCTCCGCCGGTCGGGCAGAGTCCGGTCAACGTAGTCTGGTTGCTGACTAATGCAACCTTGCCGGATGTAGAACTGACGAGACCGCCGCCGATAGCGTCAGGCGTAGGCAGATTGTCAGTGCCGCCAGCACCCTGTGACTGCTGGACCAGGTAGTACTGACCTGGTTGCAGAACAAAATTGGTAAGGTTCGTCCGTGTCCAAGTTGGGGAGTTCGCCGTAGAGATTTGCACAGACCAGCCACTCAGATCGATCGGCGCTGCGCTGTGGTTGATGAGCTCGACAAAGTCGTTCTTCAACGTCGCGCCCACGTTGCCGCCGCCTCCATACACCTGGCTGATGATGACAGATCCCGGAATTGGTGTTGGACTCGGGGTTGGTGTCGGCGTCGGTGTCGGTGACGGCGTCGGTGTTGGAGTTGGTGTTGGCGTGGGGGTCGGCGATGGTGGGATACCATTCGCTGTTATTGAAAAGTCGTCGATCGCCAAGCCGTCGTCAGCGCCGGTAGCGTCTACGTCAGTCCATCTAATCCAAAAACTAGCACCTGCTGGAATACTTAGCCCAGTGATATTAGAGTTAAGAAGAACACGATTAGTATTGCCGTCAAGAAGACCAACTGTGCCAGCCGTGACTGGTGGGGTGAAATCAAGCGCATTAACATCCGTCCAAGTGCCGGTGGTCAGGCTGGTCGCGTCGGTACTGTACTGAAAATCCATGCGCTCGTTGATCGTGCGGCCAGTAGCGCCGAGTCGCCATTGCTCGCCAGCGTAGGCAATGTTGAGTGAATTAATCGTTCCACCCGTATTGTTGATGAAGGTACCGCCCAGGATCGAGATGAGGCTTCCGCTGCGCAATTGCCCAAGAGCCCGATCCGTAGGCGCAGCAGCTGAACCAAAACTATATGTATCACCAGCATTACCTGAACCAGTTCCCGCGGTATACGTAGTGTTTGCATTCGTACCGGATTCTGAAAATCCCCAACCCGCCGGAGTGTTCGCGGCCAAGGTGCCCGTGCCTGATGAAACCAGAGAATCAAAGTTTTGCGTGACCGGTGTTCCAAAACTGGAAATATTTACTGCCGTCGTTGTATCTGCCGACGCTGGCTGCGAAAACTTCAGTAAAGTGAGCGACCCCAAAAGACCAGCAATCGCAATTAAGAGAAAAAGATTTCGTCGGGACCGTCCGAAGCGAGTGCGTTCTGAACGATGGCTTTGCAATATGTTTCGAATTACGAGTGCACAAGTAACGAACACACGGGATTGCCGTGTCGGGTGAAGGGGGCTAATCAAGCGCATACTAATCTTCCTCTTTGAGTCAAAAAGTTAATTATCTCCACACATTATGCGAGGACACCGGAGGAACAGTGAGGCCGGTCGGTCAAATGTGTGAGCCTTTTATCAGTTCTGTATTTACGGGTCAAGGCGACGGGGCATTTTGGGCCGCGTCGATCTGATAAATTCATGAGCCGTTAAGATGCACAGAACCGAGCGTGGTTGCCGCGGGGTCAACTTCATCAAGGGACGTGATTCGGGACGTTGACCCGGCTACCGCGCTCGGTTCTTTGCAACCATCGGTCAGAAATGCATAATGCGTGTCACGGAGGGAATCGCTTCTTACTTTGCTGATACAGTCGATTGAACTGCGCGAGATTCGCCTGCCTCTCGTCCACTTTTTCGAAACAAGCTTTGGTCGGACTACTGAACGGCGCATTATCCTCGCACGTGTCACTGACGCTAACGGCGCGGAAGGGTGGGGTGAGTGTACGGCTGGTGAAGGGCCGTTCTATAGCAACGAATGGACGGAAACTGCGTGGACGACGTTGGTCGAGTTTCTCGGCCCGATGATGTTGCGCAAGGAGGTTGAGAGCGCGGCTCATGTGTTCAAGCTGATGAAGCCCGTGCGCGGGCATCGCATGGCCAAGGCGACACTCGAGACTGCGTGCTGGGATCTCGAAGCAAAGAATGCAGGCGTGCCTTTGTGGAAACATCTCGGCGGCACTCGTTCTGAAGTCGCGTGCGGCGTTTCAATCGGCATCCAGGACACGCCCGACGCGCTCATTGAAAAGATTCGAAAGGAAGTCGACGCCGGTTACCAGCGCATCAAGATCAAGATCAAACCTGGCTGGGACCTGGGGATCGTCGAGCGTGTGCGCAAAGAGTTTCCCGAGATTCGGCTGATGGGCGATGCAAACTCCGCTTTCAAACTCTCCGACGTGCCACTCTTCCAGCAACTGGATCAGTTCAATCTCATGATGCTCGAGCAACCGCTCGCGCACGACGACATCTTCGATCACGCGGTGTTGCAACGTCAGATTCAAACGCCCGTTTGTTTGGACGAGTCGATCTGTTCGCCGGAAGATGCGTGCCATGCGATCCAGCTCGAGTCATGCCGGATAATCAATATCAAACTCGGGCGCGTCGGCGGTCATGCGGAAGCGAAGCGCGTCGAGCAGGTCGCGCGCGACAATGAAATTCCGGTCTGGTGCGGCGGCATGCTCGAGTCGGGAATCGGACGCGCGCACAACATCGCGATGTCGACGCTCGCCGGCTTCACATTACCGGGCGACGTCTCGGCGAGTGCGCGGTACTGGGAAGAAGACATTATCGAGCCGCCAGTGACGGTCAGCGAGCGCGGCACGATCAAAGCGCCGGAAGCGCCGGGCATCGGCTTCAATATCAACGTCGAACGTATCGAAGCGCTGACAGTTCGCAAAGAGACGATTAAATGATCGCACGACAGATTTTTAATGCGTTGCAGGCGCGGCAGGCCGAGATCGAGGCGTTTATACAGTCGCTGGTTGAAGTCGAGTCGCCTTCAGGTGACATGGAAGGCAGCCGTGCTGTTGTCGATCTGTTGGTCCAGGCGGCGAGCGGGCTCTCGTGTGTGGATGCGATCGAGCGAGTAGACGTGCCTGACTTCGGTCAGCATCTCGTAATCAAAGCTTTTCAAAAATCGGATCAGCAGCAGATCCTGATGGTCGGACACACAGACACGGTCCACTCGCGCGGTTCGCTGAGTGAACGTCCGTGGCGTCGCGAAGCGGGGAAGATTTACGGACCAGGCATCTTTGACATGAAGGCGAACTGCGCGCTCGCGATCGAAGTGCTGCGTACGCTTGTCGAGTTGCAGGCAACACCAGCGTATGGAGTTTCGATCGTTTTAACGTGCGACGAAGAGGTCGGAAGTTTAAGTTGTTGGCCGTTGATCGAGAAAGTTGCGAAAGCTCAGCCGGCCCGGTGCGCGTTTGTGATGGAGCCGCCGGCGTCTGGTGGTCGAGTAAAGACGAGCCGAAAGGGCACGGGCATCTTCGCAATCAAGGTCGAGGGAAAAGCGGCGCACGCTGGACTCGAGCCGGAAAAAGGCGCGAGTGCGATCCTCGAGCTCGCACGCCAGACGGAGCAACTGCATGCGATCAATCTCTCCGGATCGGGAATCACGTTGAATGTCGGCGTCGTGCGCGGAGGCACGCGATCGAACGTCGTCGCCGCTGAAGCGCAAGGCGAGATCGATGTGCGCTTTTCAACTGAAGCGGAGTCGCGGGAGATCGAGCGGATACTTTCCAGTCTCAAGCCGATTGACGAACGAACCAAAGTCTTTGTCTCAGGCAGCATCAACCGGCCGCCGATGGAACGCACTGCGGCGGTTATTGAGCTGTTTGAAAAGGCGCGTGCGATTGCAGCCGATATCGATTTCGAGCTTGGTGAAGCGCAAGTCGGTGGCGCGTCGGACGGAAATTTTCTTGCCGCAATGGGCATCCCCGTACTCGATGGCCTAGGTATTAGCGGCGATGGCGCACACGCCGTGCACGAACACATCGAAGCGGATGACATTGCGCGGCGCGGCGCACTCATCGGCGGTCTGCTGATGTCGATTTAAGATGCTCATCGCAACCTGGAACGTAAACTCAGTCCTCGCGCGCCTGCCGCACGTCATGCGCTGGCTCGACTCAGTGCAACCCGACGTCATCTGCATGCAGGAGACAAAGTGCACGGATGACAAGTTTCCGGCGCTGCTGTTTCAGGAGCGCGGCTATCAGTGCCAGCTCTTCGGACAGGCATCTTACAACGGCGTCGCGATACTCACGCGTTGTTCATGCGACACGCGATATCGCGGCTATCCTGATGACGATGAGACGGCGCAGTCGCGATTGATAACGACGAACGTCAACGGCATCGACATCGTCAATGTTTACATTCCGAACGGGCAGGCGGTTGGATCGGAGAAGTATGCGTTCAAGCTCACGTGGATGCAGCGGCTGCACGACTTCTTCGCGAACCACTACGATCCGAAGACGCCGGTGTTGTTGTGTGGTGACTTCAACGTCGCACCTGACGAACGCGATGTACACGACGTACGACTATGGAATGGACGCATCATGTTCAGTGAAGGCGAGCACGCTGCGTTACAACATATAAAAGACTGGGGCTTCACGGACGCGTTTCGTCTGCACACTGAGGATGGTGGACATTTCACTTGGTGGGATTACCGCGCGGGCGCGTTCCGCCGCAACCTCGGACTGCGCATCGATCATGTTTGGATCACAGAGCCTTTAATTGCGAGAAGCGTGCGGACCTGGATTGATATAGAGCCAAGGAAGTGGGAGAAGCCTTCGGATCACGCACCCGTTCTCGCGGAATTTTCTTAGCCACAAAAGGCACAAAAAGCACAAAATGTTTATTGAAGGGTGGGCGCTCAATCAATAAACATTTTGTGCTTTTTGTGCCTTTTGCGGCTAATTAGACGTTAACTCCGCAGTCTTCTCGGTGATGTCTTTCTGCGCCCACTCGTTATCGCGGCTCGTTTCGCCGGCCTTCGATCGTTTCGCGGCCTTCATGCGCTGCACGAGATCCATGTGCGTCGAGAAATATGGCAGGCTCTTCCCGACGATCTCCTCGATCGAGTTGAAGCCCTTATCGACCATGAACTTCTCCACGCCCGCTTGCAACTCCTCGATCATCTTCACGCCCTGAAGCATCACGCCCGTGCAGATCTGCACTGTTGACGATCCGAGCAGTATGAATTCGAGCGCATCATGCGACGTCTCGATTCCGCCGATGCCGCTGATTGAAACCCCTTCGGGAATCGCGAGCGCGAGTTGACTCACCATTCGCAACGCAATCGGCCGCACGGCCTGCGCGGAGTATCCACCCGGCACACAATGACCTTCAACAGTCGGCATTGGTCGCAACGTATCCAGATCGACACCGATCACGGAAAGAATTGTATTGATCGCCGAGATGCCATTCGCGCCACCACGAACTGCTGCAAGCGCAGGCTCGCGAATGTTTGTAATGTTTGGCGTCATCTTGGCCCAGACGGGAACGGTGGCGACTTCCGTCACCCATCTCGTCACTTCCTCGGTGAGGTCGGCATGCTCACCCATCTCCGATCCCATCTTGCGCTCGGTCATGCCGTGCGGGCACGAGAAGTTGAGCTCAAAACCGTCGACGCCAGTCTCCTGGACCATGCGCGTCAGCTCCTGCCAGCGACTCTTGTCGTACTCTTCCATGATCGACGCGATCAGAATGTTGTTCGGATACTCTTTCTTGACCTGTCGAAACTCGTCGAGCCAGACGTCGATCGGACGATCGGAGATCAGCTCGATGTTTTCGAAACCGATCACTTCGCCTGTCGATCTCGATCGGAGTTTCCCGTAACGCGGAACAACGTTAACGACCTTCGCCGACTCGAGGCTGACAGTCTTCGCGACCGCACCGCCCCACCCGGCGTCGAACGACTTCGCGAGCACGCGCGCGTTTGTTCCCGGCGGCCCCGAACCGAGGACGAACGGATTGGGAAACTTCATGCCGTTGACGGTAATCGATAGATCCATGAATGAACTCCTTAGTCCACAGATTGCACAGATTAAGAACGTCTGTGTAATCTGTGGATGGTTTTAGTCAGCTACGAGTGCGCCGTACGTGTCCGGACGGCGATCGCGGAAGAATTGCCACGTGTTGCGCACTTCGCGAATCTTGTCGAGATCGAGATCTGCGACGACGAGCGCGTCTTTATCACGCGGCGCTTCGGCCACAAACTGCCCGCGCGGATCGCAGAAGTAACTCTGCCCGTAAAATTCGCCGATGTCCCACGGGTGCTCGTGTCCGATGCGATTGATCGCGCCGATGAAATAACCATTCGCAACTGCGTGCGCCGGCTGTTCGAGCCGCCATAGATACTCCGACAACCCCGCGACTGTCGCCGAAGGATTGAAAACGATCTCAGCGCCATTCAATCCCAGTGCGCGCGCGCCTTCGGGGAAGTGACGGTCGTAACAGATGTAAACGCCGATGCGAGCGAACGCCGTGTCGAAACACGGATAACCGAGGTTGCCGGGTCGGAAGTAAAACTTCTCCCAGAAGCCAGGGTTCACGTGTGGGATGTGGTTCTTGCGATACTTGCCGAGATACTTCCCATCGGCGTCGATCACGGCGGCGGTGTTGTAGTAAATGCCGGTGAGCTCTTCTTCATAGATCGGCACGACGATGACCATGCCGTGCTCTTTCGCGACTTCCTGCATCAACCGCACGGTTGGACCATCGGGAATACGCTCGACCGCTTCATACCAGCGCGTCTGTTGTTCGGCGCAGAAATATGGCGTCGTAAAGATCTCCTGCATGCAGAGTATCTGCACGCCCTGCTTCGCGGCTTCCTCGATGAATTTCAAATGTTTCTCAATGTTGAGCCGCTTGATCTCCTCGATCGGCAGATCGGTGGCGGCGGCGTTCGAACATTGGATTAGTGCGCATTTAACGGTGCGTGGCATCAGTTATTCCTCGTCACTTCAAGATGGGAAAAGTATAGCAGCATCAATCTTGTAAATCCTGTAAATCTTGAAATCTTGTAAGCGACTATCTTTGGAAGTCAGACGTTCACAAGATTTCAAGATTTACAGGATTTACAAGATTATCTCCTGCGCGACATCAGCGCCCAGTGTGTCAGGAAAGCGGCGCCGAAGCCGACGAACCAGGCGTAGTTGTAGAGCGGGCGCAGAGGTTCGACCACCAGACCGATCCACGCCAGGGCACAGCCGATCAGGGTGGCGAGGATCGCGGGCCAGTTCCAGCCGCTACTGTAAGTGTAAACGCCTTCTGGTCGATACAGATCGCCGAGCTCGAGTCGTTTCTTGCGAACGAACCAGTAATCGGCGATGAGCACACCCGCGATCGAGCCGAGGCCGCCTGAGTAACCGACGAGCCAAGCGAAGATATAACCGGAAGGATCAGCGAGCAGACGCCACGGTTGCATCAATATGCCGATAATGCCCGTGATGAGTCCGCCGGTCCGGAATGAGATCCACTTCGGAAATGCGTTCGCGAAGTCGTTGGCAGGTGAGACAACGTTAGCCGCGATGTTTACTGCGAGCGTTGCCACCACGACCGTGAACATCGAGATCGCGATTACCACTACGCTTTGAAACTGCCCGACGACTTTCAACGGATCCCAAAGCTCTTCGGGTCGCATGTGGGGATAAATCACTATCGCGGCAGACGTAATGATCACGCCCATCGCCGCGAAGACTGTCATCGTGCTCGGCAGCGCCACGACCTGGCCGACGACCTGATCGCGCTGGCTTTTACCAAACCGCGTAAAGTCAGGCATGTTCAGCGACAGTGTGGCCCAGAAGCCGATCATGCCGGTGAGCGACGGGATGAAGATGGCCCAAAACTCGCCGAGCGTGTGAAACTTACTCTGCTGGTTGAGCAGGTAGCCGAGACCGTTCGCTTTCCAGATGGCCCAGCCAAGCAGCAGCGCCGTCATGATCAGCACGAATGGCGCGGCCCAGTTTTCGACTTTCCGCAGCAGGTCCATGCCGCGATAGATGATGTAGATGTTGAAGCCCCAGAAGAGCAGGAACGACAACCACTCAGTCGGTGTGTGCCCGCCGATTGGACCACCGAGCAGTGTTGGCCATCCCGGAATGATGGCTTTGAAGAAAGTGTTCAGCGCCTCGCCGCCGATCCATGCCTGAATGCCGAACCATCCGCACGCGACGAGTGCGCGCATCAGCGCAGGCACGTTTGAGCCGAGCGTCCCGTAAGCGGCGCGCGCGAAGACAGGGAAGGGAATACCGTACTTCGTGCCGGGATGCGAGTTGAGCAGGATCGGTATCAAAACGATCGTGTTGCCGAGCAGGATCGTGAACAGCGCCTGCCACCAGTTCATGCCGGCGCTGATCAAACCTGACGACAGCATGTAGGTGGGAATACAGTGCGCCATGCTGATCCAGAGTGCGGCGTAGTTGTAGGTGGTCCAATTGCGACGCGAGACAGGGACCGGCGCCAGGTCTTCGTTGTAGAACGAGCTTTGACTGATCTCAGCGAGCGCTTCTGGTCGAAGCTCGACCCTTCCGTCGGGGTGTTGGATCGTTTCGGAGGAGTTTGTCATCTCTTCATTGAGTCGTCCATGAACTTCGTGACGTCGGTATGAAGCTTTGTTAGCGACTTCTCATCGATGTACATCATGTGCCCGGCTTCGTAATAGCTGGTCGAGAAATTCTTCAGCAGAGAGGGATCGATGCTGATGTGGCCGAGTGTGTACTCCACCGCGTAATACGGCGTCGCCATGTCGTAGTAACCCATCGCCACGAAGACTTTCAGAAACGGGTTCTTGGCGAGGGCGTTGCGCAGAGCCGTGCTGGTGTCGACGTAGTTGTTATTGGTGCCCCAGTTCCATGGACCAATACCGCCGCCGAGAATGTAATATTCGAGATCGGTTTTGTAGCCCAGCTCCGAGCGCACGTAGTTGTTGAAGGTGGCTGTATATGGCGGTCGAATCGCAGCTTCGCTGGCGTCGTACTCGGTACTGTCCGTGGCGAGGTTTGAATCGTAACCTTTGAAGCGGCTGTCGAGACGCCCAATCGATCGTCGCTCGCTGCGCAGTAACTCCTTGCGGAAGAGATTCAGGTTGACGCGCAGGTTCGCGTAGTCAAGAAACTTCGCATCGAGGCCGGTGAAGCGAGCGAGCTTTGTGATCGCTTCCTGACGTTCCTGCGACGTCAGCCGGGAACCTTTCTCGAGCGCGAGCATGTATTCGCCCGCCGCAAAGCTTTCCGCATCGGCGACGACGCGAGCGACCGGTTTCGACTGAAGATCCGAAGGGAGCTTCTTGTGATACCAGGCGGTGGCGGCGTAGGACGGCAGGAAGAGCGCGTACGGCAGATCGTTTCCGGAGGCGAATGCTGTGGTCTCGAAGTTCATGATCGTCGAGATCAGCATGATGCCGTTGAACGCGATGCCGCGATCGATCAGATAGCCCGAAAGCGCCGACGCGCGCGTGGTGCCGTAGCTCTCCCCTGCAAGAAAGAGCGGCGACGTCCAGCGTTCGTAGCGCGTGAGATACATGCGAATGAACTCGCCAACGGATTCGATGTCGCCTTGCAAGCCGAAGAACTTTTGTCCGAGCTCCGGGCGTGTGGGCCGGCTGTAACCCGTGCCAACCGGATCGATGAAAACGAGATCAGACTTCGTGAGCCACGTGCCTTCGTTGTCGACGAGCTCGAACGGCGGTGAAGGCATCGTGCCATCGGCGTTCATCTTCACGCGCTTCGGACCGATCGCGCCCATGTGTAGCCACACCGAAGCCGATCCCGGACCACCGTTGAACGAGAAGGTGAGTGGTCGCGCCGGAGCGTTTTCAGGCTGATCGACGATATAACTCGTGAAGAACATGTTCGCTTCGGTTTCGCCTTCACGGTTTTTGATGGGCATCATTCCGGCAATGGCCGTGTATTTGATCGTCGATCCGGCGACACGGATCTCGTGACGTGTTACGACTGGAGGAACTTCCGGAGTTGGTGTTGGTGATGCTTGTGGTCGTGCCTGAGTTGGTGCGGGGCTTGGTTGTTGGCCGGGAAACTGTCCTTGTCGTCCCTGTCCTGGCGCCTGGAACAGAAGTAAGAGAAGTATCGCTGCAAGCATACTGTCGTTAGTCTCCGTTTGGGGGATTTAGAGTCGAACTAAATATTCACGCACGTGCCGCGCTTCAAAAACTTTCCATCGCCTGATTTGCCCTTGAACTCTCCCTGATCGATCACCACCTTGCCGCGCGAGAGCACAGTCTCGACCACGCCCTTGATCTTCTTGCCTTCGTACGCGTTGTAATCGCAGTTCATGTGCTGCGTCTTCACGCTCAATGTTTGTTCTTTGTCGGCGTCGAAGATCACGATGTCAGCATCGGAGCCGATTGCTATCGTGCCTTTCTTCGGAAACAGGCCAAACATCTTCGCGGCCGCGGTTGAAGTGAGCTCGACAAAACGGTTCAAGCTGATGCGGTTCTCGACCACGCCGTTGTAGATCAGCGGCACGCGATTCTCGACGCCGGGTGCGCCGTTCGGAATCTTCGTGAAGTCGTCGCGGCCGAGCTCTTTCTGCTCTTTCATGCAAAACGGGCAGTGGTCGGTCGAGATCACCTGCAGATCGTCCATCTTCAAACCCTTCCACAGCTCATCCTGGTTTGACTTCTCGCGCAGTGGCGGCGTCATCACATACTTAGCGCCGTTGAATCCGGGCTCGTCGTAGTTGTCGATCGAGAGGAAGAGATACTGCGGGCACGTTTCGGCGAACGCTGGAATGCCGCGATCGCGCGCCTGTCGCACCTGGTTCAGTGCGTCCGCGCACGACAGGTGAACGATGTAAACGGGCGACTCCGCCATCTCTGCGATCGCGATTGCGCGATGGACGCCTTCGGCTTCGGCGATCGTTGGTCGTGTCAACGCATGATACCTGGGCGCGGTGCGGCCCTGCGCGATCGCGCGCTTAATGATCTCGTTGATGACGATTCCGTTTTCAGCGTGCATGCAGATCAGACCGCCGCGTTGGCCCGCTGCCGACATCGCGCGAAAGATGGTTGCGTCGTCGACGAGGAACACGCCCGGATAAGCCATGAACATTTTGAAGCTCGTCACGCCTTCGTCCATCGCGGTGTAGAGCTCTTCGATCTGTTTGTCTTCGAGCTCCGTGGTGATGAGGTGAAAGCCGTAATCGATGGCGGTTTTGCCTTCCGCTTTCTTGTGCCAGTTGTCGATGCCTTCGATCAATGACTGGCCTTTGTACTGGACGGCGAAGTCGATGATGCTCGTGGTGCCGCCGTGCGCGGCTGCGATCGTGCCGGTGCGAAAGTCGTCGGAAGATTCGGTGCCGCCGAACGGCAACTCCATGTGCGTGTGCGGATCGATACCGCCAGGGATGACGAGTTTGCCGGCGGCGTCGATCGTTTGGTCGGCCTCCATCTGAAGATTAGCGCCGATGACGGAGACGCGTTCGTCTTCGATCAGGATGTCGCCTACGTAATCATCAACCGCCGTCACGACGCGGCCATTCTTGATTAGAGTTTTCATGGTTTTAGACATGGTTTGGTTGAGGAGGCGTCGGCGGCGCGACGCGCCTCGTCGTTTGCTGTTGGGCCCGGTGAAATTTTCTCGGTGACGCAGATCTCTGTTGGCGTGATCTTGGTCACGGCCAGGTACGACGTCCGTTTGTCAGGTTTGTCGGGATCTTCGCTCGCGTTGTAGCGCAGGATTAGTGCGACGGGTGCGGACGCTTTGTCGATGCGCCATTCAGCTTTTGGGCCTAGGCTCGAGAAGCCGCCGCTGACGACGCTCCAGAGATCCAGGGAATGCTGTTTACCCTGCGGCGTGATGACCGTGATGTTCTGGCGCAGATCGCCTTCGCTCAGCAGCAGTGTGTAGCCGGCTGTACCGCGGCAACGCGCTTCGTAACCTTCATCGCCTGCTTCGGCAGATTTGATCGTTTTACAGTCTTTGTCGCCGAGTGGCGTGTAGACGCTGCGATTTGCCTGCGCCGTGGCGGTGGTGGCGCCAATCAGAAGAGCGATGAATGTGAGCCACGGGCGGCCACGGAGGGCCGCCCCTACAGTTGTATTCGATCGCGCGACATCAATTGCAGGGGCGGCCCTCCGTGGCCGCCCGTGGCTGGTTGCCTCGCGTCTTGGTTTCAGCAAGGATGATTCTCCGTTAATAGAGATTGCCCTCGCGTTTGCGGCCGGTGTAGTCGACGTAGACCACCTTCAACTCGGTGTAGAAGTCGAGCGCGGTTGAGCCTTGTTCGCGATCGCCGATGCCTGTGCCTTTCGAGCCGCCAAACGGGATGTGCGCTTCGCCGCCCGTCGTGGGAGAGTTGATGTGCGTCATGCCGGTTTCGATCTCGTCGACAAAACGGAAGATGCGCGCTGCGTCGTTCGTAAAGATCGACGACGAGAGGCCGTATTCACTATCGTTCGCAACTTCCATCGCCTGATCAAAATTCTTTACGCGCAACACTGACAACACCGGACCAAAGATCTCTTCACGCGCGATGCGCATGTCGGGCGTGACGCGATCGAAGACCGTGGGATGCACGAAGTAACCTTTGTCGAGCCCGTCGCCGGTTGCGCGCTCGCCGCCGCAAACGAGTGTAGCGCCGTCTTCACGACCGATGTTGATGTAGCTGAGCACGGTTTTGAACTGGTTCTCATCGACACTCGGTCCCATCTCCGTCGCCGGATCCGATCCCGGACCGATGCGCATCGACTTCGCTCGCTTCTCGAGGCGTTCGACAAACTCGTCAGCAACCTGGTCCACGACGACTGCGCGACTCGTCGCAGTGCATCTTTGACCCGACGATCCAAACGCGCCCTGCGCGGTGGATTCGACTGCGAGATCCATATCAGCGTCTTCAAGCACGACGACCGGGTTCTTCCCGCCCATCTCGCACTGGACCTTCGCGCCGCGCCGCGACGCCTGCTCGTACAAACGAATCCCGACGCCATTCGAACCCGTGAACGAGATCGCTTTAACTGCTGGATGATTGATGATCTCGTCGCCTGCTTCAGAGCCGGAGCCGAGCACGAGGTTCAGAACGCCCGGCGGTATGCCTGCGGCTTCGAAGATCTCCGTGATGCGAACCGCGGTCGCAGGGGTGATCGACGCCGGTTTGAAAACAACCGTGTTGCCGGCGACGAGCGCGGGTGCGATCTTCCACACGGGAATCGCGACGGGAAAATTCCAAGGCGTCACGCACGCGACAACCCCGAGCGGTTGCTTGATCGTGTACGCGAAGTTCAACGGCAGCTCGGAAGGGATCGTCTCCCCGGTCATTCGACGCGACTCGCCCGCACAGAACTCAGCGACGTTGATCGAGCGTTGCAGTTCGCCGCGCGATTCCGCGATTGTCTTGCCTTCTTCGTGCGTCAGTAGTTGTGCGACTTCTTCCTTGTTCTCCTCGAGCAAGCGCGCAGCCTTCGCGACAATCTTGCCGCGAGCGGGCGCGGGTGTTGCTCGCCATCCGCGAAACGCATCGGCTGCTGCGTCGACAGCCGCGCGTGCTTCCTCGCGAGTCGCTTGGCGAATCGTGCCGAGAACGTCTTCGGTGTTTGCCGGATTGATATTTTGTGCAGTGCGGCTGGAGGATGACTCGATCCATTTGCCGCCGATAAAATTGCGATAAGTATCCATAAGAGTTCAGGAATATATCATGTCTCAGTATTAATTCCGTGTTCATCTGTGGCTTAATAAGATGCGATGACGTCAGAACCGCAAAGCATCCCCGAGCTGCTGAAACAGCGCGTAACCGCCACCCCCGACAAACTCTTCCTCTTCTCGGAAGCCGACAAACGCCAGTTCACCTACAAAGAATTCGAAGCCGCCGTCATGCGTACCGCGCGGATGCTCGCCGCGAAGGGCGTGGGATACGGGGACGTCGTCAGCCTCTTAATGCCGAACAGCGTCGAGTATGTCGTGGCCTACTTCGCTTGCTGGCAGATCGGCGCGCTCGCCGGACCGATCAACTCGCTCCTGAAATCACAGGAGATCGCATACGTGATCTCCAATTCAGAAGCCCGCGCGCTGCTCGTCAATTCCGAGTTTCTACCGCTGATCGAAACGATTCGCGACGACGTTCCGACGTTGCAGGCAATCGTCACCTTCGACAACGAAGCGGACGCAACGCGCGAAGAGGTCACGGGCGTCGATCCAACCGCGGAAATCGGCGAGATCGACGGGGATCACGAAGCAATCATCATCTACACGTCAGGCACCACGGGCAAACCGAAAGGCTGCCTGCTCATGCACTGCAACGTCATCGCCAACGCGCGCCAGATCTCCGGTTGGCTCGGCTTCAACGAAACAGATCGTCTGCTGACGATAATGCCACTGTTTCACATGAACGCAGTTTCAGTGACGACGATGTCGGCGCTTTACGCAGGTGGCTCGACGGTGGTGAGTCAGAAGTTTTCCGCGTCGCGTTTCTGGCAGATTATTTCCGAGTATCAGATCACTTCGTTTGGATCAGTCGCGACGATGCTTTCGATGTTGTTGAGCACGTATCCGGACGGAGTTCCCGAAGGACTGAAGACCGATCAGTTGCGCTTTGCGATGTGTGGCTCGGCGCCTGTGCCTGCGGAAGTGCTGCGACGGTTCGAGGAGAAGTTTAACTGTCTCGTGGTCGAAGGCTACGGACTGTCTGAATCAACTTGTCGCTCGACGTTCAATCCACCCGATGAGCGTCGTCGTCCCGGATCGTGTGGTGTGCCGATCGGGAACGAGATGCGCGTCGTCGACGAAGAAGATCGCGAAGTGCCGGACGGAGAATTAGGTGAGATCGTTTTACGTGGTGAGAATATTTTGAAAGGCTATTACAAAAACGACACCGCAAACGCGACGGCGTTTCGCAACGGTTGGTTTCACACGGGCGACATCGGGTATCGCGACGCGGATGGTTTCTATTACATCGTCGATCGCAAGTCAGACATGATCATTCGCGGTGGCGAAAACATTTATCCGCGTGAGATCGACGAGGTGTTGTATCAGCATCCCGACATCGCTGCTGCTGCGGCGGTTGGTGTTAAAGATGAGCTTTACGGTGAAGAAGTCGCGGCAGTGGTCGTGCTAAAGCCGGGCGCGAACACAACCACACAGGAAGTTATCGACTACTGCAAAGCGCGACTCGCCGATTTCAAATGCCCGAAGACGGTGCACTTTGTTGAGGATATTCCGAAAGGTCCGACAGGGAAGTTGTTGAAACGCGAGCTTGCGAAGATGCTGTCTGTGTAGCCTTTCTTCGATCGATCAGCCACGCGCCCAGTAGCCACAGTGCACAAAACGCAATCATCATGGGCGAGAACCACTTGCCGTAGAGCCCGTCCGGTGAAAACTTCTCAGTCGCTTCGTGCAGATAATCACTATTCGGCAGCAGCCCCGCCTCGCTGAACTCGTGGAAGGAATAGATGCTCACCTGGACCATGAAGAGCAACAGAAAGATTCCCGTTACCTGAAAGAAGCGCCTGATATTGATCAGGTGCCCGAACTTCGCCCAGCCAAACGCAAACGCGACGGCCGCGAGTAGTCCAAGCAGCGCGCCACTGATCAGATTCGGATCCTTCACCTGCATCAACATCAGCGCTGTTTCCATTCCCTCGCGCGTGACCATCAGGAACGTAAACAAAAACACACCCGCCACTGCCGCGATCTTTGAGCCCTTCGAAGAAACCGCACTCAATCTGTCGCGCATGCGTTGCTGAACTTTCGGACCGTGACGCCACATGTGGATCACGAGCGTTCCGACCATCACGACTGCAATCGCGCCGAGCACCGCTTCACGCAGCGCCTCATTCGCAAAGAACTGGCTGATGTAGCCGCCGATGAAAGAGCCGAACATGCTTTGGACCGTAGCGTCGTCAACGCCAGTGTTGAGCACGTAAGCGAGTCCCGCACTGGCCGCAAGGGCCAGGGCAATGGCGACGAAGACGGAGGAAGTCAGCCACTTTTGTCCTGATTTGCGGAGGTAAGCGAGAATAACGGCGACGAGCAGGAACGACTCGAAGCCTTCACGCATGACGATGATGAATGAGTTCAGCATGGCCACGGCAGTATAGCCTAAGTTGAAAACCGATTTCAATTTCAGCGCAGATGAATCTTGTGAATCATGTAATCCTGTCACAGTGTAGACAGGATTTCAGGATTTACAGGATTTACAAGATTACTGAGGAGTCGTTGGCAAAATGGCGAGGTCGGCGCGGAGGGGGCCGAGTTTAGTTGTGCACGTTAGTCGTAGTGGCATCCGTTGGTGGTCGTCGCTGATCCACATTCGAAATTGATATTTATCGGGCGGTGGATCATCGCTCGTGATCGACAATGCAAGCGCCGGTATGGATCGGCCTCCCACCTGAATCGCCTCACGCTTCAACAACTCTACAAACAACGTCCTCGGCTTGTTCTCCACTAATACCGACACCGCGTTTCGCTTTTTCGCGGTGAAGTTGAAAGTGCGCATTACATAAAAAAAGGACACGTAGTCGTGCGTGCCGACTGGTATTTCGAGTCTCGTACCGTTGTCGATCGTCGCGACTCCCGTGTTCTGGTCGAACGTGAGCGTCTGGGTCAAACGTCTTCGGCCTTCGACTAAGTTCATCACCGTGCGAAAGGGCAACAATGATCTCGGATCGACGTACGAATCAACCTGATCTCTTGCGACAAAGAGCGTCGCGGCCGCGTTCGTTGTCTGCGCAGTGACATTGAAAAACACACCATCGTGATCGAAATAGCGCTGCCGCCCGCGCACCTGAAAAGTCGCGAGACCGAGCGGCGTGTTGTTGCCAGCAATGAACACCTGGTAGTTGAGCTGCTCACCGATCTTGAATGGTAAATTCTCGGACAATGCCGGCGGTGCTTCCGGTTTCGGAACAGGCGCTGCCACAACTGCCGGTGTTGGAGTTGGTGCTGTATCCGGCGGCTTGATTAGCTCAGAGCCGGCGAGCTCGGCTTTCAGATCGCCCGAACGTATGCGCGCGGTTACGAGCACGGGCACATGTCGTTCATCGTCGCTGAAATAAATCTTCATGTTCCGCAGCGGCGAGTTGTTGGCTTTGACTTCCGTAACAATCGTCGTAAACGAGCCTACGTTCGTCCGTACCGTATCTCTGCCAACCACTTTCAATTCGGCATGATAATCAACTCCCGAACCGCGCACAGCGAGGTCGTAGACACCGCCGTCCTGGAGTGGAAGGGCGCGGGCGCGATAGAAAGCTGCGAGGAAATCGTAAGTGCCGGGGAAGCCTCTTTGTTTCGGCGGAATAGCTTCGTTACCAGCAGGCTGGCTGAAATCCTGAACTGAATCGGCGGCTCTGATCGCGTCGCGCGCTGATTCTTCGACGCGAAACGGCAGTCCGGTCGCGGGATCGATATACGTGGTGTAGTCGTTATTGATGGCGTAGAGCGCGACGTTGATCACGCCATTTGTTTCGACGTGAGCGCGCAGTTGTATAGCTTCACGGCCGAAGTGTGTGCCATGCGACATGACCTCGACCTCGATGTGCGCCGCATCGGGAAAATTTGAAAACGAGACGTTGTAAGTCAGTCGCTCGCCGACCCGATAGGGCGCCGGCGAGAAGGAAAGCGGAGTCTGCCCGCCGTTTTCCTGAGCCCACAATGGAAAGACGAGTGCGAGAAAGAGGATAGTAAGAGTTGAAATGAACGGGCGTTTCAAGCTGCGATTCACCGTGGCATGATAGTTTTTATTCGATAGTTGGGCAAATAGTGACTACGCGCCAGGATTTTACACGCCACCTTTATTGATCAGTTCCATATCCGCGATGATTCCTTGCGCGGCGGCGAGGGGATCCGGCGCGCCTGTGATTGGGCGTCCGACGACGAGGTAACTGGCGCCTGCTGCGATTGCTGCCGCCGGTGTGGCCACGCGCTTCTGATCGCCGAGCTCATTGGTTGCTGGCCGGATTCCCGGTGTGACGACTAGAAACTCGGGATTCGCGATTGTCTTGCGGATGGATTCAATCTCCTGCGGTGAAGCGACGACGCCGTCGACACCCGAGGCTTCGGCAAGCTTCACGAGTCGCAGTACTGATTCTGCTGGAGTCGAAGTTACACCGATTTGCGCGAGTATGCCCTCATCGATGCTCGTGAGGACGCTGATGGCCAGTATTTTTGAGCGGCCGCCGGTTTTCGCCGCGACCTCGTTAACCGAATCGACTGCCGCCCGCATCATCTCCCCACCACCGCTCGCGTGAATCGTGAATAGCGAGACGCCGAGCTCTGCCGCGGAGCGTGCCGCGCCTGCTACCTGGTGCGGGATGTCGTGAAACTTTAGATCGAGAAACACTTTCGAATCGTGGGCGATGATGTCGTGGACGATCTGCGGACCCGAGGCGGTGAAGAGTTGAGAGCCGACCTTGAACATGCCCGCGACGCTGTGGAGTTGTTTCACGAGGTCGAGGGCTTTGGCAGGCGTTTCGACGTCGAGTGCGACTATTAATTTATCTTTTGATGGCATTTGGCTCCTTTCGTCTCATAGAAAGATTTCTCACGCAGCGGCGCGACGGATTTCGCTGCGTCGTTGCGCCGCCGCGTGAGAAATCTCATTTAAGATCTCGGAACTCCTTTGCACCACAGCCAATGGCCGCGTCGAGATTTGCGAAACCTTCGCGTTCGAGGATCTTTGCGAGGTCTTCGTTGATCTGTTGCACGATGCGCGGTCCCTGGTAAATGAAGCCGGTATATAACTGCACGAGACTCGCGCCCGCCGCTATCTTTTCCCACGCATCTTCGGCTGTAAAGATGCCGCCGACGCCGATCAACGGAATGCGTCCGCCGGTCAGTTCATACAGCGTTGCGATCATTCGTGTGGATGTATCCTTTAAAGGTCTGCCACTCAATCCACCTTCACCACACGCCGCTACACGCTGTGCGTCTGTTCGCAAGTTGTTGCGACTGACGGTCGTGTTAGTCGCGATGATGCCGTCGATCTTCAAGCGCTCGATAACCTCGACAATCGTCTCAAGGTCGCGACGATCGAGATCGGGTGAGAGCTTTACGAGCAGTGGCACGTGTTTCTGCATCGCCGACCGTCGCGCCTGGAGTGCTGAAAGCAATGACTCGAGTTGCTGCGACTGCTGCAGCTCGCGCAACTGCGGTGTGTTTGGCGAGCTGATGTTTATGGCAATGTAGTCTGCGACGTTGTAAACGAGCTCGAAGCTCGCGAGGTAATCTTCGGTCGCGTTTTCAAGCGGCGTGATCTTGCTTTTACCGATGCTGACGCCGAGCACGCAGTCCGGTCGATGATTTGAGACTCTCTTCGCGAACGCCGCCGCGCCTTCGTTATTAAAGCCGGCGCGATTAATCAGCGCCTGATCTTCAGAGAGTCGAAAGAGTCGCGGTCGTGGATTGCCGGGCTGTGCGTGATAAGTAACGGTTCCTG
>Ga0105238_10002140_pt1 | contig 19948 bp, 24 predicted proteins | sample KBSC34metaG_FD_81526 | JGI IMG/M metagenome (GOLD analysis project Ga0105238, IMG submission 81526) | Corn rhizosphere microbial communities from Kellogg Biological Station, Michigan, USA - KBS C3-4 metaG | ecosystem: Host-associated > Plants > Roots > Rhizosphere > Soil | place: Michigan, USA... | reverse complement strand
TCGGCCAGAAACGCAATCTGGCAGCCAAGTATGCCGCTGGAGACCTGCTCATGACATGGAGCGACGATGACATCCACCTCCCCAACCGCATCTCGGCCAACGTGCGGGAATGGAGGCGGGACCACTATGTCACCGAAGGCTCCCACTTCTTCCTCTGCAAGTCAGAACGCAGCTACAAGAAAGGCAGGCTCACCGGACCCTTCCTCATGGCCCGTGAGGGGTTCTGGGAACTGGGAGGCATCCCCGATGCTTTCACGGGAGAGGACGCCGCCTTCCTCCAAAAGGTCAGAGCCAAGCTCCAGATCGTAGAATCCAAGGAGGCCTCCTACATCTACCGTTGGGGCGTCACAGAGCGTTTCCACGCAAGCTGGTTTGACAAGCAGGGGAGAAATGGATGGGATGAAATCCAGAAAAGAGTGGATGCCACCCTCAGGGAGGGAATAGAACCCACGGGGATCATCCACCTCAAACCCCATTGGAAAGAGGACTATGAACAACTGCGTGAACTCTTATGCGCAAACTCACGATAGGGATGCCATGCTTTGACGACATGGAGGGGGTCTATATGACCATTCAGGCCCTCCGTCTTTATCACGCAGAGGCCCTAGGATGCGTCCAAATACTCGTGGTGGACGGTAACCCCCAAAGCGACCACGGACGCGCCACAAGCCATTTCTGTGCAAATGCGGGGCCATTGGTGAAATACCTTCCCGCTCCCCATGCCTACGGCACCGCCCAAACCAAGCAACTGGTCTTCGACCATGCCCAGACCGAGTTCGTGCTCTGCATGGACTGCCATGTGCTTTTGGAACCGGGCAGCCTTAGCCAGCTAATCGCCTTCCTCGAAAAGGACGGGGGCAATCTTCTCCAAGGCCCCTTGGTCTATGACGACCACCGGCACATCTCCACCCACATGGAGGTGAAATGGAGCGGAGGGATGGAAGGCATTTGGGCCACGGATGAACGGGGGCGCAACCCCAAGGCAAAGCCCTTTGAAATTCCCGCCCAAGGCATGGGGCTGTTTGCCTGTCGGAAAGACGCATGGCCCGACTTCCATCCGCTCTTTCAGGGGTTCGGCGGTGAGGAGGTTTACATCCACCGCAAGTTCAGGGCCATGGGCAGGAAAACGCTCTGCCTTCCCTTCCTGCGCTGGCACCACCGCTTTGGAAGGCCGGGAGGCCAACCGTATCCCAATATCCTTGAGGAGCGGGTTTTCAATTACGTGGTGGGTCATCTGGACTGCGGGCTTGATCCCTCGCCAGTCGTGGATCATTTCAAGACCCTGAAGGAGATTCCCAATCAAAATGTGGACCACGCCTCCCGAGTGGCCCATTGGGCTTTCGGAGAGTTCCAAAAGCGTCAAGCGCAAAAACTTTGCGCTGCTTAAATTTTCTGATACAATCCCCAATCATTGGCATAAAAACCCGGTTTTATCCCGACCTAAATGGCAACCGCCCCTCCCAAGCCCTACCAAAATCCCTTCCGCGCCATCGGGGGAATGACTGTCGCAGGTGGAGCCAACACAGGGGTCATGGGGGCCTTGCAGCATCCCGATGAGTTCAACCGCTCCTCGTTTCTGGCAGACAAGATGCGCGCCTCAGGCGGCAGTCCCGCCATGACGCTTCCCGCCCTAAACCCCTTTGCCACGGTGGGAGGAATCCAGTCCAGCATGGGTCACGGAGGATACGGAGGCGGTTACGGCCAACCCCGCATCCATGGCTACTCGGGAGGCGGTATTCCGACCAACCTCTTTAGCCAGCTGACGGGACGCGCCCCCACCGCCTCCGATGTGGAGATGGCCAACGGAGGAGGACTCTCCCCGCAGTTCAACCAGATGGGCAGCCTCAACCAGTTTGACGCCATGCAGCGTTCGCCCTCCCAGTGGCAGATGCTTCAGATCATGGCCGGAGCCCCCACCACCACGGCCAGTCCTTCCATGGCGCGGACCCCCCTTCAGGACATCACCGCCGACAACATTCCCCCCAACACCATGATGGCCGCTGATGGGGGCGATGTGCCTGCTGGCAATCCTGTTATCGTCGGCGAACGCGGCCCCGAGATGATCGTCCCGCAGCACAATGTCTCGGTGATTCCCCATGAATACCTTCCCGTCCTCCACCTCCTCAATGGACAGATGGAGCAATACCTGAAACGCCACCTTCGCTAGGCCATGCCCCAATACCCTTCCTACTACAACTATGGGATGCAGCAGTTCCCTCCCCAATACGGCGGAGGAGTTGGCGGCTATGGGATGCAGAACCCCCAGAGCCTTCAGATGATCCTGGCCTACCTCTTGGCCCAGCAACAGCAGGGCAACCAAGAACAGCCAGCCCAGCCCATGGGGGAGCCCGTCAATCCCTACCTTGCCCAACCCAATCGTCCCACCCTTCCCGGACTCTCGCCCCTCGGAAGATTCAACGACATGGCCCTGCGCCAGAGCGCCAACCTTGCCACCCGACTCTCGGAAGGAAAGCAGGCGGTGGCCGAAAGCAACGAGCGCCAGCGGTTGGTGGACGCCATCACTCATCCCCCACCCGCCGCGCCGTATGATCTGGTTCGCTCCACAGGACCCGGCCAGCAACCTGCCATCCTCAGTTCACGGTATGGCACGGGCAACGTCACCTTCGCCCCCTTGGGAACAGAGGTCCATGGACGATTCGGCCCCGAAGGATTGCCCTTCGGCCAGATCGGAGGCCCCCACGAAGCCCAACCCCTTCCCGGTGAAGACCCCCTTCAGACCACCTTCCAGCAGCAGATGATTATGGACTCCATCCACAAAGCACTTGGGAGGAAGAAATGAACCGACGATCCTTTTTTGCCAGAGCCTTTGGCTTTGGCGCAGCCGTGGTGATGAATCACTTCCTTAAAACGGAGGTGATAAAGCCAACCTATTCACTCTACAACAAGACCTTTGTCTCCGAGTCTTTCTCCATTGGAGCGACCTCAATGGCAATGAAGGAAAAATTCGAGCAGGCGATTAAGGATTGTTGGGAAGACAAGGACCAAAACCTCTACATCAAATCCGCCCGTGCCGTCTAGTCAGACCAACCTCGGCCTTTTGTGGAGCTACTACGGTAGCCTTTTCCCGTCGTTCACCGACCCCATCACCCCGAATATCAGCGGGATGAGCTTCGCCAAATATGTGAACCTCGGTCTGGAGCAGGTCATCAACTCAGGAACATGGGACGGGAACGTGGTCTGGACCGCCTTCAATGGCTCCAGTGGAACCATCGCCCTGCCCTACAACATGCAGACCATCATCGGGGTGGACATCAACGGATGCCCCCAGATGGTCCTCGGCACCTTCAGCGAGTATCAGGAAGTGGGACCGGGCATGACGCTGAAGGTGACGCAACCCGGCTGCGGCCCCCTGATTGACTACGGTGAATGGCCCACCCAGAAAATCATCTCCTCGCTCACCCCGCTCAATGCCACATCTCCCGCGTCGGGCACGCTGACCCTCACCATCAACAACCCCGCTGATGCAGGGATCACGATTCGGTTCTTCGGGATCAACGGAGCGGGTCAGGACATCACGGACGCTGATGGCTCACGGGGCTTCACCATGGTCACGACCTACCCTTCGGTGACAAGCTCCCAAGTGGTGACTGAGTTGGGTTACATCGAGGTCCAGAACCCCACCTCTACTCCTCCCTTCAAGAACCCGTGGCAGCTTTCCCTCAACTACAACGGAAGCCAACTCATCGGCTCCTACCTGCCCTTTGAAACCATCCCGCAGTATCACGTCTACAAGACCGGAACGTGGAACACCAACGTCCCCATTGCTGCGCTCTGCCGCCTGAAGTTTGTCCCCGTCACCAGCATCAACGATCCCATCGTGCCGGGCAACCTCAACGCATGGAAGTTCATCTTGCAGGCCATTGACAAGGAGATGAGCCAAACCGTAGAGGGGGCCTATGGCTCCAAGATGCTCTGGCAGGATGCTCTCAACCTACTCAATCAGGAGCACCGCTCCCGCAGGGGCAAGGCGCAGTATCATGTCAACTTGAACCCGAACGGTCCCGGCCAGCGCCCAGTTTGGTCCAGCCATTGACTTAGCCAGCTAACGCCATGCCCTCTCCGCTCGACTACTTTGGCATCACTCCTCCGGGGAATCCGCTCTCCGCGTTCTTTCCACAACAAGGAGGGGATGATGCCTTTCGTTCGCAGTTGGAGGAGCGACCCGTCAACCGCACCCAGATTCCGCCTGAGTATTTGGTGGCCTCCCAGCTTCCCGATCCCATGGGGTTCCTCCAGCAGGTCCAGCAGCAGCGCGGGCAGACCGAAGCCCGTCAGGCCATCCAGGGACTTCAGAACCTCGACTTCGGCTCCAAGGACTATCCCGCCTCAGTGGCCAAGCTGCTCTCCAAGTATCCCAATGCGGCCCAGAACAGCGCGGTGCAAAACATCCTGAAGCTCAAAGAATTTTCCGGCAAGCAGGCAGCGGACACCAAATACAACACCCAAGCCGCCCAAGCGGTGAAACAGTTCTTGGCCATCCCCGAGGATGACCCGAACTACGACCAGAAGTTTCAGGACTTCATCGGAGGTCTGGATGCCGATGTGCTGCAACATCCAAGGCTTGCCTCCCTCATCGAACGCGGGGTTCACAACTCCTCCTCCATCCGCTCCAAGAAAACCGCCGACCAGCAGGAGAAGCAAATCCTCTTCAAGCAGGCCCGAAGCATGGGCATCGACCCCTCCAAGTTCGACAACATGGAGGACTTGAACAGCCAGATCGCCGACCACATGGCCCAAGTGGGCCAACGCAAGGAGACCATGGAGTTCTTCAAGAACAATCCCGAACTGCGCAAGGAGTATGCGACGGCCATGAGCGCCCTGCGCGCCCCCACCATCGGCCCCTCCTACGATGACGAAAAGATGGCCGCCGTCGGAGTCACCGATCCAAGGAAGATGACCCCCGAACTGTGGGCTCAGGCGGATGCCTTGGCCAAGCAGCAGCGCCTCCAGAAAGTCCGGTCGCTCAACGACCAAATGCTGCTCATGGGCGTCAACCCCCTTTCCGGCCTTCCTGGCACGTCCGAACCCCGTTCCGCTCCTTCCGCTACCGGTCAGCCCCAGAGCGCGCCAGAAGCGATTTCTGTGCAGGGAAATGGCCTTCAGGGAGACGAGTTTACTTCTGCCAAGGCTCCCGTCGTCCCCGCGCCCGCTGCGGAGCCTCAGGTGGAGCCCGAGTTCACTCCACCACCACCCCAAGGTTTGGGCAATGTCCAGCAGGTGGTCCAGCAGGAACAAGCCACCAAGGCCGCCACCCAAGCGGCGAAAGAATTGGAATTGCAGCAGGCGGTTCCCGAATGGGAGCAGGCCAAACAATCCCTGTGGGGAGCCATCCCGAAGGACCAAATCGACCGCATCAAGCTGGGCATTCCCGTGAACTCTTCGGTGATCCTCAATGGCATCGGCAAGAAGCCCAACGACATCGCCTTCAAGAAAGAAGGAGGAGTTCCCGTGACATGGCAGCAGGTGGCTGACCAAGCCCTGCGCGATCCCCGCTTCGAGCAGTTGGTCAAAGGAACTTCCACTCCCTCCATTCCCGTGGTGAACACCAAATCCGAATACGACGCGCTACCCAGCGGGTCGGTCTATGTGGATTCCCATGGCAAACAAGCCCGCAAGAAATAACCGTGGCCTTCACTGCACCAGCAACCGACGAGGAAGTTTTCTCTGCTCCACCTGAGGAAGTGGAAGCTCCCAGCATGGCGGGCTCCTTTGGCCGTGGCGCACTGCGCTCTGGGGCTCCCACCTTGGCGGGAGCGTTCCTTGGTGGGGCCGCTTCTTCGGCAGCGGCAGGTCTGGAGTTCGGACCCATTGGGGTGGCTGCCGCAGGTTTGGGCGGGGGCATCTTGGGAATGATCGGAGCCAGCGAGGCCCAGAAGAAACTCGCCGATGTCATCAATCCTTCGGAGTCCAATCCGTTCTCAAGCGCCAGCGAACTGCGGGACGTGCAGACCAATCCGTTCTCCTCGGAAGCGGGAGGACTGCTGCTCTTCAAGCCCAACCCCAAGAACGTCCTCAATGCCGTGCGTTCCATCGGAACCAAGGAAGGCCGCCAACTTTTCGCCCAAGGCTACCAGCTTCAGAAAGCCATCCAAGCCGCCCCCGAAGCAGAACGTGCCGCGCTCATGGCTTCGCCCGAAGCCCGTCAGGCTCTTGATGCCTTTCACCAGACCATCAACGTGGCGGGCAATACAGGGGTGGGGGCGGGTATGGCGGTGGCCCAAGGCCAAGACCCCGAGCACATCCTTTTGGCCGCCGCCCAAGGCTCGCTGTTCAACGACTCATGGCTCCATGGCAAGGGGGGTCATCCGCTGGACAAACCACAGGACGCCCAAGTCCATGCCGAACTCGACAAGGTAGCGGAGACCGACCGAGACTTTGCCAACAAGACCCAGACTGCTGCGGAGGTCATCAACCAAGGGGCGCAGAACCCTCTCACATCCCATGCCGCCGAAGCCGCTGCCGAAGTCCTTGGTGAAACCCTTCCCAAGGAAGAAGCCAAGCAGACGCAGGAGATCGCCGAAGCCCTGAAACCCGTCGCTGAGGCAGAGGCCAAGCCCGCTGAAACTTTTACTGCCCCCGAGGCAGAAACCCAAACACCAACCGAGCAACCAACCAATGCCAGCCAAATCGAAAGCCCAACTGCGTTGGGTGAACAGCCCAGCGGGCCAGAAAGCGTTAGGGAAAGCGGGAGTGAAGGAGTGGGACAAAGCGACCAAGGGCAAGAAGCTGCCCGAACGGGTCAGGAAAAAATCGTAGCGGCGACTTATCAGAACGAGAACGGAGTCATCCACGAAGGAGCCAACCACATCGAAGCTGCCGCCAAGGCTGGCGTGGAGGCTCCCAATGCCCGCAAGGATCGCGAGACTCCCGAGTATGGTTTCATGGTGGAGGACCAGAACGGCAACCGCCGCAATGTCTCCCGCAAGGAAGCGTTGGATTTAGCCACGGCTAACGGCCAACTCAGGGAGGGGGCCAAGGTGGCGCGCAAGCGCCTCCACTCCGATCAGGTGAACATGGGCGACCTTCCGCCCAAGCCGTCTGAGCCCCCTCCCGAAACCATCAGGATCACCGACTACAACAAGCGGGGCAACCTCGCCGAAGAACTCGAACTCCCCCATGAGGAGGCTATCGCCAAACTCGAACCCCGCAGGAATGCCCTTGAACTCCTGCTTAACTGCCTAAACAAGTAGTCATGGACAAAGCCGCCCTCGAAGACCTCATGGACATGGGAGACCGTGTGCTCAAAGCCATCGGCGAAGCCGCCGAGTCCCTGAAGGACAACAAGCCTACCGTGACAGTGGAGGCTTCCAAGCAGTCGCCTCCCCAAGTCACCGTCACCCCCACCATCAAGGTGGAAGTCCCCGAGATCAAAATACCCAAACCGGAAGTCACGGTCTCCACCAAATCCACCTCATGGAAGTGTGAGATCACCGAACGCGACATGAGCGGGCGCGTGAAATCCTTCAGCCTGACACCCCTTTAATGGCGCTAACACCCTTCGGCGGAATTTCTCCTTATGCCCGACCGCACTTTGTGCCGGGAGGGTTTACGCCGCCTGCTGGTTGCGTGGTGTGGGCCAAAGTAGATACAGCCGCAACAGGGGTTGTATCTACTTGGTCCGACTCCAGCGGAAATTCCAATGACTTTTCGACGGCCATTGGAGCCCTCACCGGAGTTGCTTCCGTTTTGAATGGGCACAAGGTGGTGCGATTTTTGGCAGGAGGGATGAACACCCCTTCGATCAATATCTCCAACCGAACCTATTTCATTGTGGCCAGCATTTCGGGGCTGGGAACCATTTACAATGCACTTCTCACCAATCCCGCGTCTCCATTTTATCAGCTTTATGTCCCCAATGGAGGAAATTACAACCTCTTCTATGACCCCAACAATTTCGACAGCGGCCTCGCGCCTTCGGGCTTTGGAATCATAGCGGTTCGATTTGGCGCGACCGCCCAAGTCTATCTCAATGGGAACCCCGGAACCTCGAACTCCATCTCCATCTCCTCCACCAATCAGGTGATCTCCTTGGGATGGAATGGCGTCAACACCACGGGAGAACTCAACGGGGATGTGGCTGAAGTTTTTGTCTTCAATTCCTCCCTCTCGGACGCCAACATGAATTTGGTGGGAAATTACATCGCTGGTTGGTCATCCATTCCTTGGACAAACATTTAATCTTCACTCTCATGCCAATCACCTCTGACGACGTTGTATCCGCCCTCACCTCCGCAGGCATCGACACCCCACAAAAGCTGGGCGTCTTCCTGAATCTTGCGGCTCTCAATCAGGCGAACATCATCAAGACGTTCGAGCTTCAAAAGCTGACGGCAGACCGCACCGTCGCCAACTCCACGGCACAGGCCGCCATTGACGCCAAAAGTGCTGAGGCCAAGGCCGCACACGATGCGCTTCTGGCTGCCGTCTCCCAACTCTCCTAGGCCATGCAACAACTCCTCCAAGGTCAAAGCGCCCATCCGCTGGTCTTCTTCATGTATGACTCGTCGGACCATGTGACGGGCAAGACGGGACTTTCTCCAACGGTCCTCATCTCGAAAGATGGCGCGACTTTCGCATCCCCTTCTGGACTGGTCACCGAAATCGGAAACGGGTTCTACCAAGTGGCGGGGAACTCCACCGATTCAAACACCCTTGGAGTTCTTTTGCTGACCGCAACCGCCTCAGGGGCAGACCAGGGAACGATGGCCTATCAGGTGGTGGCTTTTGATCCTGATACGATTGCAGTCGGCGCGCTCATGCCAACGACCGCAGGCAGGACTTTGGATGTCACGTCCACTGGCGCGGCGGGAATTGATTGGGGCAATGTCGAAAACCAAGGCGCGACCGTTGACCTCACGGACACGGAAATCCACGCGGTCAACTCTGTAATTTCCACTCCCAACGCGAATGTGATTTCCATTCAGGGGCAAAATGCCTTGGCGGCAGGTGCCGTCACGTTCCCCGGAACGGTGGCAAGTCCCACCAACATCACAGCAGGAACGATCACTACGGTAACGAACCTGACGAACGCTCCAACCAATGGCGACTTTACCGCCACGATGAAGGCAAGCCTGAACGCCTCGACGCCGAGCGTTCCGGTTCCCACGGCCAATGAAAACGCCGATGCCCTGCTCAAGCGGGACTGGACCGCCGTGGTGGGCGAAGCCTCCCGAAGTGTGCTCAACGCATTGCGTTTCATCCGCAACGGTTTCAGCACCGCAGGAACCACCCTTTCCATCCTCAAGGAGGATGACGTTACGGTGGCCTACACCCGCACCGTGACGACCGACCCAACCGCCGAACCGATCGTGGGGGTCGATTGATGTGGCAGCGGGATTCCATAGCGCGTTTGTTTACCCTCTGGGGTTGGCTGCCAAGCCAGCAACTAAACGAGCAGGGTTCCGGTCCATGGTCGCTCCGTGGATGGGCGGGGCCATGGCTCCCAGCCGAACGCCCCCGCCGCCCCCTCCTCCAGAGGAACGCAGCCGTGGCGCAGGCACCAAGCGCAAACCAACCCGAGACCAAGAAGAAGAACAGTTCCGCCAAGAAGCCCTTTGGCTTTTGGAAAGGGATGACTTGGAAATGGTGGAACTCTTGGCTATAATCCTGCCACTGTTATGAGCCGCCTCTCCGACTGTCTTGGAAAAGTTGCCTCCCATCTCCAGAAGGGAAAGCAAGCCAACCCCCTGACCAAGACCATCACCGAACGGATGGAACGGGATGTGCAGCGCCTCACCGAGAAAAAGATGGGCGAAGGACTCAAGGAGCCCGAGGCCCATTTAGCTGCGGCTAAGGAGATTGTCGGCAAGCATCTGGAAACCACCAAGGGACATCTGGAGGATGCCCGTAAAAATCAGAAACTCCAAGCTGACTACGAACAGCCTCCAGTTCGCACAGAAATGTTCGTAGAGAAGCCAGAACCCAAATCCGCTCCCCCAGAGCCAGCCAAGGTTTCAAACGCACCAGAAGCCAAGGAAACCACCAAAGAAACGGTTTCTGACGACAGGCCACGGAGTTCCCGAGTTCCTGAGCAATACACCGCCAAGGAATTGGGGTTGCCCGAGGTCATGCAGGAATCCCACAAGGCCAAGATTGCCCGCGCCCTCTACGAGAACAAGCCCGTCCATGCGGGCGAAGCCAAGAGGTTTGGTCTGGAGATTCCAGAGCACTACAAGGTGGGAAGCGATGACATTGCCCGTCCTCAAGGAGAATCCAAGGAACCCAAACTCTCCCTCTCGTCAGAACCTTCCCCAGAACCCTCCAAAAAAGTTAGCCAGCTAAACGTCAGCAGGGCCATCGAAAGACTGCGCAACACCCCCTTGGGAAGGAAACTCCTCCGCACCGCCCACATCGTCCCCGACTGGGAACGCACCGTGAGCCACCCCGCCAACAAGGACCGCAACTTCTCAGGCAAGGAAATCAACGTCATCAAGCAGGCGCAGGGGTTCTACGACCCTGAGACGGGCAAGACCTTTGTCATCAGGGACAACATCGTCCTCAAGCCGGGTGAGACCCCCGAACAGGCCGTAGTCCGTGTCCTCATGCACGAACGCATCGGCCATGATGGAATGGCATGGATGCGCGCCAATGACCCTGAGTTTGAAAAGCTCTACCACGACATCGCCAAAGATATTCCGAAGTCCGAACTGGACGAGATCGCCCAACGCTACGGTTACGACAAGGTCAACGACAGGGACCGGATCATCGGCGAATGGTTTGCCCAGAACGTGGAACGGCTCTCGCCCGAAAAACTCCCCGACCCCCGCAGTCTCTTGGGCAGGATGTGGCAGGCCGTCAAGGATTTCATCAACCGCCTTACGGGCAAGCAGACCGCCACCGACCAGATGGTCCGAGACCTTGCGGCAGCCATCGCCCATTCCGACGAAGCTCTGGAACCCCGCACGGGTTCAGGAGAAGTAGAGCCGATGCCCACCCGCGCCGTGAGAGAAGGCTCCGTAGTCACGCCCCAAGAAGACCGCGCCTACATGGATGCCGTGGAGAAAGGAGACACTGAAACGACGCAGAAGATGGTGGATGAGGCGGCGAAGAAGGTTGGGTATGAGCATGTAGTGTTTCATGGAACAAAAGGCGAGCCATTCAATGAATTCAAAAAGACTGAAGGACCAAACGCTTGGTATGGAGAAGGCGTGTATGTCACCAGAAGTCCTGAGGGTGCAAAATGGTATTCGGGAAAAGAAGGGAATATTATCAACGGCTATGCCAAAGCCGAGAAAACATACCACCTCACTTCGAATGACCAGATGGATTCTGTGTCAGCAAAAAAGCTGACAGATCGACTCAAGTCTGAAGGATACGATTCTATTGAAGTGACGGGAAAAGACCCAAGTTCCAATGAGTTAATTTTGTTTGATCCATCCCAAATCAAATCCGCCGATCCCATCACCCGTGATGCCAACGGCAAAGTCATCCCCCTCTCCGAACGCTTCAATCCAAAGAGCAACGACATCCGTTTCAGCCGTGGTCCTTCGGACATCGAAGCCTCCATCCCCCAAGTCCTCAAGGACGCGGGAACCTTCATCAAGGACAAGGCGGGTGATGCCCTCGACATGATTAAGGAAGGCCAGAAGGTGAAGAAGTTCACCCCCTTCCGCAAAGCCATTGGCAAGTTCGGTTCTACGCTCCAGCAAGCCTCCCTCGCAGGTCGGGACTTCCAACGCGAGTTCAAGAAAGCCGTTCCCGACAAGCTGACCCGCAGGGCTATCGGAGCCTACATCGAAGCTGATGGCAACACCCAAGTCCTCGACCAGCAGGCCCAACTCTCCACGGGGGAGGCGAAAGCCAAGTATGAGAAAGCCCAAAAGCTGACCCCTGAGGAGAAGCAGTGGGCCGACAAGGTTTCCCAGACCTACGATGATTTGGGCCAACAGGCCATTGCCTCGGGCATTTTGGATGCAGGCTCCCTCAAGCAGAACTACCTCACCAAAATCTGGAAGCAAAGCCTGAGTCCCGCCAAACAAAAGCAGTTCGCAGGCTTCGCCACCAAGCTGGCCTCCACCTTCAAGTTCGGCAAGAAGTCCACTTGGAACAATTTCTTCCAAGGGGAGCAGGCAGGCTTTACGCCCCACACCGATGACCCCATGGAACTCCTTCCCATCTACCAGATGGAAATGGCCAAGAGCATCGGGACAAGGAACCTCGCCAAGGATTTGCTTTCCCTCAAGGCCCAAGACGGAGCACCGCTCGCTGTGCCCATCGGCGGTTCCATCGACACGGGCACCGTCAATCCGGGTGATCCGAGCCTCATCACCAACCGCGTTCCCGCCAAGCAGAACGCCGCAGGCGAGGACGTGGACTACCGCAGGCTGGACAATCCCGCCCTCAAGAAATGGAAGTGGGTGGACAAGACCCCCGCAGGAGATGACGTGCTGATGAACGGGGAACTGGCCGTCCATCCTGAAATCTACTCCCACATGAAGAACATGCTGGGGCGCTCTGCGATCAAGGAATGGTATGAGTCCCCCTCGACCACTTTGGGCCAGTCCGTGGCCAAGAAGGCGGTCAAGATTGCCGATGTGCTCAACTCAGGAGTGAAGCAGTCCATGCTTTCCTTCAGCCCCTTCCACATCGTGCAGGAAGCCACCCACGCCGTAGGCCACAAGGTGAGCCCGTTCAGCTTTGAGAAGATTGATCCGAGCAATCCGGCCCATCAGGACGCCATGGCCCACGGCCTCCAGTTGGCAGGTGACCAAACCTCCATGGACCAGTGGATGGAAGGGGCCTCTGGCAAAGGGTGGATGGACAAGATTCCCGGCATCGGCAAACTCAATCAGGCCATCGGCGACTTCACCTTCCACGACTACATCCCCGGCCTCAAACTCAAGACCTACGAAGCGGCCTTGGGACGCAACATGGACCGCTTCAAGGATGACATCTCCTCGGGCAAGTTGACGAAGGATGACGTGAAAGCCTTGACTGCGGATCAGGTGAACAATGCTTATGGCCATTTGGACTACAAAGCCATGGGCTCCAATCCCACGATTGAGCACCTGCTTCGCCTCACGCTCTTGGCCCCCGACTTCCTCCGCGCGCGCCTGGGATTCACCAAGCAGGCCATCCAAGGACTCACCTCCAAGACCGGAAGGGAGCAGTTGAACGCCATGGCGGTTTTGGCGGGGACGTTCTACACGGGAGCCCGCATCCTAAACGCCCTCATCAACGATGGCGATACCAAGGCCAAGGAAGCCCCCTTCGGCGTTATGGTTGGAGACCGTGTTTACACCATGCGCTCGGTGCCTGAGGACATCTACAAGGCGCTTACGAGCCCAAGGCAGTTCGTCTCAGGGAGGCTTTCGCCCCTGACCACAAGAACGGCCATGGAGGCCCTTACGGGTCGTGATTATCGCGGGCAGTTGATCTCCAGCGGGGACACCGCCATCAACGCCTTCCTTCAGGCAGTTCCGCTTTCGGCACGGGAACTCCCGTGGATCAAAGACCTCACGACCACCACCTCCCAGAACCCCATCAGCCCATGGGAGCAGTTCATGTCCACCCTCGGGGTCCACGCCAACCGCTATTCTCCGATCAGTGCCACCTACCGCAACCTCAACGACTGGGAGAAATCCCAAGGCAAGCCCGACAAGGGCATCCAGCCCGTCAGCCGCTACGCCCAACTGCGCTACGCCTTGGAGGACAACAACCCCGAGAAGGCCAAGGACGAATGGGATGCCTTGGTGAAGAAGGAGCACGACCAGAACCCCAAGGTTCCCCTTAGCCAGCTAAAGGAGAAACTGGCCAAGGGATTCCACTCCTCTGAGATGCGTGGCTTTGCCGACAACGCCCAAGAGGAACGGGAGTTCTACAGGAGCCTTGACCCCGACCAGAAGGCGCAGTTCAAGGAAGCCACCAAGCTCAAGTCATCCATTTGGAAACGTTTCCGTTCGGTGACGGGGCATGGCAAGGAGCTGAGCAGCGAAGCCAAAGATAGATTGTCCTCATGAAGAAGCTGAATCAGGTAGTGGCTTTGGTGAGCGACCGTGGCTTATTCTGCGAGGTGGCGATCCGCCTCGCCAAGGACTTCAGGAAGGTTTACTACTTTGTCGATAACGACGCCGACCCCTTCCCGTTGGCCAACGCCTCGGTCATCGGTCTTGGCATGGAGAACATCGAAGTGGTGGACAGTTTCTTCGGGCCTCACTTTGAGGAGTGTGACCTCTGTGTTTTTCCAGACGTGGGCCAAGGCCAGCTTCAGCTTCACTGCCAGTCCTTGGGCAAGGCCGTGTGGGGATGCCGCATGGGTTCGGAGATGGAACTAGACCGCCCCTACTCCAAGGAACTGCTCAAGGAGGTGGGGCTTCCCGTGGGAGAGCATCACCTCATCAGGGGCGTCAAGAACCTCCGCAACTTCCTGCGCACCCATGAGGACGTGTATGTGAAGGTCTCCCGCTTCAGGGGCAGCACCGAATCGTTCCACTCGCCCTCCTACAAGAAGATCGAGCCTCACTTGGATGAAATGGAGTTCAAGCTCGGCCCCCTCAAGGACATCATGGTCTTTGATGTGGAGCAGTCTCTCCCCGACAAGGTGGAGGTGGGCAGCGACACCTACTCGGTGGATGGGCAAACCCCCAACCGCTACCTCTGCGGGATTGAACTGAAGGACGCCGCCTACGGAGGGGTGATCCTGAGCAACGAAGACCTCCCCAAGCCGCTCATGGCCGTGGATGAGAAGATGAGTCCGCTTCTGGAACAGTTCGGCTACCGTGGGTTCTACAGCACGGAGTGCCGGATTGGGAGGGATCAAGTGCCCTACATGATCGACTTCTGTGCCAGATGTGGGAATCCGCCTGGATTCCTCCAGACTTACCTCCTCAAGAACTACTCGGAGATCGTCTGGAAGGGAGCCAACGGGGAATGCGTGGAGCCCAAGTTCGACCACAAGTATGGCGTCCAGCTTCAGATCAAGTCCTCGTGGAGCGACCAAGAACACTGGCAGCCCATAAGCTTCGATCCCAAGTTTCGGGACCAGATCAAGATCGTCAACCCCTGCAAGATCAACGGTCAGTTCTACAGCGTCCCCCTGCGCTTCGGCATTGCCGAATGTGGCTCAGTCGTGGGAACCGGAAACTCCCTCAAGGAGGCCATCGCCTCTGCCAAAGCTGCCGCTGACACCTTGGAAGGTTACATGCTCAAGGTGGATGACAACGTGCTGGATGAGGCGTTGAAGGCTTGTGAAGAGGCCAAGCAAATGGGCATCGACTTGCGAATCTAAGTTATGAAACTGGAAAAAATACTCATCGAAATCATCCCCCATTCGGAACAACGGTATGAAACAGTGGGAGATTACTTCCTTCGTTCTGACGGAATCTTTGTCATTCGCGTCTCAGAAATGAAGGACTGGCGCTACTGCGCCATGGTGGCCATTCATGAACTGGCGGAGGTTTACCTCACCGAACATCATGAGGTTTCTGAAGAAACCATCACCCAATTTGATGAGGCGTTTGAGGCTAACCGCCTCAAGGGCAATCTGGATGAGCCGGGGGATGCCGTGGATTGCCCCTATCGTGACGATCACTGCTTCGCCACCTCCATCGAACGGATGATGTGCGCTGCCTTTGGCCTCTCGTGGAAGGAGTATGAGGATCATGTCAACTCACTCTACCAGCACTGATGCTCCTCGCGCCCTCCAGCCCCCACCTCACCCCAAGTTCTCCTGATGGGAAAGGCTGGTATTACCAGCAGCCCAACACAGGCGTCACCTTCAGGGCGCACGCTCTGGACGTGCTGATCTCCCAGATCGAGGCCCACCGTTTCGCGCTGGCTGGCAGAGAAGGCATTGAAATGGACTTGGCCTACGGCTGGCAGAACCGCCTCAAGCACGATCTCTGCATCCTCAACCCAAACGCCCCCTCATGGCCCAATCCTGAAGCGGAAGGTTTTGAACCGCCCCATGTGGCCCAAGGCCGAGCCCTCTGGGCCGAACTTCACCAGAAAGCATCAGAGACGACCGACCCTTACCAGCTACGGGATTGGTTTGATCGCTGGCTGAACCGAGTTCCCAACTACGTGGGCTGCCGCTGCCGCGAGAACGCCGTCCATCTGCTTCATGAAATGCCCCCGGACTTTTCCCCCGAGGGTTTCAAAGATTGGGCCATCCGCTTCCACAACGGAATTAACCGGAAGTTGGGGAAAAAGCAGTGGCCCTATCCAACGGAGCCTGAATCCTCCACCTTGGTCACGGGGTGAGCCGAGTTGTTCTTGATCCGCTTGTGGAAGAAAGAACCGATGGAGTCAGACATGACCATCTCCTTGAAGAGTTCTTCGGGCACCCTTCCATAGCGATAGGTTTGACCAGACTTGAAGGCCACTTCCATAAGCCCCGTTCGGGGTTCATGGGCGACAGAAGCAATGGTGCTGGATTTGACAGGAAACATTTTCATAGATTTTAGCTGGCTAATCGTTGCAGGGGAAGTTCTGCTCAAGTTGCTGGTAGCGCAACAGCCACTCCATCCCACAGGTGGCCTCGAAGCGCAGAGCCTCAAAAACCTGCCCCTCCTCCATGAGGGAGTCGGACTGGAAATCTGCCCACTCCTCAAATTCCTCCTCCACTTCATCCAGTTGGGTCACGTTCCTGAGTTCGGGAATCCAAGTGAACCGGAAGTTCTCCTTCGCTGAATCCCGAGTAATCACCAGCAGGAGCCTGTGGCCTGTCTGGAATGTGTGATGGTAGGTGCGAGTCATGGGATGGGGTTTCTTTTGCGCAGAAATGGCTCAGGATCGCTTGGAGCCATTCGAGCCTAACATAGTGGCGGAATAGGGCTCCGACGCAACAGCGTTGATTTCTGTGCGTTTGGGAAGGTCTTCCTGTCCATCCCCATTGTGGAACGGAACCCCTCTTCTAGGGCAGCCGTGTTCACTCATACACTGGAGCAGCATTGCTCCGGCCTTCCTTAGTTCATGGAGGGCTCGGTCATCGCCCGAGTAGCGGGTCCATGCGGTCTTGGCGTCTTTTAGGTATTGCTCCACGAGGAGCAGGTGTTCTGATACTGGACGAGGGCGGGAACCATATTTGGTCAAGGCGAACTCGCGTTCGTCATTCAGGGCTTCAAGGATGCTGCGGTTGGTTTCGATCATGGGTGTGTGGATGTTTGAGTTGTGGTCTTTTAGCTGGCTAAACTTTCTTCTTGCTGGATTTGGGGCGATACAGCGATACGGGATAAGTGGGATTGAAACTCAGGGTGCCGGGTGGAACGAAGGGGAGTTTGACATGTCCTGAGCACACGCACGAAGAGGACCAAAGATCATAGCCTCTTGCCCAGCAGACCGGACAGGTCTCCCGAACCACGGGCTTTCTGGGTCGGGGAGTTCTCATAGGGGTTTGATGGTGACTTCAATCCTCGAAGGGGTTCCCTCTTCGGCATAGGTCTTGAAGCACTTGAGGTAGCAGATTTGGGAGTCGTTTTTCCAGAAACCGCAGTGGGTCAGGGCGCTCATTCCCATCCCTTCACCAAGCCCGAAAGCTGGCGGCTGTTCTTCTTAAACCAAGGGCCGTCCCGAATAATGAGAACTACTTTAGGGTGATAGATTCTCATTCGTTTGATCTTGGTTTTGCTCCGCCCGTCCATCCAACCCTTGACCTCGTGGTATTCAATGGAGCCGTCCATGTTGGTAACGCGGAAGTCGGGAAGGTAGGAGCAAGTTCCTCGCTTGATCTTGTCGAACCAAAAGGTTTCTGGCTCGTGTTCCCATTTGAGAATCTGCTTATGAAGTTTTAGGAACTCAAGGTAATGGGCGTAATTGGATTCCCAGCGAGAACGGTAGAACTTACGGACTCCTCCAATCTCTTTCCATGCGGCCTTCCATGATCCTCTAGCTATATTCGGGGGAGAAATAGACCCGTATTTCAGCATCTTGGTTTTCTGTCCTTTGAGTGTAGATGCTCGTCTCATTTGTTTTGTTAAGTGCGCGGTTCCTCTGATAACTCCTTCAGATACTCTTTGGCGCTGTTCTTTGGTCATTACTAATCCAAGCGCTCCTCTTGGGTGCGGTAAAATTTTCCATTGATCCTTCATGCGAAGTGCATTCTTCTCCCTTAGTTCTTCCGTCACTCGGCAGTTCTTGTTTGTAAGTCCCAATTCTTTGGCCTTTTTGCAAACGCTGGCTCTGGTTGTTCCTAATGATTTTGCCAACGCCGCCAATTTTCCGTCTCCCTTGAGAACTCCAGAGGCATAGACCTTTTTGATTTGGTCTAAGTCTGATTCGCTGAACCTCCATTCGGGAATGGCCTTTAGTCTCGTAAGGATTTCGTGGGCCTTCTGGCCTGTAATCCCCATTTGCTTTCCTGTTTCCCAAACACTTCCCGTTTGGCGATAAATTTCTTTGAGGAGATAGATGTTTAGTCCCACTCATTAACATGGATCGAGACAATACTATTGTCAAGATCGGCTCTACGAGGAGGGTGAATTGGATGGTCATGATTTTGGAATCTCCATCCTCTTGGCATTTTTAACTGTGAAGAACTTTGGGTGCAGGTCATGCTTGTCCAGCCACGCCTTGAATGCTGCCTGAAGGGAAGCGGTCAATTCCTCCCGCTGTTCCTTGGTGGTCTTGGGCCAATCATCCGCCCACTCATGGGAAAAATCTTCCATGTTGGTGATGTGCTCAATCACGGCGTCATAATCGAGATGAGAAGCAGCGTCAGGAATGGCGCACTCACCAATCCAGCAATGAGTATGGTCCTCATCACTGTCGCTCCATGCTTCAGCCAAGGCATCTTCAATGGTGTCATGAGGACCGTGATAATCCTCCTCGTTAAAACTGTATGCGTATTTCATAGGTCAGGTAGTTCCATGGTTGCTTGTCCTTCTTCTTTGGGAGGCTCGGGTTTCTTCTTGCGGGTGCGCTTGGTGATGGGTTGTTGCTGGACTTCCTTGGCATACTTGCCGTGGATTTTGGTGGCGATCAGTTCATCCACTGCATGAGCATCAGAGTTGAGTCGAAGCACAGTCTCCAGATCAACCTCCCTGCCCTCATGGCTGACCTTGGTTATCTGGTAGAGGTTGGCCGAACCCACGGGGTTGACCGTGAACTCCACATCAGCCCAGCCGAACGACCCTCCTCCCTGACCCCAAAGTCGGGCAGCGCATTCCTCCATGGCGGGGAGAAGCAGTCGGATGCGGGCGTTCATTACCTTATCCTCCAGACGGTTCCGTCATCCTCACTGTAAGCGATGGCAAAGGCGACTTTGTTTCGCTTCCCGTAGGAGTCGGCCAACTGGCGGACTCTGGCCTCATCGCAGATAGCGAAAGTGAAACTGTCACCCTCCTCCATTTCTGAGAAGGGGCAAAACGCTCCGTAGCAACGGACGGACTTAGGCATCGCTTTGCCCTTGGTGACTTTGTAGTTCTTGCTCATAGATGGGTGGTGTTAGCTGGCTAATTGGATTCAGTCTGAACAAAGCGTAGATGAGGGGCGTCCAGGGAAAGCGGTAGGTGGTAGTTCCGCTCTCCCTCCTTATACTTTTTCACCCAGATGCCTTCCTCTTCAATCTTGAGGGCGATGTCCGCATCCATCATGATGGCTTCTGAGCCACGGCTGGAGCCGTCCTTGTTGATCTGGCAGGCCATGATGACGGGACATTCCTTGGAAAGTTTCTGGATGGTATCGGAGTTGGCCGAGAGTTCCCTCTCCTGGTTGGCCCCCTTCTCCAGATGGGAGGCTCTGGGGATTTTCTGGAGGTAATCGACCGCCACCACCAAGTCTCCCTCCTTGTCACGGAGGGAGCGGGCCTTGCTGACAATCCCTTCCGCTGAAAGGTGGGGCTCATGGATGATCCTCAGTTTGGAGCCTGCGATCTTTCCCAAGGCCCATGCGATCCTTTCCCGGTCGTTCTCGGTGGGAGGGTTCTGGTCGGGGCGAAAGACCGTGGGGGTGGCAATGCCCGTCAGGTCGCAGACCATCCCTGCGATGGTGG
>Ga0105238_10002136_pt1 | contig 19969 bp, 25 predicted proteins | sample KBSC34metaG_FD_81526 | JGI IMG/M metagenome (GOLD analysis project Ga0105238, IMG submission 81526) | Corn rhizosphere microbial communities from Kellogg Biological Station, Michigan, USA - KBS C3-4 metaG | ecosystem: Host-associated > Plants > Roots > Rhizosphere > Soil | place: Michigan, USA... | reverse complement strand
CAACCTGCTGATGAGGTTTTGTGGATCGTAAGCCCAGCCTAGATGTCGAGGTGTTGTTGCGATCTGGATATCCTCGGATATCGGACGAAGCGATCAACGCCGATCGCGACCTAAAGCTGGTTGTCGTGTCGCTCAAAGCCCACGAACGCCCGCTTCCCGAAGCTGCCGAATGAGTCTCCGTAATCCCCTGCTAGCGAAGCCGAACCTCGGCCATTTGGCATTGATGGCCCGCTTCTATCAAGAACGGACAGAAGCGCGAGAATACGACGTAGGCCATTCCCGATCCGAAGCGGAGCGGCTTGCGTGGGGTGAGACGCAACTCCGCTGGCATGCCGAACGCGGCAAGAAGGCTCCTCCGGGTATCTGTGCCGGCTGCCAACGAGACCTGAAAGACATTGAGCCATCGATAGAGCTAGGCGATGGCACTCGGGTACATCTCCGTCACGACCACGGATGCCTGATCAAGCATGGCCAACGCTGGCGAAGCGCGGCAGATCGTGCGCTCATAGCGATAGGGCTAGAGAAACCACACGGGTTCACGAATGATTGACCGTAAAGGCGCGTAGCGGACAGGGAACGGCGGCCCCTATCCGCTACGTCTTCCCACGCCGTTGCGGACTGACGTGAGCGGGGCCAAGGATAGCGACATTGCCTAACGACGTACAGCCTGAACCATGTAAGGTGTGCGGCTCCATGCCATGGGAGAACTGCGGCGGCGGCAGCAAATGCCCAACGCCGTCGAGTCCCCAAGATCCGCCCATCTCATGGCATCAGGTGATGGTGGTACCACCAGACCTGTACGACAGACTAACACCTGAGATCAGGGCAGAGTTTGAGTTTCGATACGGCCCGACCGAGTTCGTTTGCTCCAGGCTGGCGCTAGACAGCGATCTATAAGCCAGCTATCGGGGGTTTTTAGAAAGATTACAAACAAGCCCAAATGCACCTTTGATTGACCCTTCCCGAGCCGCAGAGGAAGTCCTACACTCATAAGTAGAGGGGCGGGGAGGGGAAACGCCCAGGGCGATGCCCGCCTGGCAACCGGTTCCGGGGATCTGCTTTGCTACACCTCCCGTTAGGGGTTAAGACGTTGATCCATGCCACGTAAATCAGCTGAAGAGCGGTCGGGTGATCTGTATCGTGCTGGGGCCGCACCGCCGCCGCCGCCGGACGATCTTGACGATCTTGGCAAAGGATTGTGGCGCCAGATTGCCTCGTCCAAGCCGGCTGATCAATGGAACCCGGGCGCGTTAGATCTGCTGAAGACGTTTTGCCAGATTTCGGTTCAGCGAGATCGGCTGGTTGAACTGCTGTTTATCTACAAACCTGGCACCCAAGAGTATCGCGGTGTTTTTGAGCAGACGAATGCGTCTGCAAAGACATTGAAGTCGCTTGCAGATGGTTTGCGGTTGACAATTCAGAATTTGGTCGATCGTAAATCTGGACGGATTACCGAGAAGGGCGTCGGGACGCAGGAGCCCGAGAAGCGTATGCTTTTGGGCGGTAAGGCAGTATGGCGAGAGCAAGAGCCCGGAAAACGAAAGACAGTGAATTAGCGCGGCAGCGTGCTGAGGATGTTATTTCGTTCGTTGAGCAATATCTAGTAGTTCCAGAGGGAGTTCATGTTGGTCGCAAGATGCGGTTGCGTGAATGGCAAAGAGATATAATTCACGAGATTTACGGATCTCCGACACGGCAAGCCATTATTTCCATGGCTCGCAAGAATGCGAAGACGTGTTTGGCTGCGATGTTGGTTTTGGCGCACCTTGTAGGCCCGGAGGCTAAGCGGAACGCGCAGATTTACTCGGCGGCACAATCTCGCGATCAGGCTGCTCTTGTGTTCGGGTTGGCGTCGAAGATGGTTCGGATGAGTTCCGAGCTGAACGATCCGAGCAGGGTCGTTGTTCGGGACTCGGCGAAAGAGCTGTACAGCCCGCTAACGGGCGTGAAATACAAGGCGCTCTCGGCGGATGCGACGACGGCCTACGGCTTTTCTCCGGTTCTTGTCATTCATGACGAGCTTGGGCAGGTCAGAGGCGACCGGTCGGAACTTTACGATGCTCTTGAGACGGCGATGGGGGCCCAGGCTGAGCCGCTGTCGATCATCATCTCCACACAGGCACCGACGGCTTTAGATTTGCTGTCGGTGTTGATCGACGACGCGAAGACGAAGGCCGATCCGATGCAGAAGCTCATCTTGATGAGCGCCGCAGAGACGGACGATTTGGAGGACGAGAAGACCTGGCGTAAGGCGAACCCTGCGCTCGGAGATTTCCTCAGCATCAGTGAAGTTCGAGGCTTGGCGGCCAAGGCATCTCGGATGCCATCGTTTGAGGCGAGTTTTAGGAACCTTCATCTAAATCAGCGAGTTGCAGCTCTTAACCAGCTTTTCCCATTGTCGGTTTGGGAAGCGAATGGTGAGGAGCCGGATCTTGCCGCCTTTTCGGATGGCCCGGTGTATGCGGGGCTAGATCTTTCGGGGAAGCAGGATCTAACGGCCTTGGTGCTGATCGCCAAGAGCGGCGGAAAGTGGAATGTATGGCCGCATTTCTGGACGCCTGAGGCGACGATGCGCGACAGGGCGGCTCGGGATCGAGCGCCTTACGATGTGTGGGCCTCGAAGGGGCAGCTAAACGCTGTGCCCGGGGTTACGATCGATTATGGGTTTGTGGCGAACAAGATCGCCGAGATTTCAAAGCGATGCAACCTGAAGTCAGTGCAGTACGATCGATGGCGGATCGATGATCTGCGGGCTGCTCTGGTGGCGATAGGTGCGGATGTGCCGCTTGACGATTGGGGCCAGGGGTTCAAGGATATGGCTCCGGCGATTGATGCCCTAGAGGTCGAGGCGCTGCAGGGGAATCTGCGGCACGGCATGCATCCGGTTTTGACGTGGAACGCGGCCAACGCCGTTATTTCGACGGACCCTGCAGGGAACCGTAAGTTTGAGAAGGCCAAGGCTACGGGTCGGATCGATGGTCTTGTGGCGCTTTCCGGCGCTTTGAGGGCGACGATTGCGGTCCAAGAAGCCGAACGGTCTCCGGAATATCAGATGTTTTTTGTCGGGCGATCTTGTAGTGTGCCTGCTCGGCTTTAGGCGAAAGCCTAACAGAGTTGCCGTCGGCGCCGAATGTCGGAGGTATAGCCTTAACCCGCTATACCGCCGGTTTAGTCGTGTATCTTCCCCATACGGACTCAAACTGATGACGTTCAGGTCGCCGGCGGCAGCCTCTTCGCTGTTGACTGTTTAGCGAGGGCTGAATTATGCGAAAAGTGTTCTTAGCGGTGGTTTCTCTGTGCTGTTCGTTTCCGGCTTTCGCTCAAGCTCCGCCGCAGACCGTAGATGGGCCAAAGGCTTTACCAGTCCCGGTCGAGAAAGGCTCCCCCAATCCTTTGGCGAGCGTGGCGCATCCGGGCGTTGCGATGGTTATGTGCCCACAAGCCCCGACCGTAACGCAGGCTCCAGAGCGTATATCCAGGCAGGCTCGAGACGCTGCGGCAAGCCAGGATGTAAACCTGAAACAGTGGGCGGTTCATTGTCCAAGGGACAAATAGGGTCATGGACCCCGCGATGATCCTTTACCTGCTGTATGGTTTGCTGAATGCTTTAGGGCTCGCGCCGTGAGGCGTGGAATGGATGAGGGCCGATAGGCCCACACAGAGGTTGCCGCTGGTGCCGGACCGGGAACGTCAGGTATTGGCTTTTACCCGCTAGCATACCGGATCAAGGTTCTGTCTCCCCAGTGGGACCTTGGTTATGACCGAGCAGGCTCGGAGGGGTCGGGAGCGGCAACATTTATCCTTCGCCGGTAGCGCCGTTAGCGGCTCGGCTTTTCGCTCGGCGGCGAAGTTCGTTTATTAGCTCCAGATCTGAGCAATCTCTAAGACCATCGCGCGCCGCGATCCGTCGCGACGGGTCTGGTGATTGATGGAGAAGATCCCTTACCTCCCTTAAGCTCCCTTTTCCAAAATCAGGGATAGAGAGCAATACATGGTCAGGCACATCCCTGACCTCGTCAATTGATTTGAAGTGCCAAGAAAGGCGACTTGCTACTCTGTAGTTTAGTCCAAGTTTGTCCTTAAAATAGTCCATGTTTTTTCGCCACTCTTTTTCAGAAACGTGTTGCAGTAATTCTTTATACACCTTGTTGCTCCTTTTGCTTCTTGAGCTTGGCTCGCCACCTACGCATGTTCTCGCGAACAACGGCATTGTAGCGAATTCTCAATTCTTCGTCGGTTAAGGACTCTAGCGATGGCTCTCTGTCAAATGTGTTGGGGACGGGGAGAGCTTTGTCCGCCGCTGACCTTCGGCTTGGCGCGGGTTTCTGTACCTTGCGGGGAATGCGGCGGCTCGGGGGTTGAGCATTGTTGCGAGGGGCTTCGGGAGCAGCCTTCATGTGTCCCTGATGAGGACATCAAGCCTCATCCGTAGATCTTTGCTTCCGGCTGCGGCGCATGGCTTCTCGGGAGTGTTCCCGGCGGGCATCACAGAAGCTGCATTCTCCGTGAGGGGCGTAGAGCTTGGCTGCGCCGCCTGACCGAGATTTCTCCTCGGCTGGTGCGGGAACCGCCGCTGCTGGGACCGGCTTGGCCGGTTTTGCGGCGGGCGCGCGCTTGGCGACGGCTGCCCACACTCCAGCGAAGCCTTCCTTGGTGGCTTGTTTCGCCTTGGGGCAATCGCATAGAGCCCAGGTTGCCGCGGATCTGTTGGCGCAAAAGCAGCATGTCATGCGGCTTGTTATACAACGTTATACAACGGAAATCGATTTCAAATTATGCGGAAGCTGATCCCGGCGCTGGTCGCCGTCTCTCTCCTATCCGGCTGTGTCGGCACTTTCGATCCTCTGGAGCGTGGCGCGCAGGGCGCTGCTGGAGGGGCGGCCGCAGGCTGTGCCATGGGTGCGGCAATGACGATATGGGCTGGACCGGTGGCGGCGGTGGGCTGCGGGATGGGTGCGCTAGCCGGCGCCAGCATGGGCGCGATGATGGGCGTGGCTACGACACCTCCTCCACCGAGCTATCCCGTCTATCCGATTAACCCGAGATAAGCGGAGACATAAGATGCGCTTGCTAGCGACTGCTGCGACTTTTGCCGTCCTTCTTTTGCCGTTTGCCGCGAATGCGGATTTTGCCAACCGAGTCCAGGTTCAAGGCCACGTTACGGTCGTTGATGCGTGCTGGGATGCCGACGCTGCGGTCGGCGCGTGCACTTGCGCCACGGTTTCGTTGGATAACGGAAAGCAATATGCCATTTCCCCGATTGGTACTCCGGCATCTCACAATGCGTATAGCACGGCCTTGGCGGCGATCCAGCCTGGTCGGACCTTCGCCTTTTGGGACGTCGGCCCTATTTCGGATCGCAGCTGTCACTTCGGCAATGACAATCAGCCGCTGCACATAATCTATGCGCCGGCAGTCTGGTAGGGGATGAATGAGGCTCACGAAATTCGATTTGGATAAACTCCAGCATAGTTGGGGCAAGCCAGACCAAGGGTATCGCCTATGCGTCGGGTGCAACATGCGTGCGGCCATAGGGTCGGAGTTGCTACAGATAGCGGGAGACTGCCAACCCGCTGTCCGCGTTGCAGATGACGGCGTGATCATTCGGGGGCCAGCATCATGATGAAGCTTGAAAGCTGGGACACTGAAGCAAACAAGGCGCTCTGGAAGATTGTTCGCCTGGACGATTATTCGGATGTGCCAGGGAAGATCATCTCGGCTTGCGTGCTCTCGGGCGAATGCGTAATGCAGATTAACGGCGGACAGTCGCAGAACCATTCATTTGGTGCCGGCGGCATTCGGATCATGCCGAACCGGCGTCGGTGATTGAGTGCAAATCGTGTCGATTGCCGCGTTACGGGGATTGTTTGCGGCGTGGCGCCAGGCGCACTATAATAAAACGGGTCATTGGATCTGGTATGGGGAGATAGAGCTTCTTATCCATCAGATCGCCGACATAATCCAGCGGCCCGATCCGGGCGAGAAGGTCTACAGCTCAGCATCGGTTCCGTTGAGCGGCGCCGAGCATAGCATTGAAGTCGCCCTTCATGCTGCTCAATGCGCTGCTGTTGTCGCCGTTGCCGACAAAGAGCAGCGCCGGCCAGAACGCGATGAGGCCGATGGCAACGGCGGCGGCATCGCTTGAGGCTTTGCTGTTCTGAGCGACCGAGGCTGTCGCGATCTGGTGGGACACAACATTCAGTTCATACCCAAGCTCGTCGCAAGACATATTCGTGTATCGCGTTGGCGATACATACGAGGCTCCGATCTGATCAGCCGGCATGGCACATGACGCCAGCATAGCGGCGGTCGTCAGGGCGGCGAAGGTTCTGCGAAACATTTTGTGACCTTTGAAAGTTCGTTTTGGTTGGGTTTTATCTAGCCTTTAGGGGCAGCCCAGCGAAGTGTGTTCCTTCTGTTCCGGGGAACCATTCGGGGCTGGGTTTTCGAACATATCCGACGAACTCTCCGCTCTTTGCGAACGCTTTGATGGCATACCGCGTCGGTAGCGAGCGGTGGCCGGCTGCTTCGGTGACCTCGTAACAGAAGCCGCTGGGGAATTCCGCCGGGAATACTTCGATAGCGTGCTCTGCTTCTTCGCGAGAGTCGAAGCAGGCAAATGGTCCATTAGTCAGGTTCATCAGGGTTCTCTCGCATCCGATGGCGGAAGTGCCTCGGCTCGTTTGATAGACCGTATATATGCGTTCGCGTCGCATAAGTCAAGAGACATAGACCCAAAATTCTAAGGATTTCCGGATGGCAGATTTCCGCTGCGGTCCCGCACGGGACTTGCCGCTAAAGGACGGTGTTGCCTTCGATCGGGGCGGAGCGATTTCTGCGATGCTCGACGCGGCCGGCATAGGCGGCGACAGCCCTAACTTTGCCCAGGCAAAGCGCGGGTTTCTGATCGTCGACGCTGAGAAGCCTGATCTTAGGGGCAGCTATCACCTCCCCTTTGCCGACATGGTTAATGGCACTCTTACCGCGATCGGCAATGGCGTTCGGAACGCTGCCTCTCGGCTACCGCAGATGAACAACGTGCCGACCGATGTCGAGGCTGCGGCTCGCCGTGTGCTCGACGCCTACATGGCGAAGATCCACGACGCTGCCGGGAAGAGCGTCGATACCACAGCAAAGCAGATGCCGTCACCCGCCGAGGATGAGTCGGCAGCGGACTTTACCGCCCGGTGTCTGATCGACACCACGATGATGGCGGAGCACTCCAACCCCGCTGAGCGGGCCGCAATGTGTCAAGCCATCTGGCAGGACTATTGCGAAGCGGAGGAAGAGGCTGAAGAAGCCGGTGGCGGCATGATGCAGATGGCCGCCAAGCAGGCTCCCGCAGACGGCAAGGTCTACCGCGCATACTCGATCCTCACCGTAAAGAACCTGAATGAGGACGAGCGTGTCATCCGCGGCACCGCCACGACTCCCAGTCCAGACCGTATGTCAGACGTTGTCGAACCATTGGGTGTGTCGTTCAAGAACCCCTTGCCACTGCTATGGCAGCACGATTCAGACAAACCAATCGGGTTAGTTAACTTCGATCCGCCAAACACTAAAGGCGTGAAGTTTGAGGCGCGCATTCCCAAGGTAACTGAGCCAGGTATCCTTAAGGATCGCGTCGACGAAGCTTGGCAGTCAATCCGGTACGGATTAGTGACTGGCGCAAGTATTGGCTTTAAGCCAATGAAAGGTGAAATAGAGTATCTCGAAAGTGGCGGTATTCGGTTCAAGAAAACCTCCATATTTGAGCTAAGTTTAGTTACGATCCCGGCAAACGAACAATGTACTATAGAGACCATAAAGTCTCTCGACAGCAAATCGGCAGCCGCGCTCGGCAATAAACGATCTGCAGTCATTCTCACTCGTCCCGGCGCTGCGGGAATATCCGCAACATCTAAGCCAGAGGCTTATTCCAACATGAAGACCATTGCTGAGCAGATTACTGCTCTTGAAGCTACGCGCGTCGCCAAAGCGGCCCGTATGAATGAAATTATGCAAGTCCCCATGAATGAGGGGCGTTCGACCGATGCTGCCGAAGCTGAGGAGTTCGATACTCTTGAGCAAGAGGTTGATGCCGTCGACCGTGACCTCAAGCGGCTGCGCATTGCCGAGAAGATGAATGCGCAGCATGCCAAGGCTGTGGCTGCGGCGACCCCAACCGAGGCATCTGCTTCGCGCGGCGGGCACATTGTCGTAAAGCAGCAGGAGAAGCTGCCGCCGGGGGTTGGGTTCGCCCAGCTCGTAAAGTGCATCGCTGCAGGTCGTGGAAACCTGATGCAATCTGCTGAGATGGCACGGCATATCCATGGCGATCAGTCGGATGTTACGCAGGCCATTAAAGGCTTGTCACGCATCGGGACCAGCAACGATCTGAACCTGATTGAGCGCGCCGCCGTCCAGGGCGGGACGACTACCGACTCCGATTGGGCGGGGCCTCTCGTGTTCCCGTTCCCGCGCCTGGCGACCGAGTTTGTCGAATTCCTCCGGCCCCTGACTATCTTGGGCCGAATTCCAGGAATGACGCAAATTCCGTTCAATGTGAATATTGCCGCGCAGAACAGTGGTTCGACGGCAGCCTGGGTTGGCGAAGGTAAAGCCAAGCCAGTTACGTCCTTCGGGTTTACCAGCGTGAACTTCCGCTGGGCAAAAATCGCAGCCATCATGGTGCAAACCGAGGAGCTGATGCGGTTTTCCAGCCCATCATCGGATATGCTGTTCCGGAACGAGCTAGCACGCGCCATTGCTGAACGTCAGGATCTTGACTTCCTCGATCCAGCCAATGCCGGCACAGCAAACGTCAAGCCGGCCTCGGTCACCAATGGCGTTAGCCCGATCGTCTCGACAGGAAACGATGCCGATCACGTCAGATTGGATCTCGAAAATCTGCTGGCGACATTCGACGCGGTCAATATCTCGTTGACGAACCCTGTGTTTGTCATGTCGATAACAAAGGCACGCGCTCTCTCGTTGATGCGGACGGCTTTGGGAACCCGTGAATTCCCGGACATCAATTTGATGGGCAACGGTTCCATCGAAGGCATTCCGGTTGTCTCATCGCAGTATGTGACGCGGTTTGGTACCACCGGTGGCGAGTATATCGCGCTGCTGAATGCCGAGGATATCTGGTTCGCCGATGACGGCCAGGTAACCATCGACGCCAGCCGCGAGGCCTCGCTGCAGATGGACGACTCACCGACCGAAGAGTCCTCGGGTGGAACTGGCGCATCTATGGTGTCAATGTTCCAGACCAATTCAATAGCTCTCCGTGGGGAAAGATACGTCAATTGGCAGAAGCGGCGCGCTCAGGCGGTTGCACTCCTCGGGAATGTGTTCTGGGGTCATTCTGCAGTTTCTGGAACCTAGTTTAATCAATAGCTTAGTCGGAAGCGAGGGATGATTTCTTCGCTTCCGATTTTGCTTCCTATTGGCCTGTGTGTCTGCTAATTTGCGGTTTCGTTTGGAACTTGCAAATGGGGGCAGACATGCCAGTTTATATCTATGGGTTACGGTGCCCATTGACGGACGCAATCCGGTACGTTGGGAAATCCGGTGACCCTGAAAAGCGCCGCCACAGCCATGTCGGCGAGGCTGCGCGAAGAGAAAAGAACCACCATACTGCGCGGTGGCTTCGGAAGATTTTGGCTTTAGAGCTTTTGCCGGGGATTGTAGTTCTGGAAAAAGTCGCGTCTGGTACACGTTGGCAAGACGCGGAGCGACGGTGGATCGCTTATGGGCGCGCTGAGGGCTGGCCGTTGACCAACTCTACGGCTGGCGGAGAGGGTTTAGATTATATTGATCCTGTGGCTGAGGCGGCATATCGCAAAAACGTTAGCCGCGTTATGAAAGAATATTGGAACAGACCGGAGCAACGCGAGATTGCTCGGCAACGGGTCATCAAGACTTGGACTGATCCAGAGCTTTCAAAACGTCGCATTGCCAAGGGAATGGCCACGCGCGCTAGACCGGAAGTTAAGGCGATATGGGCGGCGGCGATGGCAGAAGTGTTTGCGCGGCCAGAAGTTAAATCCAAGAAATCAGCCGCAACGAGGGCGATGTGGCAGAAGGAAGAATATCGCGCCGCAATTCTGGCATCCCGCAACGATCCCGTCTTCCTGGCAGAGCAGGCGCAGCGGCTTGCTGATCGGTGGCAGGACCCGGAGCATCGGGAGAAGATGCAGCAGGCTCGCTGGAGCGAAGAGAAGCGCCAGGAACAGGCGAAGCGCATTGCCGAGCCCGAGCGGGCTGCGAAGATCAAAGCGAAGTTATCCGACCCTAAATTAATCAAGCGCCGCAATGCGGCAATCAAAGCCAGCTGGGACCGCCGGAAGGCGGCAAAGGCGGCTGCGACGTGAAATTAGGATGGAATAATGGCGACACTCATTGCGACGAAATCATTTTTCTTGAGCGGCCGTGGCGACATTCATGCGGGCCAGACATTTGAGATCGCCGACCGCCATGCGCGGACGCTGAAGGCCATTGGTAAGGCGAAAGACCCGCCGCAGGAGCGAGACCTTATGCCGCCTCGCCGCTACAGGACGCGAGCCGAGCCTCAGCCCGATGCTCAGTCTCCTAAAGCCGATGTCCAGACTCCCGAAGCGCCGGAAGAGCATCAGGAGGAACCTTTGGTGCCGAGGCACGAGGAGCCGGTCGATGAGCGCGCCCAGATCTTGGCGGCTTTGCGCACCCGAGCTGCAGCGATGGGTATCGAGGTCGATGGACGATGGGGTGAGGAGCGGTTGCGTGGCGAGATAAATGCCGTACGGGCACGCTACGATCGTCGCGATATGCAAGCCAAAGAGTAGTTGAAACTCTTTGGGCTCGAAATTGGTCGAGCCATAAAAACAAAAGGTTTGTCTGCCCCCTATGATGGGGGTTCGGGCGGTTGGTTTCCTGTCATAAGGGAAGGGTTTGCCGGCGCCTGGCAGAGGAACGTCTCATTCGACAGAACGACATCTCTATCGTTCCATGCGGTATGGGCGTGCATAACGCTGATCTCTCACGACATTTCAAAGCTGCGGGTTAAGCTCATACAGCAACAAAGCGATGGGACGTGGCAGGAGATTACCAACCCGGCATATAGCCCGGTGCTGCGCGACCCCAATGATTTTCAGCACGACCACCAATTTTGGGAAGTCTACATCCTCTCGAAGCTGGTGCACGGCAACACCTATGTTCTGAAGCGCCGCGACAACAGAAATGTAGTGACGGACCTCTACGTGCTGGATGCGGCGCGGGTAAAGCCGCTGGTCGCAGACGATGGCTCCGTGTTCTATGAGCTTAACGCGGACAATCTGAGCGGCGTTGGCGAGCGCATTGTGGTACCGGCTCGCGAGATGATCCACGATCGGTGGAACTGCCTCTTTCACCCATTGATTGGGCACTCTCCCATTTTCGCTGCGGGACTTGCTGCTTCGCAGGGTTTGCGGATACAGCACAACTCGGACGCATTCTTTCGCAATCGGGCCGCGCCGAGCGGCATTCTAACGGCGCCCGGCCATATTGAAGAGGGTACCGCGCGGCGACTGAGAGAGCTGTGGAACGACAATTATTCCAATGAGAATGCCGGCAGCGTTGCGGTTGTTGGCGATAACCTAAAGTTCCAGCAGCTTACCATGACTGCGGTCGACGCGCAGCTGGTGGATCAGCTCAAATTGTCGGCTGAGATGGTCTGCGGCGTATTCCACGTGCCGCATTACAAGGTCGGCATTGGCGAGGTTCCGGTTCGCACTGGAATTGAAGCGCTGAACCTCGAATATTATACTCAGGCATTGCAGAAGCTGATCGAGGATGCTGAGGGATGCCTCGATCGAGCGCTGGGCCTGGGGCCTGATATTGGCGTTGAGTTTGACATTGACGCCTTGCTCAGAATGGATACGGCGGCGCGGGTCGCCGCTATGAAGGACGCCATTGGTTCAGGCGGTTTCTCGCCGGATGAGGCCCGCAAGAAATTCTTTGATATGGGGCCGACTGAAGGCGGCGACTCGCCGTACCTCCAGCAGCAAAACTTTAGCCTCCAGGCTCTCGCAAAACGCGATGCGCTGGACAATCCATTTGCCGCCGGCACGGCAGTGGCGCCAAAATCTGGATCATCTCCCTCGGCGCAGCAATCTGCCGACGCCTCCGCGCAATCTGCTGAGGCTGCCGCCGCAGCTGATCTTGCTGGGGCGGCTCAGGCCAATGCCGCGTTAGTGGAAATCTACCGTGGACTGGCCTAATGTTCGACGGCAAGGCTTTCGGCCTAGAAATAGTCGGTGCTGTAAGGACTCATATCGACAAAGCCTTATCGCCGCTCAAGGCCCAATTGGATGAATTTGGAGCGCGTCTCGCACAACTGGAAGCGAGAGCAGCGGAGACGCCCGCGCCGCGTGATGGCGATCCAGGCCCGCCAGGGAAGGACGCCGATGTCACCGAAATTCTCCAGATTGTCGATCAGCGGCTCGCAGCCATCTCCACAGATACAGTCGGCGTGGAGCTATTGGATTCCGCCGTGCAGCGCACCGTCGACCAGCGCCTGGCCGAAGCAGTTTCCAAGATCGAGCTGCCTATCCCTCAAGCCGGCAAGGACGGTGTTGGGCTATCGGGTGGGTTCATCAATAAGGCTGGCGAGCTGGTGCTTACGACGACCAGCGGCAATGTTACAGTCCTTGACCGGGTTGTTGGTCGGGATGGCGAGAAGGGTGAGCGAGGCCTTCCCGGCGAAAGGGGTTTTCCCGGAGAGAAGGGTGATCCAGGTGAACCCGGTGCCGCCGGTCCTGCGGGCGCGACTGGGGCAAAAGGCGATCCCGGCGAGATGGGCGCTCGGGGAGAGTTGGGGGCTACCGGAGACAAGGGAGACCCTGGCGAGAAGGGTGATCCTGGCGAGCGTGGCCTTTCCGGCGAGCCCGGTCCTAAGGGGGACCAAGGCGAGCCCGGTGTAACCGGCGAGAAGGGAGATCCTGGAAAGGATGCCGATCTCGACGCGTTGGCTGCAGATTTTGCCAGGCTGTCAGCCGAAATGTCGACCAAGGCAGATGAGCAGTTCGCCATCCTCAAAAGCCAGCTGGCCAAAGAAATCGAGTCGGTCGGCGAGGTTGTCGGATCGACTTTGGGCCAGCTTGAGGCTCGCATTGAGGAATTTAGTGCGTCGATAGCGACAAGAGCCGCTGAAGAGGCGGCTAAGGTCCCCGCAATCCCTGGACCGCAAGGAGATCCGGGACCAGCAGGAAAGAACGCCGACCCTATCGACATGACTGTTGTCCATGATATGATTGTGGGTCAGGTCAAAGCGCAAGCTCCCGAGATCATCGCCAAAGAAGTTGCTGGATTACCGCCCGCCGAGCGCGGGGAGCAGGGTCCGCCTGGACGAGATGCAGAGCCTATCTCCGAGGATACTGTTCGGGGGATGATTTCGACAGAGGTCGGCGCTATCGCTGAGCCTCTGGTCAAGACGTATGTTGCCGATGAGGTGGCGAAGTTGCCGCCTGCCGAGCGTGGCGAAAAGGGCGAGCAGGGTCCACCGGGACGTGATGCAGAGCCTACGCCTCTTGATGTAGTGCAAGAGATGGTTGTGGGCGTTGTCAAAGAGCACGCCGCCCCGATCATTCAAGCCCAGGTCGTCGAGGAGGTTGCTAAGCTGCCGCCTCCAGAGCGAGGCGAGAAGGGCGATCCAGGCCGTGATGCAGAGCCAACCCCGCTCGACGTTGTGCGCGATATCGTTGCTGAGCACGCCCAGCCCATCATCAAGGCTCAGGTCGTCGAGGAAGTCAGCAAGCTGCCGCCACCTGTACGCGGAGAGAAAGGCGAGCCAGGTCGAGATGCTGACCCCTTCCCGGTCGACTCTGCCAGGGAGTTGATCGCGATCGAGGTGAAGCGTGCTTTCGACGCTGCTCCGAAGCCCGTAGACGGCCACACGCCGACGGAAGAGGAATTGCGGGCGCTGGTATGTCCGATCATCGAAAGGGGCTTCAGCGAGCTTCCTGAGCGGGTTTCCGTGGCAAGTTCGGTCATTGATCGCAGCGGCACGCTTCTTCAGATGATGACAGATGGCTCGGTTAATTATGTCGGTCCCGTCGTGGGCAAAGACGGACGCGACGGACACGATGCTGATATGTCGACAATCATGAATCGCATCAGCGAGGCGATTGAGCAAAAGTTTGCCACGATAGAAAGGCCTCGTGACGGCAAAGACGGTTTGGGGTTTGATGATCTTCAGGTTGTCCACGACAGCTTTAGGACTTTTACACTTCAATTCTCGCGGGGTTCTGAGACAAAGAGCTTCGATTTCCAGCTTCCGGTCGTCTTATATCGCGGGGTCTACCGTGAAGAGAATAAATATGATGTTGGCGACGCTGTGACTTATGGCGGGTCTCTTTGGATTGCGGAGCGTGATCCCGATGGGGGGCCTGGGCTTCCTGGGCATGATCATGGTTGGCGATTGGCTGTAAAACACGGTCGCGATGGCCGTGACGGCAAGGACGGTAAGCCGGGCGAACCCAAGCCGGTTAAGGTATCGCACGACTAAATGAATGGCAACAGACCGGAGTGGTATCCCGATTGGGAAGGCGAAACTGTAGTTCTGGTCGCGAGTGGGCCGAGTGCAGTTGACATTAATCTCGACGAGGGAATTGGGCAAGCAAAGTTCGTCGCGATCAACAAATCGGTCGATCTTTGCCCGTGGGCTGACGTTTATTACTGCTGCGATTTTCAATGGTGGGCTAATTATGGCGGCTGCCCGCAATTTCGCGGGCTGAAGGTTTGCGTCGATTATCGTATTAAAGACAAACCAAAATGGGGTGTTCATTTCCTCAATTGCGCCAAGCCTGACGACCGCCTTATCCTGGATCGGATAGGTACTGTCGGGTGGGGCGGCAATTCTGGCTTCAATTGCATGAATTGGGTTGCGCAGTTGAAGCCAGCCAAAATTATATTGGTTGGGTACGACATGACGAAGGCGTGGGGCTCGCATTGGCATGAGCCCCATCCTTTGCCTTTGACGAACCCGACAGAGTTTAACGTGGAGCGGTGGCGGCGGGTGATGGATGCTGCGGCGGGGCAGCTGCGGGAGGCCGGGATCTGCGTCATCAATTGCAGCCCCATCTCTTCGTTGAAGAAGTATCCGAAGATGTCGTTTTTGGAGGCATTGGAGTATCGTCCAGGATCTCCGATGCCGGAGCCGCCGGCGGCTCTCCTTGTCCCCCGGATTGTAGCTGGCCCGGTTCCGGCGTCGGAGACTAAATTGCTTGATCCCCTGGATGGCTGCAAAACCATGCTGGAGCTTGGCAACAAGAAAAACAAAAAGGGCCTCTACAAAGATCACTTCGTTGCGCTCGGCATAGCTCACACCAGCGTTGATCTGAACGGGCTGGACGGAGCGCTGCCTTTGGATCTGCAGAAGCCTCTTAATCTAGGCCAGAGGTTCGATATCGTCACCAATTTCGGTACAAGCGAGCATGTCGACAACCAAGAGGCATGCTGGCGTAATATCCTTGATCACTGCGGGCGGGTGCTCGTCAGCACGACGCCGCTTCCGGGAGACTGGAAATGGCATGGTCGATGGTATCCTCGGCCTGACTTCTTTACGACTTTGGCAAAGGACAATGGGTTCTCTCTCGATCGCCTGTATGTCGATGGGATGCAGCCGAGAAGGATGATTTATGCTCGCATGACTCGGATCAAGGACAAAAACTTTTCGATGCCTCCGGAGACGATGATCTATCGCAATAGCGCGGGTCAGAAGATTGGGGCTTACGGGGCATGACCGAGCCGGTTCGTGTGTTTATCGGCGCGCCGCCAGACGGGTTAGATGCCGAGTGCCAGGCGGTGTGTGAAGCGACGTTACGCAAGCATTCGTCATTACCCATCGATCTGACGTGGATGATCGCTACAACAGATCCATCGAGTCCGTGGTCCGATTGGGATATGTCCGGCTGGACGACGCCTTTTTCGGGATTTCGCTTTGCGGTGCCGGCAGTTTGTGGATTTGAAGGCAGAGGAATATATTTAGACTGTGATACGATAATCCGCTCGGATATTGCTGAGCTGTGGAATATGCCGTTGCCATCAGGGAAGATCGTTGCGGCGCGTGGGGGCTGGCGGTTTTGCGTCAGCTTGTTTGATTGCGCAAAGAGCAGACCGCACATATTCCCAATGGACGGGCTGAAAAATTCAGGCAGCTTCGCGTCTCAAATATCATATTTCCGGCTTCACCAGAACCTTGTGCATCCATTGGGGTCGGCGTGGAACTGGCTTGACGTGGAAGATAGCACGCCGCTGTCTCATGCGAAGATAATCCACTATAGCGCTCTGGCAACACAGCCGTCCAGACGCCACGCCGTTTTGCGGCTCGCTGCGCAAGGGCGAAAGCATTGGTATAACGGCTCGGTTCGGAAACACCCGCGTCAAGCGATTGTCGAGATGTTCGATGCGGAGCTTGAAGAGGCAAAAGCAGCCGGCTTTACGCCAGATCTGTATGAACCAGCACAGAGGGCAGCGTGAAGGCGCCGGTTTCTGTGCGCGGCGGGACCATTCTCAAGCGGTTGCCGCGGAATGCGCGAATGGCGGAGATCGGCGTTTTTGTGGGAACACTCTCACAATACCTGTTGCGCGCTCGCCCTGATATGCATCTGACGATGATTGACAGTTGGGCCGCCCAGGAGACTCAGCCCGGCGCATACCTGGAAACCAGAGACAGGCACGCTCTTTGCTCGGCGGAGGAAATGACCTCGTACCGACTTGCCGCCAAACGCAGAGCGCACCGGTACCGGGACCGAGTGGACGTGATGTGCATGCCCTCGGTTGCGGCTGCACCCTTGATTGACGATCACTCGATGGACCTGGTGTTCCTCGACGGAGATCATTCGTATGAAGGTGTCTGCGACGATATCCGGGCGTGGCAAAGCAAGGTGAAGCCTGGCGGCTATTTGGGCGGACACGATTACGAAAACCCGGATTTTCCGTTTCCTGGCGTCAAGCGGGCAGTGCTTGAGATGTTGTCGCACATGATTTTGGAGCTAGATCAAGACGGCACATGGTTCTGTCAGTGCTGACGATCGCGTGCGTGCTGAAGACCGGCGGGGACTTTGATCCATCGCACGTTACCAGGCTACGGGATAATGTTGCGGGGCATCTTAATCTGAATCATAGATTTGTGTGCTTAACCGACGATCGTGTAGACTGTGATTCAATCCCGCTGGGAAATAAGTGGCCTAACTGGTGGGCCAAAATTAATTTATTCCGCCCAGGGCAATTCGATGGCCCTGTTGTCTACTTTGATCTGGATGTTCTGATCGTCGGACAGCTCGACTCCATTGTTTTGGATCACAGCTTTACGATGCTTAAAAGCTTCTGGCCGCATGGCAATGTGAATTCGTCCGTCATGGCGTGGATGGCAGACAACATGGCGCCGGTTTATGAGCGATTTAGCAATGGACCTGTGGTTTGGATGAACGGGTATCGGTCTAAAAGCAAATGGGGCGATCAGGATTTCATATTCGACCATTCTCATATTGAGCCGGAATATTGGCAGGACAAATTTCCTGGAGCATTCTGTTCGTATAAACTTAACGTGGAAAAGAACGGCGGCAAAATCCCTGTGGGTACTAAAGTCGTAATCTTCCACGGTCAGCCCCGCCCTTGGGATACGGAGATCGGTCGGCGGTATGAACCTAGTCAATAGTGAAATTATCTCTGCGGCCAGCGATTTTAACCTAACCACGCTGGCCGCAGTTAAAATGGAATTCGACATTACGACCACCGACCAGGACGCCTATCTCGAATCTTTGATCAGCAGAGTGAGCGGCGCAATATCAAGCTATTGCCGGCGCGTTTTTGCGCGGCAGACGTATCAAGACACTTTCGTGGCCTATCATCGGCATCAGCAGAATTGGTTGCGGGGAACCGCCTGGGTCATTCCGTGGGGTGCGCGCGGGGCTTTGTTTTTAGCTAACAGGCCCGTGATTTCGGGCTCTCTTACGGCAATGCGGGACGGCCACACTCTTGTCGAAGGCCAGGATTATCGACTGTTTCGCGATATGGGGAAGGTCGATGCACTTAACGGCATTGGCCAGGAGGTCGTCGTGACCTATGACGCTGGCTGGGTTTTGCCAGGATGGCCCGATACCGGCGGCTCCACGCTCCCTGCAGAGGTTACGGGCGCGGCGATCATGCTGATCCTCGGCATGCGGCAGTCTGGGCGATTGGCCTATACCGACCGGGACCCGTTCCTGCGAACCGAGACTGTCGACGGTGTCGGCAGCAGGACCTACTCGCAGCAAGCCATAGGAAGCGCGACCGGTTCCTCGACGACCGGCCCGGGGATGATTTCGGGACCAATCGCCGACGCCCTCGCGCCTTATGTGATCCCCGTTAGCGCATAAAAAGGACAGACCGATGCCACGTGACAGTCTTCGGCATTGTCAACACGAAATAGCGAAGGCGTGGAGCGACACACCTCACGATCAATCCGTAATCTCTCAGTTGGAGAATTCGCTCGTGCGAACCCAGATAACCACGGTGGCTCCAGTGGCATTGACCAACGGGGCGCGAGTGCGGCGGCCGGCGAGCGGCGGCATCACGGTCCCGAGTGGGTTTGGCTACAGCACGGTGCAGATCGATATTAACTTAACGGACGCAGACAAGCTCTCTGTAGGAGCAACGCTCGATCTGGAGGTTTATTTCTCGTTTGATGCTGGCGCCACCTGGGAATTTGCTGCTGGGTACCTTAGCCCCAACGTATGGCATTCATACGGGCCGAATGGGATTAGCGGCATAAATCCGGACGGTACCACATACCTCAATCCTGACCCGTCTATTTACGTTGCGCTCAACGGCGTAACCGGACAGCTGGTGCATATCGAGTATGTAGCGCAGGGGCTTTCGACCGCTGGTCTCACTCTCTATGGGGTAAGCTGATTTGGCGATAGCCTTCAGCACCTTTGTTGATTTAGGGAACAATGCAGGGTCAACCACTAGCCTGACCGCGGCTTGTAATTCAGGGGCGGGAAGCGGTCTCAATAGCCTGCTGGTTGTCTCAATTGGGACGGATCTGAACACCGCTTCCGCGGGAACAGATTTTGACGACATAACTAGCGTCACCTATGCCGGATTGGCAATGACGCTGGCAGCCAAGATTGTCGATCATGCCAGCGCTGACCCCAAGACCCCTCGGTTTTTGTATTTGTATTATCTTGTCAATCCTAAACCTGGTAGCAATAACGTCGTTATATCTTGCGCCAATACCCATTACATACTCGCCGTGGCTGCGGTTTATACGGGGGTAAGACCGCAATCCCCGATTGACGTTACTAATACAGACGAGGTATTCAATTCAACAGCAGAGACATCATCGATCGCTAGTTCAATATTCAATTGCTGGGCCATTTTAACTAATTCTCCCTACACGTTAACGACCCTCGCGGCGATAACGGCGGGTTCCGGACTGACGCTTCGCGGAGTGGGCGCTCCGAACAATTTCCCATCGATTTTCGACAGCAATGGGACAATAACGCGCGGCTCCGCGTATAGCATGACGGTTAACATGTCGCCGGCATGTAACGACACGGAGGTGATAGCGACGCTTGCCCCTGCGTTAACACAAACGCAGGTCATCCTTACTTCCGCGAGCGCTACCCCTTGGGTTCGGCCGGGCAATTTCCCCGGCACGGCAGATCTTGTGGAGCTGATCGGCTCCGGCGGCAAAGGATCATTGCGCGCAAGCTCTACGCGGGCGGGCAACGGCGGCGGTGGGGGCGAGTATCGCTCGGTTGCCGCCTATGCAATTGCGAGCAACCCCACATTCTCTATCCCGGCTGCGGGCACAACGGCGAATACGACGTTCAATTCAGGCGCATTGATTGCGGTTCATGGCAATGATGCATCCACTACTGTCGCCGGTATTGCCGGAACGGGTGGAACGGGCGGCTGGGGTTTTGATGGGGGCGCTGGGCGTCTGACCCCAACATCAACCGCGTTCGGTGGTGGTGGGGGT
>Ga0105238_10002134_pt1 | contig 19981 bp, 28 predicted proteins | sample KBSC34metaG_FD_81526 | JGI IMG/M metagenome (GOLD analysis project Ga0105238, IMG submission 81526) | Corn rhizosphere microbial communities from Kellogg Biological Station, Michigan, USA - KBS C3-4 metaG | ecosystem: Host-associated > Plants > Roots > Rhizosphere > Soil | place: Michigan, USA... | reverse complement strand
CCTGCCATTCAACGCTCATATCCTTGGTCAGCGACTGCATCCGGATCGTCGCGGCAAAACCGATGCCGCCGAACCATTGCCAGTCCTTAGAGGTCTTGGCGCTGTCGCCCCATGATGTCGTATTCCACGGCGAGACATCCCAGAGAGAGCCATTCGTTCCGAGAGAAAGTGTTGGAGAGGAATTTGGCGGCCGTGCGGTAAAATCAGTTGATAATCCAATGCGAGGTTTGAAGTTGCCGTTGGCGGTAATGACCGGCCGCGTGGCCGTGAACAACTTCTGAAGTCCGGATGATTGGAAATAGCTATAGGCCGGCATGATGTCGCCAGCGATCCCGGCGCCATTATCGTTATAGCCGTACTCAGCCTTATAGACCGCCGTCGATGTGCCGAAATATGGGTTGTCAAGGAACAGCCCCCAACAATGGGCGGGGATATTCACATATCTGCACCACTCATTGGTAATCGTGTTCATCACATATTGAACATTATCGAGGTCGTTAGATTTCGGCGCGTTGCAGATGATCTTGTTTCCCAGCGGGTAAAGAAGAAGCTGCCATCCGAAAACGGCCTTCCAATCCGAAATATCCTGATTGATCAGGTTGGTTATCTTGTAGCTGATCGCATCCGACTGGCTTGCTCGATCGTTGATCATCGCTTTCGAAAGGGGCTGGAGACCGTCTTCACAGATCAGAACTGTATCGCCGCCAACGGATGCCCAGAAGCGCTGCCCTATCGGCTTACCAATCCGACCCAAGCCAACCAGTGCCCATGTAGCAGCACTGTCCGGATTATTGCCGGCATAGAGCGCGAGTTCACCCTCGCTCGATACGAAGGCAGCGTAATTGATAGTTCCTAGTTCAGATGCAACGGTCCAGACGACCATGCCCTGAAGCGAGCCCCCGAGAATGAACAGCGGGCCAAGATCAATCGAGGCTGCCGTTCCTGCGATGCTGTCGACTGGCAGATACCAGACGCGAAAACTTGATTTTTCTGTAAACCAGAGCCTGCGTCCATAGACCTGAACATCCTTCAGGAGCGCAGTGTCAACGCCCTGGATTGAGGGTGAATAGGTATAGGCTCCCACTACTGTTGCATTCGTCGCGGGGACAGTCGCCATCGTGTATGTGAAGGTCGTTGCGGTAAGCACCGTGATCGGCTTGGCGGTGACGTTATAATCGGCTGGCGCGGCACCAGTCACAGTGATGGTATCGCCCGTTATCCTCCCATGAGGTGTAGCCGTCGTTACTGTCGCCACGTTGCCAACATGGGTTATGCTCGAAATGACGGCCCCAACTCCGTCGCCGATGATTTTCCAGTTCGTGCCATCGTACATGCGGGCCTTGTCGGCCCCATTTACAGCATAGAGAAATTGGCCGCCCGCCGTCCCGAAATTGACATATTGCCAGCGTGCATTTGAAAGTCCCGTCACTACGGCGGCGCCCACCGGGCCGGGCGTGGTCGCGTCATAGAAACCCGTACCGGACACCGCGAAGAGCTTAGGGATCGAAGTGGCTTGATAGACCATCAGGGTTTCGACCGCAGCGGCGAATCCCGTCACATGAGCGGTATAGCCCTTTCTGATCGCAACAGAGGTTGTGCCGGGAACCCAATTGTCCATGATGATCGCGTCTGTCGGCTTCATGTTCGCGATGCTGTCGCGAGCGTTCAAGCCACCGATCGGAGCCGGGACAGAGCCATGACTGACAACTGCCCGCCGCGCGGCCTTTCTCACAGCCCCCAATTCCCATCGGGGATCTGCGACCATCCGTCCCCAAGCCAGTTCTGGCCTCTTGTATCGATCGAGTTTAGTGGAAGCGTGCGGCCCACATAGGAACGGGCTTTTTCGCGATCTACAGCATCAGCCCATGCCTGTTTCTCTTCAGAATAATCCATCCGTTTAGCAGCGAGAAAGCGCCATTTGACGCCAAGCACCATGATGTCGTCGGGAAGCCGGAATGTGTCCGTATCCGCAGCCCAGGCGCTTTGCGGAGTTCCTCCCGAGGACTTGCACCATGAATTGGACATATATTCGATCGCGATCTTTTGGCCTCCGGTCGCGCTGGTTGGCGTGGGATCAAAATATATCTGACCCGACATAACCCGGAACTTGGTCCACGGCGAGACGCCGACCAAGGCCGATTTGATATATTGCCATTCTTGGGCTGAAAGCGGGCCATAGGCCGGCCAACGCATATCCCGGTTCCATTCTGTGTCCGGGATATAACTGGAGAAGTCGGAGGGAAAATCATAGGCCGCCTGCCCGTTCACGAGCGTGATGATCTGCTCCCCGCGCAGTTGCGGCCACCCCCCTGGCGCTGATGCCTGTTCACGCCCTTCCCGGTTGGAAAGGGCAAGCAATTGCCTGATTTGCTGATCGGTGGATGATATGACGAAATCAGGACGAGGCAATCCCGTCTCGTCACAGACGGTCTGAATCAACTGAAGAAGGGTCGAGCCCATTTAGGCACTGAGGATCGCAGCGATAAAGGTTGCGCTGATCACCACGAAATAAGCCGATTTGTTGGCCGCGACTGAAAAGCCGGCATTTGTCGCGCCGCCAGCAATAGCCCCACCCGTGGGTGGGTAGACCAGAAGCGCATTGGCGCCGCTATTGGCCACGATATATTCGTCGCCGGGCTGGGCCGTGGCTGGAACGATGGCGCCGGTGCTGGCGGCAACCGTGGTGAAGCGGTTGACGTTGGACGGGAGGGTTAGGGCAGTGCCCTGCGTTGAGCCAAGCGCTGTCAAGGCGTCCGTGACAACGCCTCCGATCGCAATTGCTTGGGCGGCCGGTGTGCCGGTCCCCATCATCGCCTGAATGCTATTCGCCATCGACAAGTTCCTTCCTTGGGCGGCCGGGACCGCGTTTCTCGTCGGGGGAAATAGATGCCTTCAATGCGTCGATCTGCTCTTGAAGATGGGCGTTGGCGGCGAGAGCAGCGGATAGCGCGGCCCCATCTTTCGCAGCATCGAGCCATGCTTGCGCAGCGTCGCGCATTGCCCTGCCGCCATGGCCCAAGCCATCAAGCGCCGCGTCCGACACAGCGGCAAGCGCCTCAACCGTGTAGATGTTGATCGCGTTCAGCTCGCGAACCTGCGTCGTGGACATCTTCGGCCATTCGGCAAGCGGAGTGCCGCTCTGTATAGCCTGTGCCCCTGCCTGAAAAGCCGTCCACTGCTGTGGAAAGCGCTGGGGATCGGAAGGAATATCGCCGCGCGGCTTCATGAACACCGCGCGGTCAACCACCTTCGTCTTGTCGCCAGGCGTATACATGCGAATGAATGGGACCGATTCATAGATCGGCTTGCCGGCCTGCTCGCTTGCGAATTCCTGATAGACATCTTCCATGCGGAATTCGACATAGAGGCCGGTATCCTGACCGTAGACGACGTTGCGGACATCGCCATTCCCTACGATCTGGCCTTCGGCAAAACTTGGTGCGTCAAACATGCTTGGCCCTCAGGGGGGAACCGGGGGATGCCCAGCCCGCCGCTCCCCCGAGACAGCGGGCTGAACGTGTTGACGCCTTTAGGTAATCGCGCCTTGGGCGAATGGCCGGTTGATCTGCACGATTGCCTGAGTGGCGCTGAGCACCAGAGCGGTCGAGCCCTGCCCGATCGTCTGCGACACCGCAGTCGCGGCAACCGCATTGACCATCTGCTTGGACGCAACGACAGTGGGCGAAACCACGCCAGCCGCCTGCCAGTACATCGGGTTCCCGGCCGCAGGGGCACCCTGAACGGTCGTGATGGCGTTACCCTGAACCTGAAACCAGCCGAACTGACCCACGGTGCCGGATGACACCGCGACACAGAGCGGGCGGCCTGTAATGGTCGTGCCAGCCCATGCCGTGGCATTGACGATGATCACGCCGCCTGAGATGGAGGGGGTCGTCTCGCACACCGTTCCCGCAGCAATCGTGCCGGAAAACCGCATGTACTGAAACTCGCCGCCGCCAAGGTTGGGATCGTAGCCCGCAACCGTCTGGAGGTAGAAGTTCTGACGGCCCGAGCCTGTGCCGGCGACAAGGTTCTGGAAACCCGGTCCCGCATTATCCACCTGGGAAAGATCGACCTCGCCCAGGACATCGTTGAGTGCAACAAATGCCATTTCAAATCCCCTTGGGTTAAGCCGAGAGCACGCCCTGAAGCGAGCCGTTGGACAGCGTCATGTTTCCGGCAAAGCCGATCAGCTTGACCATCGCATCCTGATTGACCGACATCCGCTCATCGCCGAGCGGTTCGAAATTCCGTCCTGCAGCGGGACGGAAATAGATGTAGTCGGTGTTGAGCATGTACATGGTGTTGGCAGGCGAGCCGCCGCCAATGCCGCCGTCGAGCACGACCGGGCAATTCATGTACATCAGCGTGTCGAAGCCGATGGTCGCCTCGTCGGTGGATTGGATGCGCTGGATGGCCTGAAGGCTTTCCAGATACAGCCGCCAGTAATTGTTGTCGCCAACGATGAAGTTCGGCTTATCGGCGCCGCGAACGAGCTGGAGATACAGCCGGTTCATATAGCTCTGGATGTTCGCGGAGGTCGCAGCGGCACCGCCGTTGGTCACAGCAGAGAAGGCTTTGTTGCGAAAGAACGAGCCCACCGTGGTTGAGCGGTCAATACCGCCGACAGTGCCGGTTGACGGAGAGGTCGAAACCAGCAGCGCCAAGCCGCCGATCTGTCGCCCGCCGTCCGCCGTACCGTCCGAATAACAATCGAGCGCGATATTGTTGGTGATCGTGCGCTCGGCGTTGCCGATGCGGCTTGCAAGCAAGTCAATGACTGCGGCCTCACCCGAGTTCTGGATCATCTCCAGGCCCGAGATCGACACAGCAACCGCCGCCTGCGCATAATTATATTCCGCCGAAGTAAAGACATCGGACGGCGAGATATTCAGCGCTTCATAGCCGGAATAGCGCTTGAACGTGCCGTTCTGGGCATATTCCATCTCCTGCACGATGGTACGGCCGCCATTGACGACCTTGCGCTTGCCGCGCTTATTCAGCGCCTTCAGAAGCGCGTTGTTGAGCGAGACGTTATCGGCAAGCTTGCCGGTGCGGTTCCGCAACGTGGTCGTCACGATTTCGTTCATCGTGGACGACGGGTTCACATATGCCATGGCCTAAGCCCCCTATACGCGGCCCTCGGCCGCTCGGATTGCGTTTCGGATGTCGTCTTCCAACGACCCTGAGCTTTCCGATGTGAGGGTTGGCACGGCAGAGCCCGGTGCGCCTGTTACGGAAACGCTCGCTTTGCGGGCCGCTTCGGCTTTCGCCTTCGCGGCTTCCGTTCGCTTCCTATCCTCTGCTTCGCGTTGGGCGGCGAGGTGAAGGGCTCGGGTTTCTGGATCAGCAAGAACCGCCATGTCGTAGGCTTTTTCGAGGCTGTCCGCGTGACCCGCTTCCATGAGTGTGGCCATCATGGCCTGGACTCTGGGGAAGTGGACGTGTTCAGGCTTCGAAGCGAAGTCTGCAATCGACTGGCTGATCTGCTCCTGTTCAGATTCCCTGCGTGCATTGGTATCATTCTGCAACTGATTTTCCAAGCGAAAAATGCGTTGCTGCAGGGTTTCTACCACAGGATCATGATTGGCCTGCAAATTTGCAGCGTCCTGGGTGAGCAAAGACAGGTCTACGCCGTAGTCCTTCGCGGCTTTCAGGAACATCTGCGCACGGGCATTGGGCTCGGCGGTGCGCAGCGCGTAATCGGTCTTGATAAGATAATCGACGGCCTGGATCGGTTCGGCGCCAAGCGATTTGATGAAGCCCTCAAAGGGCTGAACGACCTCGCGCACCCTCTTCCCGAAATTGCGCTCCTCATCCCATTTGGTGAAGCCTTTATGGACATCGATCTCGCGGCGATGGATGCCTTCGCGGACCTCGGGCGGAAGTTCGGCCCATTTCTCGCGGACGGCCTTGTCGGCGGATGTAGGCGGGACCGCGTAGGGGTCGGGTGCGGCTTCAGCAGCGGCGGCCCCCGCAGCAGGATCTTCAACAACCTCCGGCGCGGACTCTACAGGAGTTTCCTCCGCGACTTCTTCGGTCGCCTCCTTGGCCTTGAAGCGGCCACCTTCATCTCGTTCTAAAGGCCCGGCCTCCACAACTTCACCCTCGATCGCCGGGCTTTCTTTCAAGCCGTCCATCGCAGCGCGAAGCTCTTCCTCAAGCGAAAGATCGGGGGAATCGGTCACAGCCTTGCTCCTGTCTGTTCGATGGATTTCTTGATGTCGCGGGCGATGTCGGCCTCGCTCACGGTGGGTGGTTTTGAATTGCCGACCTTCTCGTTGCCGATCTCGATATATCCGTTGCGGCGCAGATATTCGTTGTGTTGCGATCGACTGGTGATCATCGGGGCTTTGCCCGTAGCAACGTCCACGCCCATTGCCTGGTAGGGCTGGATGTCACTCATCACAAGGCTGTTAAGGCGCTTTGGCACGAATGCCTGCTTTTCAGCCCATGCATGTTCGGCCTCGGGTGTGCCGTCGACAAACCCCCAGCAGCGAAGCCATTCCTCGCGGGTCATGCTGCCCTCCTTAATGCATATGCAAACAACTCAGCCGCAGCCGCGTCATCCTGCTCGATCAGGTGGAGGACTATGCTTTCTTCGTCCTCTTCCTCATCAATTGGAGTGACGGTCAGTATTTTGCGCAATGGCTTGACGGGAAGGATCTTGGCTGGCGCGACAACCTCGGTGATTATCGGCTCTGGGCCAGGAGCTTTCGGAGCAATGACCTCGCGGATTTCGTCGGCGATTTGATCAACCCGACTTTCGCGCCATTCACGCTCGCGGATTTCCTGCTCACGCAGCTTCTTGCGATGGCGCATGATCGTCGCGCCATCGTGCGTGTCCATCCCAGCAGACTGATCAAGTGTCGCGCTGGCGGATAGCGACAAGGCCGCGCTCCCCGCCAGATCGTTCGTCAGCGTTCCCGACGCCTGGAATGCCAAACTCGCATTGCCGGAAATTCCGGTGGTTTGCAGGGTCCCGGAAGAGCCGAAGATGATCGCTGATGCACCAGCTACGGACGAACCGAGAGCACCGCTCGCAGCAAGCGCGAGGACTGACGTTCCCGACAATGTAGATGCAAGAGCACTTGAAGCGCCGAAAGTGATGGCAGATGAACCACCTAACGCATCCGCCAGATTGGCAGACGTCCCGAATGTAAGGGAGGAAGACGCCGAAACCGATGACGCTAAGGCCCCCGACTGACCGAAAGTAATTCCTGCATTTCCAGAGAGCGTGGCGGCCTGGGCACCAGCAAAGGCCCACGCATTTATCTGCCCTTCGTTGAATCTGTTGAAATCGGGCCTGATCTTGGTCCCGACGAAGGTTGGCGGAGCGCGGCCCGCTCGCGAGATTGGGCGCCCGCTCTGCATATCAATCCATTCCGCGAGCGCGGTGCGGGCGATATTGTCGGGTCGTTCGCCCTTATAGAGATCGAGGATCTGGGCGGTGTTGAGGAACGCGTTCCAAAGCGCGAAATCGCCCACAAGGCCGTCGAATACACGATCTCCGGCGGAGCGGTTGCCAAGATAGTGCTGAGTTGCAATTGCATTCGGGGTGCCGGAGGGTGCGGTATTGACCGCTACCGTGGCGGGCTGGCCATTGATCCACGCCAAAGGATCGGCCGTGGTGCTGTTGTCGAACTGGATAACGAAGTGATTCCAGACGCCGGTCGTCGCCTGCGTGCCTCCGGTTATGGACCAGACACCGCTGGTAGTCGAAAAGCCGCGCGTGAAGAACAGTTGAAACGGCGATACATTGAACTGAAGCATCTGGTTGGCATCGTACCAGAGCCGAGGAGAGCCCGTGAGCGTACGCCCATTGTACCAGATCGAATAGGTGCGCTGATTTGCGGCAGGGCATGGGCCTGTCAGGACAAGGTCGGTGGTTGCCACCCCGAGAGTGGTGCTAAAGCCGCGCGCCATTAGACCGTCTGCGCCAGTACACCCTGATAGACCACACTGTGGTTCGCCCCAGTGCTATCAAGGGCGGCACCGCTCAGGTTCTCAATAATGATGCCCCAGAAAGCTGGTATACCACCATACCCAAATGCTTTGGCCAGACTGAACGTGCCAGAATAGGTGACGGCGTTGTTCACGGCATCCAATGAGCCGACATAGACAAGATTCGATTGCCGGCCGGCATAGACAGCGTCCGATCCGGTCGCGGACGAGGTGTAAGTTGAGCCGCCATCCACTGAAGCGTAGGCATAGATGTTGATCGCCCCAGTTGAGGACGTGCCAGCGGCATTGGTCTTGATCTTGACCGCGAGCTTTATGTCCATGAACAAATTGGTGGTGTTATCCACCGCAGTGCATTCACGCATCGCCGCGCTCGCCAGAGAGGCAAGCGTAATCGTGAGCGCCTGCCCAGATGACCCATATTTTTGTTTGATGTCGGCTGCCATGGCTTAGTCAATCGTTGCGGTGAGCGCGCCGATCGGAAAGTTCGGAGCGATACCAGTTTGAGTGAGGTAGGATGCGGTAAGGGCACCTGAGAGAAGGAGGGTGCCAGCACCAGATGATCCCGTGCCGATACCGAAATGTGTGGCTGTCGCATTTGCCCGGTGGAAGCTGGGAAGCCCACTGCGGCCGTATTAGACACTGTGGTTGGAGCGGTGCCCGTGACCGTGAAGCCTGCACCGGATCGTGCTACGGCAACGCGCGCATAACTCGTATAGCCAATCTCATTGGTGGACTGGTTGCCCGTTTCACCAGGATCGGCCGTATGAAGCGAGATGTACAGCGACCCGGCGGTACTAGAGCCCCGGAGCCCCGTGGCATCGCCGATATTGGCCGCGTTGGTATTCAGGAAGATAAGATTGGCCAACAGGGCCTCAAATGCGTCGGATGCAGACATTTATTCGATCCCCATGATTTTGCCGTCGCCGCCACGGACGACCTTGCGCGGCTTCCTGATTTCACTGACGAGCGCGGTCAGCTTTTCGAGATGATCGTCTTTCGGTTCTGGTTTTGCTTCGCCTTCGGCACCATCATTCGCAGCGGCGATTTGCTGCCCGGTAACGGTTGCGCCGGCCGCTATCTCGGCGACCTCGATTTTGACCCTTGCGTCCAACTCGGCTTTCCAGCGGTCAAAGGCGGCATCCATCATCGCCTGCTGCGATTGCTGCTGCTGCTCGATTTGCGCCTTGGCGTCCTCACGCTGGGCCTCGATATGAGCCGTCACTAGCGCCAATTGCGCCTTGGCTTGCGCGTCAGCGGCATCGGATTGCCGCTTCATCTCGGCTTTCATGGCCTCGATCTTCATGTCGTTTTGCATGCGCTGGGTTTCGAGTTGCCCCTCCTGCTGCATCTTCATCTGCGCGATCTGCCCATCCATCTGGACTTTCATCATGTCCGGATTGGGCGGCGCGGGCGGCGGGTTTTGCGCGGCCTTGGTTAGCTTCTCGATCGTCTCGTCAATCACGCCTTCCAAATCACGGCCGATCTTGAAGCCACGCACGCCAAAGGCGAGCATTTGCCCCAGAAGCGGCATCATGATGGGATTGCCCGCTGCTGATTCAGCCTGCTGAAGGAATGAGCCAACCGCCTGCAGGAACTGCATGCGCGCTTCTTCTTCCTGCTGCTGATCGGCCTGGACCGTGCTGTCGGTTTCGATGTCGATCCGGAAACTGCGCTCTGGATTATCCTTCAGAAGAGCGTAAACTTGCTCCCATGACGGTTGAGACATCATCTCCTGAGCCTCAGGAGGAATTTGTGGTGCAGCGGGGCGTTGACCCACTTGGCCGTCCATGGCGGCTGATCCTTGCGGGGGCATCGCCTGAGGTGCTTGCTGCATGGAAAGCTGAATTTGGACGGCCTGCTTCTCAGCCTCCGTCAGAAGTTGAAGCCCCGAAATCTTCTTGATCGTCTCAAGCGAGAAATGGGTCGCAATGATGTTGCCCATGATCGCCACGGTGTTGCGGACGAATCGCTGCATCTCGCGCTGCTTTTCGGACAGGCGGAGCGTGACGAAGTTGGATTTGATCTGCTGCGCCGTCGCCGTCTCTGACGCCTTGGTGGCACCCCGGATGATGTCTGACATGCCGGTGATTTCGTACAGGTCCTGCTTGACCTTCTCACGGGCCTCGTAAAGCATCAACAGGGTCTCGGCGATCTCCTTCATCGGAAGGAGTTCCATCGTGCCCTTGAGACCACCCTTCTCAGCCATCGCCGCCCAGGCGTCGACTGGGATAAGCTGGTTGTTCACGCCCTCGCTCAGCAGCCGCCCAACGGCAATCTGAGAGGCATCGTAAACGCCAGCGGCCTTAATCGCTTTGGTAAGCAACCCGATCCGGTTGGTGATCTGATCGATCTCGCCAGCCTGGTCCTGATATTCCGCGTAATCCGGAACCGGGATCATCGTCTTGTTGGCCAGCGTCGCATAGATTGGGCGCGAGCATGGGAAGAAATAATCGAGCTTCAGCGGATCATCGGCGATATCAATGAATTTATTCCATGACTTGGCGACCCAGAAAACCTTGCGTTTGACCTTGTCCCATATTTCGAAAATCGTTGCTTTCTTGCCGCTCTCGCCGGGCGCCTCTTTCAGTTCCTTGTCGACATAATCGAGTGGTATCTCATTCCATTCAGGGCATGATTTGGAAAAGCGGCCCTTGATCTGCTCGCGGGTCATATAGACCTTACGCCAGACGACGCCCACCTCTTCCCATGTGCGGCCTACCTCATGCCCAAAATCATCCCAATGGACGTAATCCGTAAGAACATCCTCATAGACGACCTCTTGCGGGATATCGTCCGTGACCTGCGTCGTGGTTTCGGTAACATCCTGCGGCAAATCGCGCATTGTCGGGACATACCGAACCCATGCTATGCCACGTCCCACCAGCAGATAATCATCCCTGCTCTGACGCATCGTCGAGCCAAACGCGGTTGACGCCATGAAATAGGATAGGCAGCGCTCAAGAGCTTGAGAGGCAAGGCGTCCTACAGGGTCCTTGTCGAGAAACCGTCTTTCGACCTCAGGCTTCGGCGTCTGCGCGTAAATCGCCGGCTTCAGTGTTTCGACATTCGACCACAGGATATTGTAGCGAAGCTGATTGACTGATCCCTCCGCGCGCTCATCCAGATAGCGCTTTACGATCTTCTTCGCGCGCTGCGTCCATTTTGACGCCTGCTTGTCGTACTGCTGGATTAGCGCGCGGTAATAGGCCGTCTCGCCGCCTTGGATAAGATCGTCAGCCACGCAAATATCCGACTGTGACTGACGCCGTGCCTCCGATCACAAGATTGATGCCATTGGCCACGGCAAAGGGCAGCGGATACCAAGTCCCCGCCGTCAGGTTGAACGTATCGACGATCTTGGTCGTGGTGCCAGTCGCAGCGTCATCGTAAATCGTCGCGGTGCCGGCCGTTGAGCTTGAGCAGAATATGCCGTACAACGCGCCATCGGCATTGGAGACATTCCCCGAGGCGGAAACCTGCTTGTAGTTGTATGCGTCGGACATCAGCATTCGCTAGATCCTCTCGTAAGAAGGCTCAGCGGGGGATCGCGGCCAGAAGACCTCGTGAGCGGTCAGGTCGTTGAAGAATTTCGGGGGAGCGGCTTTTTCGGGCTCGGCCATCTCGCGCCAGGCAACGGCGAGCATGCGGAAAGCGTCGGCTCCATGAGACGCCCAATTGTGCAGCGGCTTATCGCGGAACATGCGCTTATCTGGGTCATATTCGCGCTGATACTGGCGCAGGCACTCGATGCCCTGAGAGGTGTTTCCCTCATCGAAATAGACGCGGGGGAACATCTTGCGGGCAGCTTGAATGCCGTCCTGAACCGAGAGATTGGGAACGATCTTGGGGCTGATACCTAAAGCATGGAGCTGCTCAGCCGCCGATCTGCCCGAGGCAGCGAACGTCTTGGGAACCGCGTCCCATGGTAGCCAGTGATCCCCATAATTGTAGGGCTTGGCGAGGACATATTTCGCGATGGTTTCAGGCGACTGACCGGCCGACGAATAATAATCGATCAGCCTGATTTCGCCGCGATGGATTTGCGCGAACCAGATGACCAGATCATCGGTAAAGCCGATGTCCCAAAAGGTATGGACCTTTAGGTCGGGATCGTGAGGGATCTCACCAATGCGTCCCTGCTCAAGAGCGGCTCGCATCTCATGGCCGTAATAGGCGCCAAGGATTGCGGCGTCCCAATCACAGAGATATTCTTGCCTGAACAGAGCATCGCCAGCATCATGGCCGTAATCGTCGATATAGGCTTGGCGCTCGGATGCGATCGTTTCTTCAGACAGCGCCTTTGTGTCATAAACCGTCAGCTTTTGAGCGAATGCAGCCGGATCGCGCAAAGCCGCCATGTAGGTCTGATAGGCATGATTCTTGCCGCGCGGCGTGGTGATATAGGCTTGCCAGCCATTATTCTCCGCCAGGATCGGCCGCAGGTAAGCACGGGCAGCGGGATTGGCCAACGCCCATTCGGAGGTGACAACACCAGCCGGGGGGCTGCCTACCAGGGAGTTGAAATTATCACTCCCGACAACCTGCCACGTCGAGCCCACCTTGAGCTTGATGAGCATTTCGTTCTCGCGGGTTGTTTCTCTCAGTTCGAGAGGAAATGCCTCGTCGATGCGACGCTTGCCAGTGTGAGGATTGATCGCTTCCCAGATCGCCTTGCGGGCCTGAGAGGCCATCGGCAGCATGTGCCAATAGGTCGCAGGGCGCTGATGAGCCGCCACACAGCCCCAATGCAGGAACATCTCGTCCTTGCCGGCTCTGCGGTGCCATAAAGCCTCTGCATGACGACCGCCACCTTCCAGATAGCGCCACAAGGGCATCTGATAGTCGCGGGGGCGCCAGTTGTTGTGGGGAAGGCGAACCGTAGTCATCGCGCCAGTCGCTCAATGATGACCGAAATGCCGCCAGAGTGCTCTTGTTCGACCTTGTCCCGCCAGTCATCGCGAAACCTGTTTTTCATCTGGAAAATGTAGCTGGTGGCGTTGTATCCTTCGACACCGCCGAAGGTTGCGATGCGTCCCTGTTTCTCCCACCAAGCCTGACTAAACCGTAGGGCTTGCTTTACGGCTTCGGAAAATTCTTCATGCTCGGACTGCCAGGCTTCGAAGGTTGTGTAGTGGATGCCCAGCTCGGCAGACATCTCACATTTGCCAGCACCCCCTGTGCCAAGCTCGATGACGCGCTCGCAAAATGCCGGATCATATTTCGATGGTCTGCCCGCGCCCATGGGGCAGATCAGTTACACGATAAATTCAGCCCTGTGCATATGACATAATTCAGGCAGCCGAAATTCTCGGCAGGCTTCGAAACACCGTCCGTAATGGCACACGAAGCTCGCGAGCGATACGGGATTTATTGATGCGCTCGCCTGCTTCTCGCATTTCCGTGGCGCGCTGAATGACGCGCTGGCGCTGCTGTGCCGGTCGGCCGCGCAATGTGTGCTTCAGGTTCATTTTCCCTCCCCTTCATTCAGGACGTGATCGAGTGCGCCGGTGATTATGTCGGCAATCACACCGTCCAAGCCGTTTACATGGGTCGGTGCGAAATACTTTTTGCGCGCAGCCTTCACCATCCCCTCGGTGGGAGTTTTCAGCTCGTTCAGGATGGCGCGGGCCTTCCGAAGCGACGATATTCGCCTGCACTTGGACGCAAACGTATCGCCCGAGTTGAGCGCCGCCCATGCTCTAGGCTCAAGAGTGCGTGCCAGCTGCTCCAGCATCGTGGTGTCTTTGTGGGTCATGCGAGTTGCCTCCGAAGTGCAACGATCTCCTTGGCGTACGAAATCACATCCTCCCTGTCGACGCCGTTCCAAGGCTCAAACAGCTTATTGATGCGATCAATCTCCCGCTGAGCGTCTTGCGCAATTGGCTCTCCCTCATCCTCCATCCTTCATCTTCCTTCTGCTTGCGGGGTTGGGTTAGGCGGAACTTCCATATTCCAAACCACCATCTTTCCTTTCACGCCGCGTCTTTGCCATACTCAGGATAAAGCTGGATCACCTCGGCATCGGGGAAGACTGACTTGGCTTCGGCAATGATCTGGATCCCGGCGACCAGCGTCGCTAGTTCATCCGGCGTCATGAAGATCACCTTGCGATCGTCGCGCACCTGAACGCGGCCCTTGCTGGCCTGCTGCTCGCCTATGACGACGTGGAGACCCGTCTTGTAGTCGATGCCGACAAAGTAGGCGTCATCGTCTTGGAGAGGCGCTTCCAAAGCAGCGCAAGCCGCTCGCCAGCCTCGCACCATTGCCGCGGAATGTTCTCTAGCTTCGTCATCGCTGCCCGTCACGAGCGAGATCTCGTACAGACGGATCTGATCGACCAATGCTTCATGCAAATCAGGATTGATCCGCGCCAACGTGCTCAGGCGCCAGCGGCTGCGAAAAGCCTGCTCGGCCGGCGCGACTTCCGCCATCAATTCGCCCACCAGCGATGGCTTCGGCGCGCTCACAACGGAAGCCCACAAAAAGCGTCTGTAACCGATGTAACTGATGTAACCGTTTTTCCGGTTACTATCTGATGCGCGCGCGTACGCGTATAGGGATATACGGATTTTCGGTTACAACGGTTACATCGGTTACGCGCCCCCAAGCCTAGCCGCTTTGTTCCGTGCCTTGAATAACCGGTTACATCGGTTACGCAGCAGCAGAGAGAATCACTAGTAGTCATTGCCTAAGTCCTTCAAAATCAAAGCCAAACCTTTGTAGACTTTGCCCGGAATGCCCGATGAGCGCATCAGCTCAGAATGAAACCCGCGCTTCTTCATCGCCTGTCCAAACGACTTATTTGAACCAGGCTCTTCGCCATGCTCTTTTGCGAACGCGACCCAGTCGGAATAGAATTTCGAGCACAGATCGAACCGGCCAGGGGTCTGCTCAGTGCGTTCCTCGAACCATTGGCCGAACAAATCCTGATCGGCAAAATACTCTTTGGTGGCATTGAGGACGGCTTGCGGACGGGCCAGTCCGTCGCTCATCCACTCTCGGCAGCCACGAATTGCCCAGGCTAAAATCCGCCCCCATTCGTCCTGTAATTTGCGCTCCAGAAGCCTATCCGGTTGCTCTGGCCGAGTGGTGAACGGAATGATATTGAACCGCCTCCGCATGGCGTCATCGACATTGCGCAGGCTGGGCGCATGGTTGCCGGCGATCATCAATTTGAACTGCGGCTTGAACGTGAAATTGTCCTGCCGCATGAAGCGGGCAGTGATGGGATCCCCGCCCGTCATGGATTTTATTTTACTCTCTGCCCAAGCTCGCCCCTCTTCGGTTTCGCTCGCCGTTACGAGACGTGCGCCACGCAGCATGGCAAGCTCTGTAGAGTGGCGATCATGTCTTGATGCAGTAAATGTCTCCATCCCTGAAGTAACCGCATAGTCATTCAAAATAGCAGTAAATGTATTCATGAACACGCCCTTGCCGTTACCGCCATCGCCATATGCGAAGCTCAAGGCATGCTCGGTCGTGTCGCCAGTAAGGCAATAGCCGCACCAACGTTGGAGAAACGTCACCATCTCGGTATCGCCAGCCATGGCTTCGTGGAGAAATTTGAGCCAAAGCGTCGGTTCGCCATGCTCCGGCGTGACGGCTGTCTGTTTCGAGATATAATCTTCCGGCTTCGGATCAGTCATGTAGCCCGTGCGGAGGTCAACCGTGCCGCCTGGAGTGCCTAGTAGATACGGATCCGCGTCCCATATCTCATGCGTGACAGCGTGCGCGCGATCGGCTCTGCAAAAGCGCTCTGCACCGGATGCAACAGACGCCTTGCATAGAGCACGCTTGCCATCTCCGAGGTCTCGCGCGAACTTGCGGGCGTAGTCTATCGCGAGATCGGTCGTGTCCTTGCGCCAATAGGCTCCCGTCCACCGAAACCAACAGCCTACGTCGTGATCGAACCGTAGGGTGTCACGATATTTCTCAGTGAACGCCAAGGCGATAACATCCTCCGAAACCTCGCCTTGCGGCGTGGGCGGAGGAGGCGGCGGACCTTGCTTTTCCTCTGGCGGCTTAGGATGGGATCCCGGCGGTTGCCATTCGGGCTCAGCGTTACCCGGATCCTCTGCAAAATCTGCGCGAGCGCGGCCTATCGCACGCTTTGCCGACCTCACCGGGTCAGATTGGTCATAGCAATGCTCACTGATCTTATAGGCCGGATTTAGTAGGATCCCCGCGATCTCAGCATCGGATTTGCCACGCCTCACCAACTTGCCTGCAACGCTCATCACGGTTTCGGATCGATAAGCAGGATCCGTATTTGTGATCAGCGTGAAGAGAGGATCAACCGACGTGATGCCCAGCTCTTCAAGACTGGTCGTGACAACTTCGTCTAGCGCGATATCCTCGCGTGTACCGACGTTCTCCGCTGACAATACAGGCAACATTCGGTCCAGCTCATCGATCGTGATGATCTCACCAGCATCATCGTCGATTATGGTTGATAAAACTGGTAAACGTCCGCGCGCACGCTTTTTGGCGTCCGGGTAGTTTACAGTTCCAGGCAAGCGCATGAGCCTGTCAATGTTGTGGCAATTATCGCCGCCCAAAAGCTTTGAAATGCGCCTGTTCAGCCGTTCGATCGGAGCCCAGTGCTCGACATATTTATCGAGGCGCCAGAACGCTTGCAGGCCGTTACCACTGTCGAGAATGAAAGATGGGCGGATATCGAGATTGCGGAGCGCCTCCAGCGCTTCAGCACGATCCCAGCGGCTTCCATCTTTCGGCGGATCCACATCGACATGCGCAAAGCGGGCCGCATCGATATGCTCTTTCTTTGGCTTATGATCATAGCCGCGGCGAACGATGTTTACGGTCCAATAGACATTATAGCCCTTGGCGTTTTCGCGAACAGCGAATGATGCAGCCTCTTCAACATCGCGGCCCAGCCAAAAGCCATAAGGCAATGGCTGCCCATCGGGCGGAATGACGACGATGTGAATATGCTCCGCAACCGTCTGCGCCAGAAAGTCGCGTACAATCCCGATATTCGCGACGGGCAGGTCGCGCACCACGGCGGCGCTCATGGCTTAACGGCGAGCGGGAACGCTTGCCGAGCTATTGTTATATGATAGCCTTGGTCGCGCATCATCCCCCCAGGGTGGTGTGGAGTTGGGACCGCCGCTGCTTCCATCAGCGACGGTCCCGAGTCAGTTCGTCAGAAGCGTGCTTTCGAGCCGGTAGCCTTGCCCGTTGCGGCGGCTGCCGGCTCCTCCTCTACGGGCTCATCCTCTTTTGCCGGCGCGTCCGGCACTGAGCCGTTTTCAACCCAGTCAACGATGTTCATCACCGGAACGTAGAGCTTGCCATATTCGCGGTGGATATAACTGTCCCGCTGAAGTTCGATGATCGGCACGAGCCCTTCGCGCTGCCGATATTCCTTGCCGTAAGCCTTGCAGAGATTGCCCATCGCGCCGATGCCGCCCTTCGACGACATCGAAATGGTCATCTGTTCGCCGGTTTCAGGATCCGCGACCGGTAATTCATTGGTGAACGACCACGGATCGATGGGCTTGCCGTCTTTATCGGTTTCCCATTCATCGTGATCGGTATAGCCTAGCTCGCCGCGCAGTTCCGGCTTGTGGCCATGTGCGAGCAAACCGAAGCGGCGTTCGGCCGGCTTCCCGTCTTCCCAACGGATCCATCCGATCGACAATTCAGCCATGTTGGCGGCAAGACGCGTGCCGAGCGCGACTTCCTCGTTATTCTGGCCCTTTTGCCATTCGACCTTGGAAAATTTCAGGAAGTCTCCGTTACCACTTGCCGCTTCCTGGCCGTAAGCAGCGTAGGGATCATATGCGCCATAAGCGGCAACCGCGCCGCCCTGGTTAACTGGTGCTACTGCATTCATTTCCTAATTCCTTTCCGTGCTAAATCCCGAGATGAAATATTCCTCGGTCATGACATCAGTGACCTCGTCATTGCTCGGATCATAGATCGATAAAGACGAGACGATCTTTCCATCTTCGACGTCGAGACCGACAGATATTTCAAAATCTTCGTTCCAATTTGCTATTGCCTGTTTCAATTCTCCAATCTTCACACTTTCAACCTTTCTTCGTTTGCTACAAGGCTCACATCCCACCGCGGGAAGTCGAGCCCATCATCGACACGCGCTTGCGCACGTTCGATCTCTTTCGCGAGGCCGAGAATCCCGACATGCATTTCTCCATTTTGTAGAGATTTGCGGTCAGGGATTTCCCCGTCGCCCTCCCACAGAAACGGGAGTTCAGCGCGAAACTGCGCGATCTCCTTCGCGATCTGCATCAAATAGATTTCGAGATTTTCCGGATCCGAGAAGTCGCCCAACTCGGTCACGATCTCGTGATAGCGTTCCTTTGCAACCGCGCGCGTCTTGTTCGGCCCGATCAGCCGATCAGGGACAGTTGTCGTTGCGCGCTTGCCATAGTCGGCAAATGGATTGCTCATGATCGGCCTCCGGGGTGCAACAGGTCTCGACAGCGAAAATAGACGCTAGTTTCCGGCGGCAGCGGATCGTCCAAAGCCTCAAATCCGTGCTGCCGGTTCAGCCGATCACAATGCCGGTCGACCAGACGCAGCGCTAGGATCCGGACATGCTGTAGCGAAGTCGGCAACCAGCTTTCCGAAACACCTTCGACCAACTCAACAGGATCCGCCTGCCGGCGCAGCCAGCGCATGAAATCACGCAGGCGCGGTTCGTCGGTAAAGGCTTGCAGCCTGTCCTTGCGCAATGCCGCCTTATACGCACGGTTCAGCCGCTGCTTTTCGCGCAACTTGAGGTCGAGCGGAGATGGGTCCTTGCGCTCTTTCGTGCGCGGTGCTGCGGTCATGCCGTATGAAGCAAACGCGTTCACGCCGCTTCCGCCTCCGCGGTGAACAGATGCGGCCAAAGCGAACGCAACCAGCGTTCAGCGGTATTCACTGAACGAAACACGCCACAGCGAAAGCCGTTGTTGATCAGCCAATGGCCGAAGTCGATTTGCTCCGGTTTAAGCGATCCATTGCGAGCCTTGAGTTCCAGCCAGGCGACTTCACCATCGCCTTGCGCGAGCAAGTCCCACGTACCTTTATGCAGTCCTTCGGCCTTCATCCGGATATTGCCGTAGGCGCTGCGCTGCCCCTGGTTGGGGATCGCAATCATCTTCAACCGCGGCGCATTCATGCGCAGCCGGTTCAACAGCCGCACCTGGATCCCATGCTCGTCGCCTTCATCAGCCGCGGCCGGCGGGTCAACGTGGAAGAGGAAGGCGCCCATCAAGCCACACTCCGCAGAATGTGCGCGCCGGAAATGGTGTTCGCATTGTTCACGGCATAGCGCTTGAGCGCCTGCAGGAGCTTTTCGGAGCCGTGACGCGCGGCCTGTATTTCAGCCACGTTGTCACCACAGATAGGAGCGCCATCGCTGCGGTAGCGATAGTTGCGCATGCCGACACGAATGCTCATGCGCTCTTCCCCAACTGATATTCGGAAGCCAGCTCGGCAGCGGTGAAGCTCGCCTTGCGCGAAAGGGTGAAGGGAAGATCGCCCAAAGAGCCGTCGTCCTTGATCAGCCGGAACTTCTTGGCGAAGATGATGATGCGGCTCGGTGACATCACGCCGCCTCCGCGACTTGATCGAATGCTCGCACGAGCACGCGAAGCAGGTTGATGCTGACCATCTTGCAGCTTTCGCCGCAGTCGGTATCCGGGCCTTTCAGCCGATCGAAATAGGCAAGGGTCGCGCGGACTTCGGCAAGGCCGTTTTGTTCGTTGGGGTTCAGCATGCTTGCCATCCCAAGTCTTCGCGAATGCGAGAAAGGTGGCCAGAGACTTGGCCGGCGGTCATCCGCAGGCGCTCTCGAATTTCGACCGTCGAGAGTCCTTGAGCAAGGAGTTCAGCGACCTTGTCGCGCATGCCGTATACTGGTTTGACGTTGGCCATCACGCCGCCTCCCGCAGACTCACCAGCGGATCGGGCAGCTTCGGCATCTTGCGATGATGACGGCGGGCTAGCTGGCATTCGAGTTCGTGGATGCGCTTGCGGTATT
>Ga0105238_10002133_pt1 | contig 19982 bp, 14 predicted proteins | sample KBSC34metaG_FD_81526 | JGI IMG/M metagenome (GOLD analysis project Ga0105238, IMG submission 81526) | Corn rhizosphere microbial communities from Kellogg Biological Station, Michigan, USA - KBS C3-4 metaG | ecosystem: Host-associated > Plants > Roots > Rhizosphere > Soil | place: Michigan, USA... | reverse complement strand
GACCGCCTACTAGACCAACAGGTCCTGACGTAACTGTATATCCGGATCGTGAAGTTGAACCACCAACGCCAGTACCACCAAAGAATGCTTGTCCCATGTCTCGCCTCCTTAGTAGTTATATGCGAACGAAGTACCGCTCGCGCTTGTCAGTGTCTTGGTACCGTTGAATCCGGTATTAGTCGAATTTGTCAATGTCGCGCTAGTTCCGGTGGTAGTGGAACTCGTAGCCACATCTTGAGCCCATACCTCGAACGTCAAGGACGTAGAGGAGGGAATTGTCTCGATGATGTGAGTTCCATTATATCCAGTGGCAATAGTGTTGTTTACCACAGTTCCACCGGTATCAGCAGTAGACGATTCAGTGGTGCCCGCGCTGGCATACGTAATTGTGGTGGAAGTAACACCAGTCAGATAGAAGGTTCCGTTGTACCGAGAACCCGTGACTCCGCTGACCGTGACGCTGTCTCCGACAGACCATCCATGAGTACCAGAAAGTGTGAGAGTGGCTGCGGTAGTTGTGGCAGAACGATTGGTAGTAGTGTACGAACTTGTGACCCCAATATTGACAACGATTTGGTCTCCTACAGAGAAGTTGTGTGCAGAAGAAGTGTTGAGAGTGGCCAAGTAGCTACCTGCTGACCCGGCCATTGATCGGGTGTTAGTCAATGTGGCCGAGGTAGGCAGAGCGACAACCACTGTATCTCCTGAGGAGAACCCGTGAGCGCTGCTGGTGGTCATAATCGCAGATGCACCAGACTTGGCCTTGTTGGTGATGGTAGCCGACCCGCCGAGTGACACAGTAATGTTGTCACCAATTTGGAAATTGTGTGCAGAATTAGTTGTCAAAGTTGCCTGGTTACTAGTCAGTGCCTTGTTGATAACCGTGGCTGTCGAAGGCAGGGCAACAGTGACTGAATCTCCAGCAGAAAATCCGTGAGCCACTGAAGTAGTCAAAGTTGCCACGTTTGATGTCAAGGACTTATTGTTGGGGACTGCTGTAGCCGGAAGGGCCACCAAAACGGTGTCAGAAACACTGATTCCGTTAGTTGCTACTGTGGTCAGTGTGGCGGTTCCGCCAGTCATCGCCTTGGTGTTTACTGTAGAAATCTCAGTCGAAGATACAGTGATCAAATCTCCTACCGAGTAACCGTGAGGAACCTGAGTAGTAAGGGTGGCGACATTACTCGTCAACTGCTTCTTTGACAGAGCCTTAGTGGTACTAAAATTGACGACCACTGTCTCACCTGGGATGAGATAGTGTGTATCACTAGTAGTAACAGTCGCGGTTCCGGATACAATTTGCTTGTAAGTTGCCGTAAGGTGGTCAACATCGTCCGTAAAGGCCAAAGTATTGTCTCCAGGAGCCAACTTTACCCAGTCAGTCAAAGTTGCCAACTTAGACCGTTGTCCGATACTCACTCCGTTGTAGGTAACACTACGCTGATAAGTATCAACAATGAGTACGTCATTGTTTGCCAATGAAACCTGGCCTACACCGGTCGTCTGAGTGATATCGTCAGAGGTAAGAGCAAAGTTGATTGTGTAGGGGAAGACCTGAGAAGCTCCCGTCACCACATACTGGGTGCCTACCGAATCAAACGGTGCTCCGGCTCCTGCTACCTCGATAATGTCCCCAACCAACAGATGATGGTTGTTTGTGGTCGTGATAGTAGCTACATCTTGGTACACACCCAGGCTATTGATCGTCCCAACAGGACCGCTGCCCCGCAGGGACTCAATAAGGGTGATGGTTTCATTGGTCTCTGCATTGTAGATGGAAGACCCGGAACCAATTGGACCAGTAATCATAAATACTGCTGTCACATCGGCAGTTCCGTTGTTGGTCGCAATCCCGGTAAATGATGAAGCGTTGAGGTGGACATGGGAGAGTCCATCTGGATCAGAGTCATCCCACTCGTACTTGATCGGATCAGCCGCGCGCAGAGGGATACTGAAGTCTGTGCGTCCCCGGGCGTTGGTGGTTGCGATCTGTGGGCGAGAGCTTAGGCGAACATAGGAAGCCTTTGTGGGGCTCTCATTGGTACGAAGCCATCCACCCTTTCTAACTAGATTTGTGGCCGTTACAAGCCGGTCTAGAGCCGCTGAGAGGGCACTATCAGGATTGGCTGGCCAGAAACTTCCGGTAAGCGTTAGTTCTCGTGCAGTGTACCGTCCGGACACGTCATACTGACCATCCTCAGTGCCTCGTTCAATGCTAGGAACCGTAGGAGTGGAGTGGCCCCACCAACCCTCAATGCCAGTACAAACCCAAAGAGTTCCAAACTCATCAATAGTATTTAGAATCAAATCGTTTATTGTGACATCAGCATTGAGCACCAAGCCATTGAACACTTGGAAAGTCGGCAACGTCAATGCCTTGTTGGCGATAGAGTTGACTTCCGCGACAGTGTAGTTGTCGATGTACCCACCGACATAGCTGGCCTGCTCAAATAGGATGGCATCGGCACGGAATAGAGCGCCTGCTGTGCCAGCGATGACCTGTGTTACTCGGATATAAGCAGACACCGCTCCAGCAGGAGCCGTCCAGACACCAGAAATACGCCCCCAGGAAGCATCATCCGTCAACGTCAGAGTGGCAGATGTATTGGTACCAATAACAGCGTTGGAAGCATTACGCCATTCAACTATGAGATTGAGGTCTGCCTCTTCTTGAATAGGCACCGTAACTGGGAGACGCAAATAGATACTCACTGCGTAACTAAGTCCCGCAGTTACTGCTACTGGAATTGTAGAAGCGAATCCGGAGTTGTTGCCAGAAGACTTGGCTACCTTGAGGGAGTCAGTACCTACAAAGGCGTAGTCACTATCGACCGAAATTGTTGCACCGTTGAGTGCAGAGAACCCAGAGGTTGTCCCAAGCTCAAAAGATGAGTTAGCTAGAAACAAATTCTTGCGAGCCATTAGCTTCCGCCCTTCCGCGACTTGAAGGAAATAATGCGATCAACTTCAGCAGCGATAGCGTGGACATCTTGACCCGGCTGAGCGTAGATGTTGAAGGTTGCTCCCTTAGCTCCACCACTGAGGTGGTCAATGAGGGCCTTGTCTCTTGCAGAAAGTCCATTAGCATCAAGAGGCTCGATACGTTCAGGCTTTCCAGCCTCTGCAACCTTTACAATAGTACCACCCGGCGATGGATCAACTACTCCACCCTTAGCGAGCTTCGGAATAGTAACGTGACCCAAAAGACCGATCTGTGGCCCACCGACCTTAGAGGACAATGAGTTGAATGCCTTGGCACCACCGTTGATGCCATCGATGATTCCGTTGACCATTCCCTGGATGACTCCGAGGATGGTATTGATAATGGCCTTGATTGAGCTAAGAATTCCGTTCCAGATTCCAGTGATAATTCCTGAAATTGTGTTAAACACATTTCGAACGATGTTTATCAACCCATTGAAGCCATTACTTACAAAGTTGACCACGCCCGTGACCACTCCACGAATGATGCTCAAGTAGCCATTCCAGGCCGTAGAGATAAAGTTTCCGATGTTCGTGAAAATAGTCTGGAAGAAGTTGAATACGTTGGTGAAGATTGTAGTTACGAAATCATAGATTCCCTGAGCTACGCCACGAACGATGTCCATGTAGCCATTCCAAACGGTGGTAAAGAAATCACCGATATTAGTGAACAAAGTAGTGATGAAATCACCTACATTGGTCAAGATGGTCGTGACATTAGTAACCAAGTCCTCAACCGGCTTCTGGAGGCTACTGAAAGCGTCTCCCCAGACCTTACCGATGTCTGAGAAGTTTCCAGTCAGAACATCAACAATTGTACTGATGACTGCACCGAGCAGCGTAGCTACGATTTCAAGAACATCACCAAGAACCTTGAACAACGGAAGTAGCGAGTTCAGAAGAGGAAGCAAAGGCGTAAGAGCTTTCATAACCAATTCAAGAACAATTGGAATAAGCGGCTTGATAACCTCGAATACCTTAGAAATAATCGGAGCCAAGTCCTTGAAGATGGTGGCTACGACCTTGATTACAGGGGTCAGAATATCTGCCAAAGTCTTGACAATGAGGATGAGAATCGGAGCCAAAGCATTCAGAGCCTTACCAAGGGCTCCTGATAGAACTCCGGATACCTCACCAAGGATTCCACCCAACTGACTGAATACCGGAAGCAATGGCTGAACCGCAGCCATAAGCTGCTTGAGGACGCCATTGACAATCTCATCGATTTGCTTCTTGAAATTCTTGTTGGTGTTGTAGAGCAAGATGAAGGCAGCAGCCAGAGCCAGAATAAGAATCAAAATAGGATTCTTGACGAGGAAGTTGAACCCGTCACCGATACCCTTTAGAACAGTCTTCGCCTTGCCGCCGATGTCATTGAATGCCTTTTGAACCGTACTAAAAGCCTTGACGCTTCGGGAAGCCAGGTCTACGTATCCTACAAAGATGGCAAATGCCTTACCGGCAACAATTACCCCAAGACCAATAGCTTCAAAGGTTCCTTGGAGGGGTGCGAGGGCATCTTCGATCTTCTGAATTACCGGGTTATTGAAGAATGCGCCAAGAGCATCAAATCCGACCTTTAGAGTGTCGAAGAAGGCCGTAGCCTGACCAGTATTGGCGAAGGCATCCAAGAACTTGATTACTGAAACAACCAAGGCTGCAAATGAAGGACCAGCATCGATAGACTTCTTGAGAATGTCGGCCAGGAATGGAGCACCTTGCTTGAGCACGTCAAAGGTCTTGCCAATGTTCTTGTCTTCACCGAGAGTAGCAAGACTCTTGATAAGAGTACCAATAGCCCCCAAAACCTTCGTAGCGTTGATGGCGGTGTCCTTGAAGAACTGATCAAGTCCTGCTTTCTTAGAAGCAGTGCTGTCCAAGTCCTTGAATCCCTGAGTTGCCTTGAGCAAGAACTGGATCATGATGTCTCCACCAGAGCCCGGGGCAAAGTTGGCGCGGATGATGGCACCAAAACCGGCGAAGATGTTGCCGAAAATCTTACCGAACTCTGCGGCAATGTCTCCGGAACGCTTGAAGAATGCTGCTAGCTCTCCGTTCTTGGAAACGGTGGTCAGATAATTATCTAGCTTGACCAGTTCTCCGTTGACGAAGGTCAAGAATCGAATTGCTACCGGCTGCACTGCGTTGAGGAGCGTGAGGAAGATGCTGAACGCAGTTCCTAGTCCCTGACCAATTTGAATAAGTACAGGTCCGACACCAGCAAAGAATGTACCGAGCTTTTGCAAGTTGGCGCTAGTTGTGATAGCGTCAGCAAGCTGGGTGACGACTGTCCCAAGAGCAGTACCAACTTCGCCAATGCCCTTTGCAACAACAGGGAATGCCGCTGTCATAAGAGTGGTGATTGCAGCCTGAAGAGGAGGCAAGAATGAATTAGCGGCAATCTCTTTGAGTTGGTTGAACTGTGGCTTGATGCTCTGAATAAACTTTACAAATGCAACCTGAGCCTCAGTGAGCTTGGCAAATGGGTCTACTCCACCCCCGCCCCCAGAGTCTGCCTTTACCGCAGCGTCCTTAGCAGCTTGCTGCGCCTTGGCAACATTATTTTCAGCGTCAGCCTGAGCCTGGGCCGCATCACGAACTACCTTGGCGCGGTTGGCCTCTGCCTTCGCAAGAGCATCGGTAGCAGCAGTTACTGCCTTAGTACCAGCAACACCAGTCTTGTTTAGCTGAGTCTGGACAGCTTGAGTCTGCTGAGCGCTATCCTTAGCCTTTCGGTAGGCAAGATCAGCTTCCTGGAAAGCTAGTTCAGCTTCCTGGCGCGCAGCAGAGTTTGGCGGCAAGTCTTGGGCCTTGGCCAGATTGATACGAGCCTGCTGGAGGTTTAGTGCAGCCTTCTTCTCAGCAAGAGCCGCGTCCTCAGCGTCGAAGCCAGCTTGCTTGATTTCTTCTTGGCCATCCTTATACGCCTGATTGAGGGCAAGCTGAGCATCACGAACGTCATTATTAGCCTGGACCAGTTGTTCACGATTATCCTGGATAACCTTGGCCAGAGCCTTCTCGGAGTCAAGAACCGCCTGGTTGGCCGCAGCGAGCGCCTTCTGGGCAGCAGCCTCGGCCTTAGCAGCGGATGACCCACCGGCTCTGTTCTTGTTCAGAGTCGTCAGCGCCTTGCTAATGCCGCTGAATGCTAGCTTGATAACACCCATTCCCGTCCCGAGAGACGCGAGGATTGACCCTAGGGAGAGCAAAGAGGCACCAGCCCCGCCCGCTGCGCCGATCAGAGCACCTAGGCCACCGATAGCAGAGGAAATACCACCAACAATTCCACCAAATGCTGTACCAAGAGTGATGGAACGACGAATCAAGTTTTCAAACTCGATACGAGCCTCTCGACCCTTTTCAGCAGCAGCACTAAAACCCGCCTTCAGCGCAGTAAATGGATCACCACCACCAGCGAGCGAACTCTTGAATGCCTTGGTAAACTGATCACCGAGAGACTTACCTTCGGAAGCGCCAATTCGGCTGACTCCCGCCAAGGAACGACGAATATCACCTTCCACGTTAGCCGAGCTAACGCGGAGGATGATATTCGCAGAACCTACGGTCACAGCCATGGCTGTGGAGCCTTTCGATTAGTGCTGCATCGGAGCGTCTAGGACGTTTCCGAACGGCAGAGGAGAGTTTGCATTTACTGGTGTTGGCGGACTATATGGTTGGGTTGGTACTGTCTTCGGGTTGAACGGTTTTACAGATTCTGCTTCCGTCATCATTTCTTCTGGTGGTCCTAAGGTGGAGAAGTCAGGCATTGCTGACTGCTGGCCCTTCAACTTGTACTTGTAGCTAGTGCCGTACATGTCCTGATAAAGACTTGTTCGTAGAGCAGACTTTGATTCTGCTTCCTCGGGGCTATTTAGGGTGTTATCTTCTTCGAACCAGTAGTGAAGAACGTCGCACATTGCTGCTGCGTCCCACTCTCCCAATTCCAATCCAAAAACTAGAGCCTTTCCGTTGACGTAGTGCCAGAGGTCTAGCGCCCAGCTAATTAGCCCTCTGGCTGCTCTTCCGGGCGGTTCGAGTACTCCTCGATCAACCACTCGATAATGGCAACGAGAGTCTCAGCAGAGACGACCTTTACCTTGTCTTCGAGAAGCGCATCGAAGCGTGTGAAGCTTTCATCCGTGAGAACCTGTTCAAAGAACTCACTGATCATCTTCATGGAAACGTTCTGGCCGTCTTGAGTTGCCCCAACTAGTTCGAGCAGGAACTTACCTGGAATGCTTGGAAGAGCATGGAAGGTTTCACCGTGAAGCTTGAAGGAAATTGGATCACCCTCGACCTTGGGAGAACCAAAGTCCTTGAAACGGGTAGTCACTGTCTTAGTCATTTGTCTATCTCTTTCTGTGGGTCATTTTTAGGGTATTACCCTGCATTTATTATACTAAAGGAATGCGAGGTAAAGATTGTCACTTAGGTAGCGATTTGGCTTTGTTCCTGGGTGGAAGACGTGTCGGGTATAGATCATTCGACCGCTTTGGGAGAATCTCATGTCATTACTACCGCGAGCAAAGATTTGGTGAGGACGAGTTCCTTCGTGATGGAGCAAAGCGATTCGATTGTCGGAACCGATGGTCCACTCTTGATAATTAGCGGCTCTTAGGTGAGTAGTGCGAATAGATTCTTCTAGCGCGCGAGTGCTTTTACCTACCTGACGCTTTGCAGCGACTTGAATTCTGTTAGCTCGAACTCTGAAATATTGTCCGACTTCGCCGCTCTCGTTGTTCAAAAAATTGTCAAGAACTGGCTTGTAAATAGTGACTTCAGAAACAACACCAAATTCAAATGGCATTAGGGAATAACCACCGTTAGATTCAGATTGGTGGACTGAACGCCACCCTGTGGATCATCGACAAGAACAGTAGCGATAATGCCCTTACCTGAGAAAGCTGAATCAAATGACTTGAGATTGTCGATAAGTAGCCATGCATCTACAGCAGCCCACTCGGACGCTGCTTGCAGAGAGGCTGGTGTAGGGGGGTTTCCGTTTTGCTGAGACACAGGAACTTCTCGGGTAATACTGATGTTGTATACCGCGCTCCGGGGGTCAGAACATTGACGTGGTGTCGTAGCCTGATCCCCCGGAGTGCCGAGATATACCTGTAGCAGGGACACGACTACTTGTTCGCAGTCTTCTGCTGGACGACCAGTCATCCAGTACTGACGCTGAGGCAACGGAACGTTGGCCTGGGCGAAAATCCCCACCACAGCTTCAAGAAGCTGCGGTGCCATATTCAGAATATTCTTGGAATCCTCTGAAATCTGGTAGCTATCAAGTGACTTGACCAATATTACTCGTCAGTCTTCTTGCTCTGACGGCCAGCGACTGGCTGAGAGTCTTCGCGGGTGTCCGCGCCAACGCCAGCAACATAGTCGATATCAGGGTCTGGAAGATTGACTTCAACAGCATCCTTGGATGGGTCGAAGACTACCTTGCCGTCTACCTTTACCGAACCATCAGGCTGTAGAACCGATACGGTGTCTACGGCTGGGCCGGTGTTCAACTTCTTAGCGGCTGGGCCTACTCCGTAGGTCACGCCGTTTCCTCCTGTAGCCATTTCTAGCTCCCTTCTTCGGTTGAGTCGTCTTCAGCGTTTGCATCAACGACCTTTACGTCACCCTCGTTTGGAGCGACAATTGGTTCTGCCTTCTTAGCGGCTGGCTTCTTAGCTGGAGCCTTTTTGGCTGGCTTTTCTACCGGAGCACTATTAGACCCGGGCATATCTGATGCTCGGAAATTTGTCATAGACATATGAAATCCTTTCAGGACTAATATTTCATTATAGCGGTTTTATGGTCTCTGCGGGCGGCGTCCACGGTATACATCCGGGGAAAATACCTTTGAAGGAGCCGTGGCCTTATGAGGATTCTGACTCTTCAAGAACAAGTCAATTGAGTAGACTCCAGTACGCAAATCTGCAATAAAGTCCTGGCTATCCAGGATGGTAAATGTGACACCCTGCCGTGAAATGCTCGTCACGCGAGTCGGAAGGGAGCACTCATCAGCGCGTCCGCCCCAAAGCAAAGCAAACTGTGTCGCCAAATCTCGGGCAGCCATCTTTGCTACAACAGGAATTGCTCCACCATAGGTGTAAGTAATTTCAAGTTCATCAAGAATATACTGATCAAATTCCAGCGTTGCGTGGTTCATCAGGTTATAGTGGCTAGGGTCCATCGTGAGACCGTCTGAAACAGTGACGATAGAGGCAATGTTCGTAACCGGGCGTCCACGTAGACGAATATGATTATGAAGGTCCAAAGTATATTCAGGCAGAGTTGCCTCAATTAGTGCCATATCCGTAATTGACAATTCCAACTGGGCAATAGTTTGCACAATGAGAGGCAATTGCTTGCCATAAATCTCAGTCACGGTAATGGGACCGTTGATTTTGCGACCAGACATTGCCCACAAAATACTTGACGCAGCTTCACACGCCTCAACGGCGAATTGTGAAGTAGCTGTATCTTGATCTAGGTCCTCGGGGGCTACCCACAAGCCTGCCATGTCTTTTCCTCTCTGGTTCAAACAAAAGGGCCGGTAGTCTGCCGAGTGGCAGGCTCTACCGGCCCCTTTAGTTGGTCGTCTTAGACGGTTGGGTTGTCAGCCGACTCGATGATGTTGTCGATTGCGTTATCTGCCACGTAATCAACGTTACCTGGGACGTTGTAAGCGTCTGGGTCGGTTCCATCAGTCAGGTCAGTAACCGCACGGGCACCAGCAGCAACCGTTGCTGTACCAGTAGCAACAGCAGACGTTACGTCTGCGTTAGTTACGGCATAGGTGAAGGTTGTGGTGGTAGGAGCAGCCAAGATGGTGAAGGTTCCGTTGAGTGCAGTAGTGGTTGGAACACCAGCTACGGTCACAGTGTCTCCGGCCTTGAATCCATGTGCTGTTGAGGTAGTCAACGTAGCTACGTTAGAAGTAATAGCCTTGTTGCTAATTGCAGCAGTTAGAGTCTCGTGCCAGGTGTACATACCGTTGTACCCAACAGGAGCCCAGTCCGTACGAGCGTAGGAGTATGGACGCTCTGTAGCGACCGGGAACTCCCAGCGACCGTCAAGGCCGGTTCCAAAGGCATCGTTACCGAGTCCGTATCCTTCGAAGGTGTTAGCAAGAAGTCCATTCTCGATAACACGGTCTCCAGAAAGGCGAAGCTTGGTGTAAGGGAATACCCAGTAGAAGTAAGGAAGTACCGAAGCACGCTTACCGTCTGCAACTGCGTAAGACCAGGCTTCGATAGCCACACCGTTGCCGGATGGGTCGTCACCTACGGCTGGGGAAGCCCAACCGACGCTCTTGTTGTTCTGGGAAGAGAACGTACCAAGGTTCTTGCGGAGCAAGATACCACCGGAGATAAGAGCAGTAAGCTCGGTGTCCGGTTCGCAGATTGCAAGCTGCATGGTGATACGCTTTAGGGTGTCTGGGGACTGGTAGGTCACGCAGACCGAACCATTAGCAGACTTCTGGGTGATTTCGTCTCCAGCCTCATATTCCGGGGTGAACGAGATGCTCATGAAAGCTGACGTAGTGTAGCTATCTCCCGGACCATTGAGGAGGTTGCCAAGCGCGTCTAGGCGCGTGACGCGGATAGCAGCACCCTGAATGGATGCAGCATATTCCTGAGTAGCCATTAGGCTTTCCTCTCGTTCTTAGTGGTTTTTCCAGTTTACCGGATTAGGTCAGAGTGACCTGAGCGGCAACCCAGATTGATGGATCAAAGTGGACAGCAACAGGGCGTTGTGCCACAGTAACGGAGTCGTTCTTAGCTGGGTCGAATCCATCTGCAACCTTCTGAGTTACGAGGTCAGTTGCTCCGATTTCCACGATTACATTGCTAGTGGCGAACATCCACTTGTTCGTGGCGGTAGCAGTTGCACCGGTTGCACCAATTGGTCCATTTCCGGTGTAGCCTGTTCCGATCACGACTAGGGTTCCAAGACGAGTCACAGCAAAAGTGCTTGCAGTGCTGTCCTTAGAAGGATTGATTAGCTCGATGCTTGTGCCAAGCTCGGTAGCTACGTCTCGGGTCATGTGGATAATTCCACGGGTTCCCGTAGGAGAATTAGTGATGCCTTGCTCTAGGCGAGCTAGAGCGGCATTAGGAGCAAGGCCACCAGAAGTAACAACAGTGGCTCCGCCAGTCTGCTGACGAAGATAGCCAGTGGCTGGAGTAGGAGTCAGTGCCTGTGCGGCGCGACCCTCCCAGAACTCTAGTTCTGCCACCTTCTGGGTAACAGCATCCATCTGGTCTTCAATAAGACCGTCACGAGGATTATCACTTTCCAAATCCTTACCAGTGCGCTTGTCTACAAGCTCTGCAAGGAATGGGTGGACTGAGTAGTAACGAGCGATAGCGGAGCCGTCATATAGATTACCGTTGGTAACTACATCGTTATTGATGGTCCGAAGATTGACTGTGGGTGAAGCAGTGGATTCGCTTAGGAATCCCCGAATCCACTGTTCGTCATTTGATTCATGACGAACAACATCCGCCACACTCAGAAGCCCACAGGGAGCAATGGAGAGAGCAGGAGCGGCGAGGACGCCGTTAGTGATCTGTGCCATTTTTGTACTCCCTGGGGCTTCTGAGTGTGATCTAGATGTTTATTGAGTTGCTAAGCTTTTGGCTTAGTACTCGATTGCGGCTGCGGTAGCGCCACCAGTGGTGTCGCGGAGAGCAGCAGCAGAACCGTTGACCGAGATGGTCGAGGTAATTGCAAGGGACTCGATACCGACGAAGGCGAGACCCTCGAAGGTTTCAACGAACATCTTGTAGTCGTTGGTCGAGACGAGTCCCGAGTCGCGGACGATACCGATGTCTAGAGTTCCACCATCGAGGAAGAGGAAGCTTCCCTCGGAGAAGAGGAACCATGTGAACGAGTCTGGGAACTCAAGAAGAGCACCAGTTGACTGAGCACCGAAGGTGTTCTGATCGTAGCTCCAGGTGATGGAGACGTTCAGAGCGGAGAGCCAGCCCGAGACCTCAGCCTTGGCGACGGACAAGTTGTCGTCTCCAGGCATGTTGAGGGCAAGGTCAGCAGCCATGGCGTCAAGTACCCACATTGGGGCAATAGCCTGAAGCTGAGTTGCTGGGTCAATACGGTGGCGGCTACGGTAAGCAGCAGAGGCACGGCGGACGTTCACGAGGAAGTCACGGGCGAAACCGATGATGCTAGAGGTCGTAACTGCGGTCGAAGCTGCGTTGATCTTCGAAAGAAGGTTCAACTCGGCCTGGCGAGCGTGCTGGATGAGAGCAAGCTCGTTGTGGCGTGCAACCAACTCTGGGTAAGCGCGAGAGAGCAGGTTACCGAACTGAAGCTGCAAAGTAACTGCGTCAGTCAACGCAATTGCCTCGGTAGCGCCAGCAACAGTCAAGCTGTTCTTGCGAGGAGTAGAGTTAGAAGCAGCGTCGATGTCGTTCTGGTTGGTCCAGACGCCGACTGCTCCGGTGTAGCTAGAAAGCACTGGAGGAACGACGTAGCGCACTCCACCGCGATCTGCCTGGAACTTAGGCAAGGAATCCTTGACCGGACGAGCGTCGGTTCCGAATCCGAAGATGTCGTAGCGAGTCTCGACTGGAGTACCGAAACCACCGGATGCGACAAGTGCGCCGCTCTCCTTGGCCTCAGTTACCTTGGCCCAGTTCTCTTCTGGAGTACCGTGCAGGAAACGGTCTTCCGAGTAAGGCATGGATAGGGATGCCACGGTAACCTGCTCACCGTCTCCACCGTTTACACGGCGAAGAGCGTGAATACGCTGGCTCATCAGGTCTGCTACCTGATTCATGGACTTGATTGGCTGGCCAGCGCTTACAGAACCAAGGTCGGCCCCTGCCGTGATTGCCACGGTAGCGGTCTCTGCCTCGGCCAGTGGGCGACGGTCAGCAGGAACTTCGATAGCTCCGTCTGCTGATGCGGTCACGGTTTGTGCCTCTTCCTGAGCCTCTGGGGACTCACTTGGTGTTTCAATAGAAGCTTCTGCTTCTACCGGTGCCTCTGCGCTGGCTTCGGCTACATCTTCGGCGGATGCCTCGGATGCGTCAGATTCTTCGACAGATGCCTCAGATTCTGTAGTTGGTGTGGCCTCAACCTCTTCAACAGCGGCTTCGGTCTCTGCTTCTGGAGCAGCCTCTGGGGCTACTTCCTCAACAGCGGCTTCTGCCTCTGGTGCGGCTTCCTCGGACGCTTCAGCTTCGGCGGGTGCCTCTACTGCTGCCTCTTCAGTTGCTGCTTCGGTTTCGGTTGATGCGGTTTCGTTTGTTTCGGTCGAAGCGCTTGCCTCAGCTACCTCAGGTTCTGCGGATGCCTGAACCGGGGCGTCAGCCTCGGTTGCGTCGTCCTCTGGGGACTCTGCGTCATCTGCCGATGCTTCTGCTGGTGTGTCCGAACCCTTTACGCGAGCGGAAAGCTCCTGAGCGCGAGCAGAGAGTTCCTCTGCCTGAGCTTCACGGCGAGCTACCTCGCTACGTAGGGTGTCGAGCATGTCAGCAAGCTCGGTCATGGCATCCACTGTCTGAGGAGTGAGGGCATCAGCGGCATCGAATTCATCAAACTTGCTAACAATGCTTGCTTCTGCTTCCGAAAGCTGTTCATCCGAAAGCTCAGACAAATTGTCTAGCTGTGACTTGATGTCATCCACTTGTACCTCCTCCAGGCCATAATGACGCGCCGAACGGTTCGGCTGTCCAGTGGTTTCTGAGGCGAGGGACTTTTACGCGCAGAGGGCGTTTAGGCACTTACCTGATGAATACTATTATTGCATACCAAAAAATGGTGATTTATAGTATTAGTTCAGTAGGCGAAGTAGCTTAGACATCTGAGAAGAAATCTCTGATTGACTCATCATCTGATGGCCAGACTTGAAAGCTAGAAGCCCAGCAGTCGGGGCAGCAGCCTTGTCCTTGCCCAGTTCCTTCTGCGTGCGAGCCACAAAATCATTCACCAGGTCTCGGAGGACAGGAGGTAGGTCAGAGAATCTGATCTTCTGGGCCTGATTATCAAAGGGAAGAGGGAGATTTGATAGAACCTTGGCCAGCGCTCGGGCTGTCTCACGAACATTGTCGATTGAATGAGCATCAAGTGCTCCATCATCGATTCGATTGAGCATGTTCTTCAGGTCCATAGCGGACTTTAGAGCAGCAGGGTAGTTTCCACGACCCTCGTACTGCTGGGTTTCCTTGAGCTTGTTGAGGACATCCGTGTTGCCTTGGTCACCTAAATTTGACTTGAGTCTGGCCAAAACATCACGGAATTGTCCGTCTGAATTGCGTGGTTGATTCTTTCCAGGAATGAACTTCTGGGCACTATCCACCTCTTGAGCGTGGACATCCGCAGCATTATCGTCATTACCGTTTGCAGGCGCAGTTGCAGGAACCGCGCGAGTAGCGAAGGTGGCAACACCCTCTGCATTGCTACCCGCGCGTCCGCTAAAATCCTGGCCTTCAACCTTTGCACGAGCGGCTTCAGCACGCTCACGCAGGGTCTCGACCGATGCAGTGATGGCATCGGCAGAAGCGGTTGACCAGTTCTCCGGGATCATGGACTGCAATCCAAGAGCCTTGGCACGCTTCTTGATGTGGGCCTTGACGGCTGGCTTGTTCTTGGCACGTCCGAAAGCTTGAATAGCGTTCGAAAGATCGTCCTTATTACGAATCGGGAATGATCCGTCAGGAAGAGCCTCACCCTTATCAGCAGCCTTCTTGCGAACAGAAGCAGGAATGAATCCGAACTCCTCGAAGCGACCACGGAGGCCGTCAGCACGCGCAGCAAGCTCCGCATTACGGCGATCAATGGCACCCTGCATGCGCTGACGAACAGCGCTTGCCCGAAGAGCAGTTTCCTTGTTAGAAACTGATTCGAGAACGCGCAAACGTTCGTTCAATTCGGCTACAGGATCGCCCTTCATCTTGGCTAGCGGCAATGCACCAGCAGCAACGAGGGACAGAACCTGTCCAGAAGCCACCATCGTACGAGCGATAGGGAATCCTGGTACATTTACCTGGCAAACAGCCACGAGTTCTAGACGGCCACGAATTGGACGCCAGTCTCCGGACGGAGCGGATGCACGAGCAGCACGAACCTGTTCAGGAGTTACGCCTGGGCGAAGCGAGCCAGCAACCCAGATACCGAACTTGTCTTCGCCAGCATGAACGTCTGCGAAGGCAGAAGCTGTGTCGTCATAGTGCTTGATAGCGTCACGAGCACTTGCCTCCATACCAGCGTGTCCACCGGCCAAAGTAAGCTGACCTACAGGGATATCATCGCCTTCATCGGTACGAATAAGACCAGAGTGGAAGTAGGCATAATTGCTCTTCGACTTTGGTGGCTTTGTGCCAAAGCTCATGCCGATGTGATCCATGTCCCATGCTGCGATATGACCAAATACATGGCCGCTATCGTCAATGGTGAGCGGGGTCGGACGATCTAGCTTTGGATTGTCGAACCAACTCGCTGGAGGAGCAAGCGGGATTGAGCTTGCAACATATCCTGCTGCTACAAGAGCAGCTTCCTCGTACGGGTCGGTTCCATCGACATAAATGCCGTCTGGAATCACGGTTTCCTCCTGTGTTGGGGCATCCGGAACCATTCGAATTGTTGCTTCCTGGAATGCTGGCTTTGCTACAATAGTAACAGCCATGACGCGGGCCTGATCGATGGTCAGTCGCTTCTGCTGCACTGTCTTCTGCGGGCCATCCGCAGCGTCTTCCTCGTCTGCTTCGAACATGTCCATGTCCGCACTGACGAAACGTAGGAACCCAGCGCGTACCATGCGCTCGGCTTCTGCACCATAAACTCCGGTGTCAAAGTGTCCGTATCCGGCACCAATTCCAAGAGGAGTTCGTCCTAGACGCTCGATGCGACCTACGACAACAGCACCCTTGTGGCCCTCGTCCGTATTGATCTGCCAAAGCAGGGAAATCGGTAGATCGCGGATAGATGCAGCATACTTTTCGATCAAACGACCGTCTCCAGAAGGAATTCCTTCTGGAAGAGCGAGAGGAATGAAGAACGCTCCACCCATTGGCTGTACGGCAGACACAGCGTTTGCGGCTGCGGTTAGGCCCTTGCGATTGCTGGTGTTGTAGATGTGGGTGAGTTCTGGAGCGAGCGTGATGCCCTGTACGCGGTTACGAGCCAGATTTCCACGGACTCGCGTCACAGCGGAGGCTAGAACTGCCTCGGTTGGGCGGATAAAGGCATCAGAGTATGTCACACCCGCAGAGTTCGCAGAGAATCCTTGGCGATTAGCCTTGTCTCCTGGCCACATTCCTGTAGCTTCGTGGTGGCGAAGGGAGCAGTACCCCTTGGCGCGTACGCCTAGGTACTTTCCAAGATGCTGAACGCAGCGAGTCCAGTCCCCTGGAGTGTTCCACATGATCTTGGCAGCGCCAGCGCCTTCCATCCAATAACGACGAAGCTTTTCAGCGCCTCCCCGGCTACGGTCTGCACCACCGGCAGCGGTAATGGCTCGAATAAAGTCTGGCTGGGTTCCCCACAGAACTTTCAGGGCAAATTCACTATACGGACTTAGAGAAGCCGTAGTTGGCTGCGGCCCAGCGGAAATTGTCTGATCCTGCTGCTGCTTTTGGGCAATAGCATCCTCGTCAGTCTGCGGAGTATCAGAGGACGGGTCCGGAGGAGACGAAGGAGCAGTATTTCCTTCTGCATCTGGAGCAGTAGTCTCGTCAATCATCTGGTCTTGATCGGAGCTATCCTGAGCACCCTGTGAGGTGTCAACCTGCTGTAGAACGTCTGGGTAGCTCTCATCATCCAGTGGAACTACTGGTGGTGGAGTTGCCGAGTTCAGAATCGCCAGGGCATTCGGGTCCTGTACCCATTCACCATTCTTACGGGTGAAAGTCATTGGCTGGTTCGATGTCGCGCTAGCCGGTACAAGGGCAATCAACTGGAGAACAGCCTGAGGGTCGTCTGGCGCAACGATGGCCAAGTAAATTGGCTTCACGTCAGAATTATCTGGCGTCATCGGAGGGGTTGGACCGTTGGTGGACGCTGGCGCTGTTGGGCCGTTATCATCTACCGGGCTAACCGTGTCTGCTGTGATTGCAGCGGTAATTGGGTCATACCAAATCTTGTTAGACTGGTAGCCCTTAGAGTCCTTCTTGTTCAGCCACGCATTGAGTAGAGGATTACTGTAGGCATTGGTCGTGATGTCGTGACCAATCTCAGCCTTGATCTTCTGACCCTCTGCACCAGTGTTCAGCGAGTTCTTACCCTGAACCGCGATGGTACGAGACCCCCCGAGAGCCTGGTACGAATCACGTTCTGCCTTGACCCATGCTGGGAAGTTGTTGATCACATTGTGCAGTGATTGGGAGTCCATTGACGGAAGCGTTCCCGGAATGGTCCCCTGAGTGCGGTTGATAGGAGTGCGGGGTTCTGCGAGAATGCCGGAGAGGTCAACTGGCTGAATATCTACAGGCTGTCCCGGTAGCGTAATAGCCGTAGGAGACATTCCCTGGACATTCTTACCAGGAACAATGATCGATCCGCCAGAGTTCAAAGCAACCTGAACGGTTCCGTTCTGAGGGTTGACCTGTGTGATCTTTCCGGTAACACTTGGATCGTCATTGACCATGACCGATCCACCGACCTTAGCGAACTGGCCGCGTCCGTCACGAACCTGCTTCTCAGCGTTGGCGGAACGTTCGTCAGATGAGTAGATACCATCACCAACAGCACCGGCAGCGGTCAAAGTATCAGCGACTGGAATCCAGTCAATGTCTGGCAAAGCATCCATAGCGAGACGAGCTTCGACAGGATTCAGGTCTTCGATGTAGATGTTCTGATATGGATTTTGTGCCAACAACGAGGCAATTTCGATGGCAGAAGCTGGGTCGATGACTACATGAATCTTTTCAACTTCATCGTAAAGCTCTGGGCTATCCAAAGCCTGATCATACTTCCAGATATCACCATCTGCTCCGAGACCGAGGTCAGTCCACTGACCACCGTTCCAGACATAAGACTTCCCGTCGAGGTCTACGCGGTATAGACGGTCGATACCGTCACCGTTAGTTAGGACGCGAGCGATGAACTCGGGGGAAGCTGTAGGGTCTTCGCTAAGAATCGTGTCTAGGAGCGAGACATCCGGAGCAGCCTCTGTGGTCGTGCCCGGATTGTTGGTGGCGATGGTTCCAGCCCACTTCTTACCGGCATTTCCACCATTGAGTAGCCAGGACGTGTCTCCGGCTGCGGTAAGAGGACGACTTTCAAAGTAATTGGCGATGTATTCTACTTGCCCGAAGTCAATCTGACCGCCCGCGACCAACGTGGTGGCAATCGCCACATCAGCAGGGGTCGTACCCTTGCGCTTCTGCGAAAACTCTCGAAGACCCTTCTTGGCGGCATTTTGCACACCGAGAGGGATGGTGTATCCACGGTTAGGAGCCTTGGCAGCGGGCTTGTTCATCATCGACAAAGCTAGGTCGGCTGCGCTCTCATCCTGAGCGGTATACTCGCCAGCCTCCCATGCGCGAGAGGTGTCCAAAGAATCCGGTGAGCCAGAGGCCACAACAACGGATACGCGAGAGTCAACAATCACACCCTTGTCATCTTCTACGAAGAAGAGATAGTGGCCTGATTGTCCAATGAAACTAGCCATCTAGCTGGAACTTTTCTACTGAATGTCGGATGAATCGTCCGGAACATCCGGCAATGGTTCGTCAGATTCAGAAGAAGCGTCCGAGTCATCTGGTAGAGCCGCAGGAACATCTTCTTGTGGAAGATCGGTGCCCGAGTCTACACTCCCGTCAGCGCCTTCGTCATCATCCGGTTCAAAGTCGGAGTCGGAGTCAGCGGACTTGTACTGCTGTGCATCGTCAACGGTGGTGTAGTTCTTGTCGTAGAAGTTCAGGAAATCATCGGCCTTTTCAGGATCGATTTCGATGGCCTGCATCTGGTCGTAGCTATCGTCGTCAGGAGCCATCAGGGACCAATCTCCCTGATTACGCGCCCAAGTACCCATGTCGTTGGTGTAGGTAAGTCCTACAACGTAGGCACCATCATCTGGAGCGTAAGCAACGAGGCTTTCCTGTGGGTCCACTTGGTCGCTCGCTCCTTGGCTGACGAAGGCTGGTAGTGCTTCTACTGGCAATGAGGTGCCATACTTTGAAGCCCAAACTCCGTCATTATCACGGGGCTCGCGCACGTTGTATGTATCACCGTCTGATTCGAATTCAAGTCTACCAGTATTTGGGTCGAGTGTTATATTAGAAGGCGAAATTTCCGAGATTTTTCCGGCAGGCTCCATCAAGTGAAGCTTCTTACCCTTCTCGGTGGTAGTTGCACCTAGAATAAACTTTGCAGACTTAGGATCACCCTTCTTGGTGAGCACCCCGAGTCCTGCATAAACTGGATATGGCTGGCTATCTGACGGCACGGTTTGCCTTCTCAATCAACTTGTCGAACTGGTTCATGACGAACTGGAATTGGTTAGCCATTCCGAGCTTGGTGAATTCTCCCTGCAATGCTGCAACATTCGCCTTGTACTGCATAAGTGTAGCGGATGTTAGCTGAGCACCTAGCCCCTTGTGCATCTTCACGGCAAATGGCGAATACAATTCGTAGCCGTCCTTGAAGTATGCGCGTCCGTGGTCGATAGCAATTGGCTCACGGGCACCCTTAGCCTGGATCATCCAGTTAGCGTTATGGCGGTCCACGTTACCGATTACGAAGTCAAGAACACCAATTCTGTGCGGGTTGTTGAGATTCCAGAACTCTTGGTGCAGAATTTCGTCCTGACGGTTGCGGTCATTAGCAGCAACGTCACCTTCAACAGCCTGCATGATTACGGTAACTCCGTCACCAAATCCTCCAGCCTGAATCTCATTCATACCCAAAGCGTTCATGATTCGGTTTGCAGCGATTTCACGCTTGTACTGTTCTGAAGCAGTCGGTCCTCGACCGCGAGCACGGTCCTTACCGGCCTTGACGAACAGGGGACCAACGTTCGGGTTGTGAGGACG